>JACCDO012012020.1_pt1 | contig 17893 bp, 21 predicted proteins | sample 7446101 | NCBI WGS metagenome assembly JACCDO01 (sample SAMN15323440, study PRJNA562643) | freshwater metagenome | isolation source: river surface water | place: USA:Blue River Watershed | collected 2017-08-16 | reverse complement strand
TTCTTATTAGTTGCTTCTAATAAATTATCTATTTTTGTTTCTATTCTTAATAAAATTTCTAAATCAATATTTTTTTCTTTAAGATCATAAAATGATCCATCAAATTCATAAGATAAATTATCATCATTAATTTTATCTTGTTTTACATCATTATCTAGTTCATTAGATGTATTATCTACTAAATTATCATTATTCATATCAATATTATCATTACATTCTAATGTATGTTTTTCTATATTTTTTATACCTATAGTTGAAAAATTACAATTTAAACATGTAAATCTTATATTTCTATATTTAATGCAATATTGTGCATTTTTTATATGTTTTTTTAATAATAATTTATTTTTAAATATTTCTAAACAATATTCACATGTTAAGTCGTCATGCATGATATTTTTTATTTTTTTTTATTTTTTAAAATCAATTTATAAATTTTTTATATTTAAATAAAATGTCTATAAAAAACCTTGCAAATGATATTCAAGAAATTCTAAACAATAATAACAATAATTTTGAAGACAAAGAGATTTATAATATTTTAAATAATTTCGATTTTTCAAAATGCGATTTTTCAAAGTTTGAATTAAACACAAATCTAAGTTACTCAAAATTTAAAATATTTAGTAACATATATTTTGAAATTTATATTATATTATGGTATCCTAAAGAAAAATCAAAAATTCATGATCATTCCGAAAATGGTTGCTGGTTAAAAGTTTTAGAAGGTATGTTGACAGAACATATATATGACAGTAAATTAAATTTAGTTAAAGTTAATGAATTAAACGCTAATGATATTAGTTTTATGAAAGATGATAAAATTGGTTATCATTCTATCTCCAATAATTCAAATTCTATAACCACTACAATACATATTTATAGTCCAATAAATCATATGACATCTTATTTTGAATTTTTTTAAATATAAATAAATTGAAACTTAAAATTTAATCTTAGAGATGTAATACATTTAAAAATGACAGAAATGCAAAGACTTATTAAAAAATATCCAATGCATCAACTTGGTTATAATACTTTAATGATAGAGTCTGATAAAGTTGAAAAAAATTTGTATCCATATTTTACATACACTGGAAGTATGTTACTGATGAAAAAAATAATTTTAAAAATTAAAAGTTTAATTGAACAAAATAAATTAAACGAAACAATTGATTATTGTAAAGATGTTATAAAAATAGAACTTAATTCTATTTTTGAAAATAGAGCAATGATTCCTGAAACTTCTCAAGTTCGTCAAACAATTTTGGAAATTTGCGCATATCTTTTAGACGATATACAATCTTGTATTATTGCAGAAAATAATTATGTTGATATTTAAGGTAAGAATTATTTTTCTTAATCATAACCATGATTAAGAAACACTTTTATAAAATTTTTTACTTGTCTTTTTCCATATCTTTCAAACTCATTTTAGAAATTTCTTCAATTGAAGGCATATTTTTATTATTTCCTCCTCCAATTGTTGATAACATTGGTCCAATCAAATTTGTTAAGTTTGACAAATCTGGCATTCCTCCGTTATCAGAATTACCTCCACTCGCTCCTCCACCCAAAGATGATAATAATCCAGATAGCATGTTCATTGGATTTTCATCTCCACCGCTTGGTCCTTCAGGAGATTGAATATTTCCCATTAATTTAGTAATCATATTTAAAGGATTTTCTGCATCAGAAGTTTCAGAACCATCAGAGTTGTTAGAACTATTACTTAATCCGTTACACATCTGTTGTACTGTACCCATCAATTTGGATAAATCCAAATTGCCATTTTCCAAACCTGAATTCATATCACTAATAAGTTCATTAAATATTCCGGAATTCATAATACTGCTAACAGCTTCTAAAGGATTAGAATCTGGTTTGACATTATTTTCGACTTTTGAAATAATATTAGATAAAAAATCGGCTTCTTTATTTGCATTTTTCTTCAAAAGTTCTTTAGCTTTACCGGCTGGATCAAGTAGAGCAGAAATAGTAAGAAAATGTTTCCAAATTGCATTAGTTGTATCTGCGTCTGATTCTTTAAATATCTTCTTAAAATCTATAAAAACTCTTGACGAATATTCCAATCTGTCTTGTGTAAATAATGAAAAATCTTTTTTCAAAATACCATCTCTATTAGCAATACAAAAATCTCTAAAAATAGAAATATGTTTTCTGATTGCTTTATCATGAGATAAAGTTGTTTTATTTAAAAGATGTACATATAATTTCAAAGAATGATTGTCTTCCGAAATATTATTTAATTCTTTTGTAAAATCGGAAATAGCTTTATAAGACATTAGTTCTGAATTGTTCATTTTTTTATTTAATAATTATTATTTTAAACCTATTTTAAATTTTTTTTCATTTTAAATTTAAAATCGAAAAAAATAATTTTTGTATATTTATTATCTTAATTATAGTTGCAATGTTTAAAGTAAAAATTGATTTCCATGAAGCTTCAATCGAATGGAATAAAAATAAAAGAAAAACTGGAAATGGTTCTTATAGATACACTTGTAATTTTATTCATCCAAATGGAAGACGATGCTGTAGAGATTGCAAAAATGTTAAAAATATTATTTTTTGCAGATATCATCAAACTTAAGTTATTATAAATTAAAATATTTTTTTAACTCTTCGTCTGTCATCTTAGTATCTCCTTCATATGAATATGCAAGTTTTTCATCTAATAAACACTTGGATATAATTTTATTTTTATCTTTAGTATAAACTTCCGCCAATAATCTTCCATATTTATCAAAATCAAAACATTCTATCCATACTAAGATAATATTATTTTTAAGATAATCTATAATATCTTTTTTATTATCTATATTTAACTTTGCTTTAGAAATTATATCACACACTTTTTGTTTTGCTTTCATTCCATGTTCTTTAATTAAAGGATCAGAACTATGTATTTCACATGTATCTATTCCTTTAATTCTTATATTAAATTTAAAATAATTATTAAATACTGGTATAACTAAAGATACAGTATCACCATCTATTACATTTACAATTCTTGCATATGATTTTATACCATTTAATGAAAATGTTGGAGTATCTATATCAAAAGGATAAAAATTTTTTTCCATCTTTATTTATAGAAATAAAAAAGATTTTAATTATTTTAATATTAAACACAATTAAAAATATTAAAATAAAATTTAAACTGTTAACTCTAATTCTAATTTTTTTTTAATTCTGTCATATGACATATTTTTTATATATAAATCTTCCAAATCATAATTATAAATACCAAAAACTCCATTTGTTATATTTCTTAAATTACTGGGGCGATTTTCAGCTGGTATAACAACTCCTGTAAAATTATAATATATTATACCACTTCCATCACAATTTTTACATTCAAAAATATTATATCTACATACAGGACAAGTACCATTCATTTCTGTCCATTTTTTTATACACAAATTGTGAAAAAAGTGAGTACATTTTAGTTTAATATAATTACTGTCTTCTGTAAAGTCTGAAATACATATACTACAATTGTCATTTTCAGTAAAGCCATTTTTATCATTTATTTCATTTTTTACAAATTTTGAAAGATCTTTATTTCCACAATATGTACATATTTTTTTTAAATTATAGTTATGCGATGAAGCTGTTCTTTCTTCTTCGTTATATATATATTCGTAAAGATTTTTTATAGAGAATATAAGTTCCTTAAGAGAAAAACCTTTATTATAAGGAGATATAATATTAACCTCAAATTTATAAGATAAAGGGAAATCTATACTTAAACTAAACTTATTATCATGAATCACAATCATATCTGGTTCATATAAAGTTCCAATTTCCGTCTTTGGGTTATTGATATCAAAATTAAATAATCTTACATATGTAGGTGTTAATTTATTATGATACATACATTTCCCGTCAATATAATCAGGATTTTCAAGAATTAAATAACCAGTATCTTTATCTTCTATAATTTTTAATTTACAATAATCATTACAAATATGGTAACAAAAAAGAGGAATTTTCCATTTATTTCTAGATTTTCTAATTGGATAAACTCTTATATTACTCATTTATTTAATATATTTTATTTCTTTTAAAATTTTATCTTAAAGAAAATAAACAAATATTTTTAAACATAATTCGTATTTAAAAATAAAATAATTTTTCTTTTAGCATTAGTTTGATTTTCAGATAATAAAAAATATAATTATATAATTTACATCACAAAATAAAAAAGAAATTAAAGGCTAAATTATTTATATAAAACAAAAATTATAAAAATAAACAGTAATTAAACTTAAGAAAATTAAAAACTTTAAAACTTTTCCGGAAATTTTTAATTTTTAGGGTTTGAGAAATAATTTTCATTTTTATAACTTTTTTTTATAAAAAATTTACGTATAAAAATAATTTACAAAAAAATAAAAACTTTTAAAAATCTCCGGATTTCCGGAAAATTTTAAATCCGCAAAAGTTTTTTAAAAACTTTTCATGAAAAAAATGACAGACACACACAAAATCATTTTGTGTGTGTCAGACAAAATTTTTTTTGGAAAAATCAAAAATTTTTTTATTTTTTTTCTTATCGATGGTTTTACTGGTCATTTTGGAGGTTAAAAAAAGTGAAAAAAAATTTTTGATTTTTATACTTTTTTTTTCATTTTTTACGTTGAAAAAATCATTGTATGCATTAATTTTTTAATGTATGCATTAATTTTTTTAATTTTCAGATTTAAAAAGACAACAATAAGGTTAAATGATAACCTGTGATTTTTGTAAAAAAGAGTTTACTGCAAAGTACCTGCTCACAAGGCACCAAAAAACGACAAAATATTGTTTATTACTTCAGGATAAAAATAAGCTTATTGTAGAAAATCAAGAAAATAAAAATCAAGAAAATAAAAATCAAGAAGAAAAAGAAATAAAGAAAAAATTTAATTGTGAATATTGTTCTAAAGAAGTTTCAAGTAAACAGAATTTGAATAAACATTTAGAAATATGTCAAATGAAGGAAATGGTGAATAAAAATATTTATAACGAATTGAAAACCACATACGAAAATTTAAAAATTAACTATACTAAAATGGAAGAAGAATATACTTCTTTAAAAGATATTAGAACTGATAATATAAAAATAAACATATTTCTAAAAAATTTAAAAGAAGAATATAATAAACTTAAATTTGAAAATCAAAAATTAGAATACATAATAGAAACTGAAAAAGAAAGAAATAGAGAAAAAGATACTCAAATTATCGAACTTAAAGAACAACTAGAGAAAATAACAATGAAAGCAATAGATAAACCTACAAGTATAAATACAAACAAAATAAATACAACATATAACCAGCTTAATAATTATATATCTCAAGAAAATATAGACAAAAAAATTGCACATAAGTTTACGGATAAATATATTACAAATGGGATGAAAGGTATTGCACAGTTTGTTTATGATCATATCATTACTTTAGAAGATGGAAATGTAATTTATGCATGTTACGATGTGTCAAGGAAAATTTTTAAATATAAAGACTCAAATGGTAACGAAGTTAAAGATCCTAAAGCAAAGAAATTAATTAAAATGCTTAAACCAGGTTTAACAAAACAAACAGATATATTATATAACTATTTTTCAGAAGAATATGATTTTCTCAATGAATTAAAAGATTCTAAAGAATTAGATAAAGATGATGAATCTCATATGTGTAAAATAAAATTTCTTAAAGACAAAGCTCTTGAAATAGGTTTGGAAATAAATACAATGGAAGAAAATCATACATTTGGAAATGAATTGGTAAGTTTGACAGTATAAATAAGAATTATAAAAAATTATAAAATATATTGTATTTTATAAATGTGTTACTCTTTCAGGACAAGTATTCTATCATATGTTTTAGGAATTATTTCAGGTATCTTTGCATTATGTACAAGACAAATAGTCTTAGGATGTTTGATATTAACATACTCTCAAATGCAATTTTCAGAAATGTTAATATGGTATGGTATAGACCATAATGATACGAAAATAAATAGATTTGGAACTAGTTATGGAAAATATTTATTAGCAACTCATAATATTGCGATATCAATTGGAATAATTATTTCTGTATTGATAATATCCAGAAAATCTTTTAATATTTCTTATTTAATTCCCCTTGTAATAAGTATTTTATTTTTTATGTTTATAGTAATTTTTTATTACCTTCCAAATAATTATCCTGATATAACTTTACCTTTGGATAAAAATTGTATAGATTCTACAAAAAGATGTCAAAATCCTAATAATAGGTTAAATTGGGAATGGCCAAAAACATGGTATATATACGGGTTCATTATAAGTCTTATTTTGCTTTTTATTTATATAAAACCTTTAAATTCTAAGATATGGTTATCTTTTGTATTTGTTTCTACATTTATATATATGTTGATATTTAATAAAACAGTAGTTGGAAGTTTGTGGTGTTTTAGTACTGCAATTTTAGCACCTTTAATTGTATTAGTTAATTATTTTATTATTAAAAATATGGATTCAAGTGATATCTTAACCTAAATAATTTAAAATAAGGTATATTTTAAATTTAGAAAGTTGTTTTAGGTATTGTAGACATTCTATTTTTTGCAGCCTTAACACCAGGCATGTCGCAAATTCTTTTGTAATAAGAATGTGCTATAGGATACTGAGATAAATCAATACCAACATAACCAGTCCAGCTTAAGATAATATGTAAATATGCATCGGCAATAGTGAAACTATCTTCGAAAACAAATTCTTTATTTTCACATAGTACATGTTTCTGAAGGTAGGTCATCTTTTTGTTGAAAACTGTTTGTACAAAATCACGAATTTGAGGATCCTTAGAAGCAGGATTAAAAAATAATCCAATTGCAGAATGTAACTCTGTTGCTAGAAATGATAAAATTTGTTGTAATTGATATCTTTTAGAAGATTGTGGTTTAGGTGCTAATTCTCCGAAACCAGGCATATTAGCAATATATTCTAAACATGTGATATTTTCATTTAAAACTGTTCCATCGTCTAAAACCAAAGTTGGAACATTACCTTTAGGATTAATAGTATAAAAATCAACTCCAGATTCAGTCATATGTGTCATTAAATCAACAACTTCACATTCAATCTTAATTTCTCTGATGAAGGCAGAAATAAAAGAAGAAGCGCCACAGCTTGTAGGTGTATAATATAGTTTTGGCATTTATTATATATTTTGAACTTTTAAATATATAATAAAATATTTTTTATAGGTTTCTAGGATTGACATTCAACACATAAATTATCGTCTTTTGTTCCAACTTTTCCATTTTTTTGTAAACAAGCATAATTTGAATTACAATTGCAAGTGAAATCTTTACCACATTGTTGTTCTAATGAAGGTTTTGAAGACTTACAATTTTTATCATCTACCATATTTTTATTTTTATCTAAACATTTTATAGTTCTTGTTTGTTTATTATCTTTACATTCAGACCATTTACCAATATTCCAACTATAATTTTTATGAGTACTATAATATATCGTAAAAACAACACCTATAATAAATAAAATTATTCCGCAAATAAGTATTTTTATTATTTTATAAAAAATATAAAAAATGAAGATTAAAATTGCAATGATTATTAAAACTATTCCTATACTTAATTTAGTATTAGAAAAATCATTTTTTAATTCATCTTTTATATTTTTTAATTTTTGCTTAGTGCAATTAGGTAATTTTTCGCAATTATCACCACTGTATCCATAATAACAATTACAAGTACCAGTATCTGTATTACATAATCCGTATTTATTACAGTTTACATTTTTACATTTACCTGTTGGATCAGGTGTTGGATCAGGTGTTGGATCAGGTGTTGGATCAGGTGTTGGATCAGGTGTTGGATCAGGTGTTGGACCTCCTGAAAATAAAGGGTTAATTTTTGTAAAGGAATTAAAAATTTCTTTATTATATTTATAATCAAAGTCTTCGTTACTCTTATATAACCAAACCATCATTCCTCCTCCTTTAAACCAATCACTTATAAAATTTGGATCTTTACTTGCTTCTACTATATAATTAGATGCAATAGTTGGTGTTATTGTACCAACACAACCAGACGGAGCTTCTACACATGAACCTAAAATAAGTTTGTAAGAAGGTATAGATGTAATATCTGGGCAAGGTAAAACTTGAGGAGGTCTACTATATTGATATGCACAATGTTTTGAATTGTCTTTATCGGCATCTATTCTAACTTTTTTACCTGTAATTATTTCTTTTAAAGAAGTTTGATATGACTGGTCTAGTGTTGAATCTAACATTGTGTATTGATAACCATATTGTGTATTTATAACATTTGAATCTTGGTTATAATATTGTAAATTAAACCAATCTATTTTATCTGGTATATTTTTATATATGTTAACTGTACAATCCCAACAACTACCTTGACAAATGGACATTTCTGGAGCCATTGTTATTAGATATTTATCTGGTTTACTTTTTGCTAAAGAATTTGTAAAGTCTGTTACATCTTCACACGAAGCGGCATGTTCGTAATCTATATCAACACCGTCAAGGTTATTATTTTTTACAAAATCCCAAGTGGCTTTTGAAATATTATCATAACCATAACTATTATAATTTGCAATTGAAGTAGTTCCAGATGCACCTCCATGGGAAACTAATATTACACCATTAAAAGCATTTTTCAATAATTGTCTTTGAGAAGGTGTAAAATTGGTCCATTCTTTTATAGCAACATCAAGGTTAGGTTTTGATAAATCTAAATTATCATAAAATATAAATGAAAGTATAATTACATTTATTCCAATTGAGTTAAATTTATTTATAATAGACATAAAATTATCATATCCTTTTAATGTATCTAAAATATAAACAACAAATTTTGGATTTTTAGGATTAAATTTTGTAATATCATACATTTTTATTTAAATAAAAAAATATAAATTTTTAAAATAATCTAGACTTTAAAAATTAAACTATAATTTTTGTAAATTAGATATTGTTTTGATTGCAGAATCTGGTGTAACAGAAATAGAATCTATACCACAATTAATTAAAAATTCACAAAATTCACTACTATCGGAAGGCTGTTGCCCACAAAAACCTATTTTAACCCCATTTTTCTTATAAGTTTCTATTGCCATTTTTATCATTCTTCTATAACTTAAGTTTTTATCATCTGAAAGATATGTAATCATTTCGCTGTCTCTATCAACTCCTAAAGTTAATTGTAATAAATCATTACCTCCAATTGATACTCCATCTATAAATGGACTAAATTCGTCTGCTTCTATAACATTTGAAGGGATTTCACACATTATATATAATTTTAAATTATTTTCACCTCTTTTCAAACCAAATTCTTCCATTTGCTTAATTACTAATTCTAATTCTTTAGGTGTTCTACAAAATGGAACCATTATTATAATATTTGTCATTTTCATTACATCTCTAGCATATTTTAAAGCTTTACATTCAAGATCAAATGCTTTTTTATATTTTTCAGAATAATATCTTGAAGCTCCTCTCCAACCTATCATTGGATTTTCTTCATTTGGTTCATAGTGATATCCACCTTTTAAATTTTTATATTCGTTTGATTTAAAATCAGAAAGTCTAACAATGACATCGTTTGGATAAAAAGCTGATGCTATTTTAGCTATTCCTTTTGACAAATTATAAATAAAAAAATCTTTAGGATCTTGGTCTTTAATTAAATTTGAAATATCATTTTTTAATTCTGATGGGATATTCGGATAATCACATAATAATAAAGGATGAATTTTTATATAATTATTAATTATAAATTCTAATCTAGCTAAACCAACACCACTATTTGGAATTAAAGAATTTTGAAAACTAGATTCGGGGCTACCAACATTTAGCATCAAATTTACGGGTATTTTAAAATTTTTATCTACATTTATATTCTCATATGAATAATCTAATATTTTATCATATATTAAACCTGTTTCTCCTTCTGCGCATGAAATTGTTACAGAATCATAATTTTTCAAAATATCTGTAGAATTTTTAGTTCCAACAATTGCATTTAAATTTAATTCTCTTGCAACTATAGCAGCATGACATGTACGACCACCCTTATTTGTAATAATACCAGATGCAATTTTCATTATAGGTTCCCAATCAGGTGTTGTCATATCTGTGACTAAAATATCTCCTTTCTGAAACAAATTAAATTCTTGCATACTATTTAAAATTTTAATATTTCCAGAACTTATTTTATCTCCAACTGCTACACCAGTTAATATTATATTACTTTTTTCTTTTAAAAAATATCTGGTTATATTTAACTGCTTATTAGAATGTATAGTTTCTGGTCTAGTCTGAATGATAAATATATTGTCATTTTCATCTAATGCCCATTCTACATCAATTCCAATATCTTTATTTAACATTTTAGAATATGATTTTTCAAGCTCAAATACATATCTTCCAAGTTCAATAATTTTATTATCAGATAAACTAAAATTATTAATTTCGTATGAAGTCGTTTTAACTTCTACGCAACCTCCATAATCTTCAATAATTATTTTGTTGTCTTTATAACCTAATTTTTTTTCTAATATTGGATCTTTTTCATAAATAATTCTTTTATCTAAAATAAATTCATCAGGTTTTACACCACCTCCAACAACTAATTCTCCTATTCCAAAAGATGAATTGATTACTATTGCTTTATTATATCCAGATTCAGGATCTAAAGAAAACGCAACACCTGCACTTTGGGAATTAACCATTTTTTGAATTGCTACAGAAATTTTAACATCATTTATGGATATATTATATCTTGATCTATATGATATAGCTCTATTATTAAATAAAGACGCAAAACATTTTTTTATACTAATAAGCAAAGTATCTTTTGTTATGTTTAAATAAGTATCTTGTTGACCAGCAAAAGAAGCATTTGGTAAATCTTCGGCAATTGCACTTGAACGTACTGCAACTTTTAATTTAGAATATTTTTTTTCTAATAATTCAAAATTTTGAAAAATTAATTCTTTTTGTTCTTTTGTGAATTCACTTAATAAAATATTATTTTTTATAATTTCCGATTGTTTATTTATTTCTTCCAAATCAAGATTATTTAAATTTTTGTTAACAAGAGAATTTAATTTATTTTGAGATATAAATTCGTCATAAAAATTTGTCGTTATTGCAAACCCATCGGCTATATTAAAATTAATTTTTTGAGATAGATGATAAAGCTCCCCAAGAGAACTACATTTCCCACCTACTAAATGTTTATTGGCGTAAGAACATTCATAAAACCATAAAATTAATGTCATTTGTTTAATTTTTAAAAATATTTTATTTTGCTTAAATAAAATATTAAATAAGAAATTTATATAATTTAATTTCTTTTGTTAATATCTAACCATAATCTTCCGTATCTCACAATATCAACTTCTGAAACTGTAGGATCTGAAACTTTGTATTCGTTGTCATCCCCGTAGTTATTATATAATATATTTTGAACTTTCTCAAATTTTTTCATATTTATTTCTTTTGTACTATCATTAGCAACATAGTATCCCAGTACAAAAGCGGTTGGATTTTTAAATTCTGGTTTATTAACATTTTTTATGTTTTCTAAAATAATGTTTAAATCTTCTTTAACTAAAATAGGAGGATTGGCATTATTTATTATTTCTAGAACAATAGAAGTTGTATTTTTACAGAAAGCTTCTATTCTATTTAAGAATTTTTTATTTTGTTTTAAATCAGTGTAAATACTACAATCAAAACCAGAAATTCCTGCTCTTTCAAAAGCTTTTGCTTCATCTTTCAACTCATTCGTAATAATATCGTCGTCATAGTTATCAAATGCATATTCATCATCGCTCATTTTTTATTTAAATATATTATTTTTAAAATTGATTTTTAAAACTTGTAATTAAATATTATCTTAACTTATATAAGAAAATGTCTTTAAATGTTGTGATAGCAGTAGACAAAAATTATGGTATTGGAAAGAATGGAAAATTGCCTTGGTATATTAAAGATGAACTTAATGTTTTCAGAGAAAAAACATTAGATTCTGTTTTAATTATGGGTAGAAAAACTTTAGAAAAACTTCCAAAACTTGACAGGAGAACTTTATTTTGTGTTACTAAAAGTATTAATTTGGAATTTAACAATGACTCCGTGTTTGCATTTTCAAATTTTGAAGAAGCATACGAACAGGCAAAATGTTTAAATAAAAAGATATTTATAGCAGGAGGAAATCAATTATATGATTATATTTTTAGAAAATATAAAGAAGATATAACTTTACATATTTCTTTTATCAGTGAAAAATATGATTGTGATACATATTTTAATAAAGAACATTTAAAGAATTTTTATATCTCCGAAGAAACAAAATATGATAAATTTACACATTATATTATGAAATATCAAAAATATGGAGAAAGACAATACTTAGATTTAGTTAAAGATATTTTAGAAAATGGTGAAAGAAGACATACTAGAAATGCTGAGACTATTTCTGATTTTTGTAAACATTTAAAATTTGATTTACGAGAAGGGTTTCCACTTTTGACTACAAAAAAGATGTTTTTAAAAGGTATCATAGAGGAACTCTTATTTTTTATAAGAGGAGATACACAGAGTAAAATATTGGAAGAAAAAGGAATAAATATTTGGAAAGGAAACACTAATCGTGAATTTTTAGATGCAAATGGTTTTAAAGATAGAAAAGAAGGAGAAATGGGGCCAATGTATGGTAGTGTTTGGAGACATTTCAATTCTCTTTCAAGTGAAGAAGAAAAAAATAATTTACAAGATAGTAAACATGTACAATTTCATTATAAATCTTATAATAAAGATAATATGAGTTATAATACTGGAGAAGTTGAGTCTATTAATTTCGATATAGATCAATTAAAATTTGTTATAAATGAGATTAAAAAAAATCCCACATCCAGAAGAATATTAATGACATCTTTTAATCCTGCTCAAGTAGAAGAAGGAGTTTTATGGCCATGTCATTCAATTACAATACAATTTTATGTGCAAGACGGATTTCTAGATATGTTTTGTTACAATAGAAGTAATGATAATTTTCACGGAACTCCATTTAATATAGCATCATCGTCTTTACTTTTAATGATAATCTCGCAATTAACAAAATTAATACCAAGATTTGTTAATATCTCTCAAGGAGATTCTCATATTTATGGAGAACATATAGATGCAATTAAAGAACAAATTTTAAGAATTCCTTATGTATTTCCAAAACTTATATTACCATCATTTGAAACTTTAGAAGAAGTGGAAAAATTGACTTTTAATGATTTTAAAATAGAAAATTATCAATACTATCCAACTATTAAAATGCCTATGATTGCGTAAATTAAATTGAAAATATAAATTTTAATTATATTTAAAATAAGTTTTAAATATATTAATATGGGTTCAAAAAGAAAATTTGATTTAGAATTACAAAATTATTCTAATAAAAAATTAAAAATAACAAAATACTTAAAAAGAAAATTTATTATTGCTTTCCCTAATAAAATTGAAATTTCTTCACAACCAAATAAAAAACTTAAAATTATAGATGAAAAAAAAGATGAAATTGAAAAATATATAAGATGGAGAAGAGATATATTATTGTATTTATAATATAACTTATTTTTAAGGTCGTAACTTTAAAAATATTATTTGCCTCCACGGAGAATCGAACTCCGGTTGGTCGCTTACAAGGAGACTATACTACCACTGTATTATAGAGGCTTATTTTATAAATATATGTCTTTAAATTATAATTAAAAATTTAATTATTAAAAAATGTTTCGAAATAATTATACGTATATTATATATATTGAAATATTTGTCACTATGGCTTCTATTTTTTATAAAAACATCTCTAAAAATAATAAAAAATTTTATTTTAAATAAATTTAAAATTGTATTAAAGATTTATAAATATATAAAAAATGTCAATATCTAAAATAGTAAGACTCAACAAAACTAAACAATTAATTGATCTTAATGAAGACAAAACTAATTTTGAATTAGAATTCACAGTTCAATCAACAGATAAAAAACCGTTTTATATAGTAGTTGCAACCCAAGAAGATTTAGATAATGGAAATGAGTTAGAATATAAAGATGTGGAAAATGGAATTATTTCAGGTAATATAACAGCTGATAAAGATTTTTATAAAAACTATTATTTAGTTCTTAAATCGAATGAAGAAAATGAATGCAGTATACTTATAAATATAAAAGATATACCACCAAATCAAGAATTTAAAAATATGTTATTACAACAACAACAATTACAAAAACAAAGAGAGATGGAAATGTATAATAATGAACAACAAAAATTGGGAAATTTTAAACATGAATCTTTAACAGATGATAAAAATCAAAAATGGAAATATATAACTATACTAATCGGAATAATAATTGGAGGTGCGTTAATATATTATTTTTTCTTTAGAAACAACGTCAAATCTAACATAGATTCAGGTAATTTAACAAATTTAGAACCACCTATTGAAATAAGGGATAGTATAATGTATAATGACAATACTGTATTATGCGAAGCTTCTATTGGTGGTAATAGTGATTTATTGGCAAAAATAAATGATCTTATGATATAAAATTTATACATTTAAAGATAAAAAATAAAAAAACAAAATATAAATGACTACAAAAAAAGAGATTATATATCCTATATTTTTGGATTGTATTCAGTATACAGATGATATATTTTGGGAAAATATATTTGAAGATTTGTCTTACGCAAAAACTCCATATGGGACATATATCAGTAAAGATTGTTTTTGCTGTAATTATAAAAATAAAGAATTTAGTTATAAAATAGAGAGAAAAGATCCGCAAATTTTATATAATGATATCACCAATTTATTAGTAAAGAAATTAGGTTTATTATCTCAAAAAGATAAAATTAAAAAGAAAGTAGATTTTTATAATATAGAAGAAGAAATAAAAGAAGGTAGAAAATCATGGTCTAATATAAGGAAAAAAAATATTAAAGACTTAATGATTGAAAATTTTGTTATTGCAATGAAAAATAAATATAATCTTAATATCAAACAAGCTAAATATTTGATTTCTGTAATTTTTATAGGTATGGTATTTAAAATTATTACCATTAAAGATATAGATTATCGTAATGGTGTTATTTATTCAATTAATGGAATTGAATTCTCAAATAAACAGGTTATTTTAAATAGGAATATTTATGATATCAAAATCCCTCAGACATGTATTCTGATTGAAGATAAAATTTTGTTAAGTGATAATTGGTATAAGTATATTGAATTTTTAAGAAAAATTAATTAATTTTAATTTAAATTATTTAATTTAAATTAAAATAAAATGGTTTCAAATGGTCCAAATTCTCAATCATATAATTTTACACATATGTTTGATATGCAAGACATTAGGGGAACATTCCCTATAACAGTTGCAAATCCAAATAGTTTATTGGATATAATAAGAACTAATCCTGATTTTTCAAAGTATAATTATATTTTAAAACTTTCAAGATTGGAAAATTTATTTAATAATATACAAGCTAATTTTACGGTTTTTATACCATCTGATAAAGCTCTAAATCAACAATATGATGAAAGCGTATTTGTAAATATGGATCAAAATACTGCTATTCATTTAATAAAAATGAGTATGTTAAATGATAGAATTAATGGAGAGATTTTAAGAGATTGTCCTTCTGCGTATTATATGACCAAAGATGAAGCAAACAGAATATTAATTTCTAATTATAATTACAATACATATATTGATAATTCTATTAGAATAATAAAGATGGATGTTTTAGCAATCAATGGTATAATACATATTACAGACGGAATACTTTCATCTCTTTTTACAGTTTAAAATGTTAAACTTATGTTTAAATTATAAGTTAAAATAATTAAAATTATTGTCATAAAAATAACATATAAAATATGAGAATATATTGTTCTGTTATTATTAGAAAGTTTATTAAAAATTACTATTACTAATTCGTTAAAACCTAAAGATATAACTATTGATAATGAATAAATAAGTAATATTTTTAAATTTTGTTTAATTATAAGTTTTTTATCTGGTTTATTATTATTATTTTCTACAGTTACACCAAGTTTATCTGTATTGTTATCTTTGAATGATATTCCTCTTGCCATTTTATTTTAAAGGAAAAGAAAACAAAAAAATTATAATAAAAAACATTTATTATAATTAAATGTCAAGTGATTTGATACATATTGAAAGTGGATTAATTGGGTGGCTAAGTATATCTTTTTTTATAACAACTATTGTACCATATTTTTTCTTATTAAATATTGATAAAGAAATACAATATAAAAACATAAATATTATGTTTTTTATTCTTATATTCTTTTCATGTATAATTATTTTGTTTAGTTTAATTCCATTTTATTATAGACATAAAATTGCTATGAAAAAAATTACAGATAACGAGATAAAACAAAGAGAAAATATAGTTTTTATAGCGCAATTAATTTTTTGTGTATTTTATTTTATTTTTAATGTATGCATTTTAATATTTTTAATAAAAAAATTTTTTTAATTTATATATCCGCAATGATCGCATACATAAATAATATTTTTATCAATAGATATATCTTCGTGAATATGTAAATTTAAATTATCTATTCCATCTTTTAATACATATAAATTATAACTTTGAAATAAATTTCTCATGTATATTTTGATTTCTTTTATTATTTCATCAGAAGTCATAAATTGTACATTTGATTTTGGAATTATATATTGAAATCCTGAATATATAGGTGCTGATATTTGAAATATAATGTTTTCGTCTGAATTCATTTCTTTTAAGAATTTAGTTTTTAAATTATATTTTTTAAGATCATAAATTAGTATAAATTTTTTCATATTCTAAACATTTTGAAATTAATTGCATTTTAAAACCTTCATTTGGATTAATAAAATGTCTATTATGTCTTGCAATTTGTAAACTTGTTTTTACCATCTTACATGGACACAAATTTCTTAATGTATTATATATATACATCTTTCTTAACATATAATTTAATATTATTGTAGAGCTTCTACTAATTCCTGCCATACAATGTACCAAAACATTCTCATTCATTGATATATATTTATCTATAAATGAGAATGTTAAATCAAAATATTGATATATATTTTCATGAGGAGAATCATCTATTCTTATAAAAAGAAAATCAATATTATTATTTCTATAAAAATTAGTTATATTTTCTGGTTTACTAAAAGAAGTTAAAGTTATAACAGCTTTTATATTGTAATTATTGATAATATTTATATTATTAGATGTTTCCCAGTTGGATATAAATAATTTAGGAATAATTTCGTTGATGTCATTTGAATCTTGATACATTTTTATATTAAAAAATATAAAAATATAATTTTTAGAAAAGTATTTATAATCATAACTTATGATCCACAACTTATACTCCATATTTATGCTCCGCAACTTAAACATCCCTCTTCTTCTGTTTGTAAATCTTCGTTTATTAATTTTTTTTCAACATTTATATCTAGACCGAATTTTTGGGCATTAAGTGCTGGTTTAGAACGAATATAATAACTTCCTGTTTTTAATCCTTTTTTCCAACCTAGTAAATGTGCCATTGTCAATTTCTTATATTCAGGTTTTTCAAAGAATAAATTCAGGCTTTGACTTTGACAAATAAAAGGTCCCCTGTCTGCGCTCATTTCAATTATAGATTTTTGAGGTATTTCCCAAACTGTTTTGTAGATATCTTTTAAAAATTTTGGCAATCCTCTAATATTCTGAACGCTACCTTTATCATAAATTAATCTATTTTTTGTGT
>JACCDO011044134.1_pt1 | contig 17900 bp, 13 predicted proteins | sample 7446101 | NCBI WGS metagenome assembly JACCDO01 (sample SAMN15323440, study PRJNA562643) | freshwater metagenome | isolation source: river surface water | place: USA:Blue River Watershed | collected 2017-08-16 | reverse complement strand
AAATGTTATAAATGCGTCAGGAAAAATTATAGGGTGGCGTTCAAAAAAAGGTGTATTAACATATAGTGAACTTATATCTCGCATAGAGGCGCTTGAACAATCCAATCAAGAAATGAAAGCAACACTTGAATCAATGATGCGAAATAATTCATCCAGTGTTGGGTATCATTCAGCAGTCTCTTCGCCAAAAGAAAGAAAAACACGTAAAGCTAGACGTTTCTAAGTGCAGGTGCGCGTGCCTAAACCAAATACAGTATCTAGTCTTTAGCAATTATAATGGCTGACGCCAAGGCAGATTCAGAACCTGATTTCTGCTTCCAGCCCGAGGCTGAACAACAACTCTATGAGTGGATGTTCAACCGTACAACCCCCGCGTTTCTTCTTGTGGGACCACCTGGAATTGGAAAAACGACACTTGTACATCGTATTATGAAAAAGATTGGGTATACACTTTGTGAATTTAATGCGAGTCACACGCGAAGTGGTATTGCATTCCGCAAAACGATTGTACCGTTGCTCAAGAATGGTGGAGTCAAAGAGTGGCTCCGTGATGGCTCCAACACTCGTCTCGCCGTTTTGCTGGATGAAATGGACGGTCTGAGTGGCGGTGAAAAAGGGGGTTTATCTGAATTGCTCGGTTTCTTGCGCGAGTGGCGCAAAGGGGACGGTTCACACCCTCTTGTTCTCATTTGTAATAATCTTCATGGTCGTCCTATGGAACAAATTCGCCGTATTTGTACAACAATGGTTCTTGACCCGCCGAAAACAGATGTTATTATGGAAACATTAAAAGGGACTCATGAACTTCCTTCAAGTGTTGCACAGTGTGGAGACTTGCGGGTCATTTTTAGACATTTACAAGGATTTCCTGCGCTAAACCAACAGGTTCATATAGAAGATTCCAATTGTACAAGCGCAAGTCTAGAATGGGCTTGGCACTGTTTGTTTTCAGAGTATGATCCCTATGTTACAATTGCTCTTGAAAATAATGAGGCAAATTTGGCAGGTCTTGTTTTACATGAAAATGCTCCTGCGCGCCTTGAAGGGTATGATGACGCACTTGAAGTGTATAAGCGTATTTTTAATATTTTGTACGTGAGTGACTGGGCGGATTTCTGGGCGTTCTTTTACCAGTGTTGGCAGATCTTGCCCCTGACACAACAGCTCAAACTCAAAGTAACAAATCAGATTTTCCACCAAAAGGGTGCGCCTATGAAAGAGCCACCCGCTGCTGAGAATCTTGTCTTTACACGTGTCTTGAGTCGTCAGTCAGCGCTCTTTAATGCGTGGCGCGAAATGTGTCGTATTCATGATACGGCAGATGTACCGATTCGCTGTGTCAGTATGGTGGCGGGTCAATTTCCAGAACAAAAGACGAGGAATCTATCTCTGTCTATTAAACCTGCTGGGAGTACCGTCTAATCCTTAATTTAAGAGGTCTGCGGTATATAGTCTCATAATATTAATCATATAATTTTGATATATATTTATAACAAAATTATAAATAAATCATAGTCCATCCTTATTGTTGAATCGTCTCACCCTCGTGGCGCAAGCGCACAACATGCAAATCAGATAAACGACCGAGGCGATATGCGCGTCCAATAACCTGTTTCTCTTCCTCAGATGTCATTGCATGTAACATAACAACATGTGTCGCGCCGACTAGATTTAAACCGGCTCCTGCCGTTTGTGTTGGCAAAAACAAGACACGTTTCTCCCCCTTTTCAAAGGAGCGGATTGTCGCAGCGATTGTATCTTTATTGCCGCGCAGAGTATGATATGTAATTCCTTCCGTATCGCAATCTCGCTCAAGATTTACAAATGGGTTTTCATATCGGCTAAAAACAAGTACACGGGCTTCTGGATTCTCTTTCAAGAATTTAATAAGTTGACGAGGTTTGCTCAAGAGTTTAGGAGTCTCTTTCTTTTCAGACTTTTTCTTTTCCTTGACAAGCTGTGTCAACTGTCCTGGATTGAGAGGGGCACGGCACATTGGACACGCAAGCCGACGTGTTAAACTTGTCACAATGCATGTACCACAAAATACACGATGGCAACAGGGCGTGAGTGCCGCAGCGGATGCCATAGGATCATCATAACAAATGGGACATTCCTCTGTTTGTATACTTGTTAAACGCTCACGGAATGTAGTGAGTTGTGACTGAACAGACGTAATCTTTGTGCGAAGACTCGCGAGGGCCGCCTCTTTTGCCTGCGGTGACGCATACTCAATACTTTCCTTAAACATAAGCGTCTTTTTCAAACGATCCAATTCCTTCTCGCGCTCAATCGTAGCAGCTTCAACAATGTTCATAGGTGTATCTTCATGAACACCGAGTTCTTGTAGCGCCCCCTCAATATTTCCAGCATGTAACATATTTTGAACCGAATTGCTTACAAGACCAGCAAGAGCACGATGGCTAGCTGGCTGTTCACAAAGAATCATTTGCTCTAGAATTGGCGGCATTTGTCGGCTTTCTTCTAGAAATTGGGGCGATGACCGCAAAAGCACCATTCCTCGTAAACAATGCTCTGAACGAAACCGCGAGAGCCAATTTGTACTTCTTACACGAAAATAGAGTGTTCTTCCATATAAATACCCATTGTATTGCTGTATTCCTAATTCTGAACGCAGCCAATCTCCAAGTCCAGGGCTATAATGATTCTGATTGTTTTGATAATGTTCTAAAACAGCTGGGCGAAGTTGAATACCATCCATAATTATATTCACCCATGTTGCAGTAATAAACCACGTAAATGGCGATGATGGCATAGGCACTGTCCCTGGAACATATATACTATCCGCCTCATCAATAAATATACGTTTCCATTGTAATGAGTGTATAACTTCTACATGATGTAATTCTTTATAGAGTGTATTCCCTACAAGAACAATATCAGAAGAACGTAAATCATCAAGAACTTTCTGTTGTCCTGAAATATCGGTAGGTGGATTTATAAGGGGATCTAACTCCTTGTGTGATTTTGCGTAGAATACTTTTAAATCTGTATGTCTTTTACAATATTCCTGCCATTGTCTATAGATGGTATGCGGTACAATAATTAGGGATGGTCCAGTTATAGTTTCATATGTTTTAGAGTAGGTTGTAAAAAAATTCATACGACTATTTGGATACAGCATATTTCTCCGCTGGATAAATCCAGGATTGCTCTTCATAGTGGCTATATAGGACAATACAACGAGACTTTTCCCTGTGCCAACATCATCCCCTAATATACCATAATTTGCAAACGTAGTTGTATTTTCATATTGAATACCATCCATGCTCGCTTTTTCTCGTTCTGCCATTGCGTGAAGTAGAGCACGTTGATGAGGACGCAAGGGGACCTTTATTTCTGGAGGCTGAGATGCCTGTACCGACTCATTCGTTAAAAGTCCGCGAAAGGAAATGTCAAGTGTTTTACATATTGATTGTGGTAACCACGCATGTGTATAGGATAAACCTGGATATTCATCATCCACACCATCCAACGCCATTTCCTAGGGAATATCTATATACCTGCGGCCTTAGGGCTTTACGCCATTACGCAGTGGCGTAAAATTCACGGATTTGTTTGTCCTTGATAAAATCGCGGATTTTTAAGACAGTTTTCTTTACAAACGGCGAGTCCTCTGTCAAAAATATTTCCTTATTAAACGTATTTTCAGAATGACTTATGACCAACATGACTTTAAATGGATCCAGCTGGATAAGGGGGTTCTTATACTCTTCTAAAAAACTCTTTTCTTCTGCGTGTGTCACACTTTCATCATAGCGATGTGTCTTTGTATACCGATGACGCCATGCCATAGTTCCATTTGTCGCATGTGTTTTTCCATAGGGACCAAGTTTAACAATTGTCTGTTGCTTTGTAAAATACATATAGAGTTCTGAAGAGCCTGCGAGATCTACTTTTGGATTCGCTATAAAACGTGTTACAACATGTGCCACGCGCTCTGGAGGATAATAATCATCATCATCCATTGCCACTATGATCTCCCCCTTTGCCTCGTCATTCAGACGATTCCGTTTAGCTCCAATATTTACTTTTTCATCAAGAGAAATGTACCGAATATTTGGGAGACCCTTTGTAAGTTCTAAAAATTCGGGACCGACTTTTTCAGAACCATCATCCAATACAATCCATTCCATTCGCTCTTTGGGATATGTCTGTGCTTTGTAGCAGGCAACTAGAGAAGGGAAAAAACGTCCCCTGTTGTATGTAGGTGTCACCACAGATACAAAAGGGCGGCTCATTGCGTATTCTTACATATATATCGTGTGGAATCCTTATGCGGCTACAGTAGGGCTGCTTATTTTAAGAGACCTACTCTGCTGTCCAACGACTTAATTTATGATAGTCCTGAGCCATAGCCCTTAAGGGCTATGCCAAAGGGACCTCATAAATTAAGGATTGGACGGTACAACAGCTTTAGAGAGTAGATCTGTATACTCTTTCATAGCATCAATAGAGTTTTGGTCAGGAATCCAATAAAATGGATACCAGAGAAGCTTTCCAAGACGACTTACTGCCGGCTCAATACTCAAGGGAAGAATCGCATAGAGAGCCATGGGTCCATACCGAAGGCGTTTGTATATTGTATACAGCAATACAAATGGAGCAAACAATGGGAATGCTCCATATAAGAAACTGAAAACTCTATAGGCTGGTGGTCTACCTATCGCGAAATTCGCCGCGAAGCTTCCACAAAGTATACAGAATGCTACAATCAGAAATCCGAAAAAAACCTTGAGAGCTGTATTTCCAGCAACACGAGCACCCTCTTGAATATCCACTTGCTGAGATTTTGCCGCTTTTAATTTTGACTCTTGTGTTGCCAAATATGCCTGTAATTCACTTGTATCCTTTCCAGCTAAATTTTGGAGAGCATTTCGCACATATTGTACTTCATTTCCATTTACAATCAAATTCTGAATAGATTCATTGATTTTTAGTTCCTCCTGCGAAAACTGTATTTCAGTCGCCGTTGCTGCGGATTTCGCATACCACTTCTCTTCGTCCGCTGCCAATGCTTTGAGCTTTTCAGCTTGTTCCGCTGTAAGAATTTTTTTCTGTACACCTTCTTCTGCTACAAATGGAAGAGCCAAGAGTATATTCTTCACCTTGCGCTTTGGGGCATCCGTTTTCAGAATTCTGTTAATTTCAACTGTAACAGTATCTTGATTTGTCAAGAGTTCATTATAATTCGCATTTGGATGTTTTTCCAGCCACGTTTGACCAGCCTCTACTTCCTTCAAAATAGCCTGACCACTTTCGGGAGTAATCGCTTTTCTATTCACATCAGTATTCGTTTTTGTTTGTGTAGTACTCAAATAATCTTGATATGAATTGCGAGCCTGACGAACCTCTTTTATTTCTTCTGGCGTCTGCTGACGACCAAACAATGTACTCATCCTACTTATTGTGGCATGTCTATTGGGCGTGATAGACGCACAGGGTTTCATTTTCAGATTTTTTTACAGAGTAAAGTGAGAAATCCAGCCGCAAGGTCCCTCAAGGATGTCAAAAACAGTCAGCAAAAACAGTCAATCCAGCCAAAAACATAATAATCAGCGAAAAAAAATACAGTTTCCGTATGAAATTGCGATAGTAAGTGAGCGGGGCCCAGAAGCTGTTCGTGATGGTATACTTGTACTTTTAAAAGCGTACCAAATTCCAGCCGATAAAATTACAATTTGGATTACAGCACCCGGACAAGAGCAAGTCTATATGAACTGTCTCCGACCTGGAACATTTGCACGCGTTTTCAGCAGTTTAACAAACTGTATTTCAGACTTTTATAACCGTATTAGTACCACCTATTTACCAGGTACGAGAATCATATATATAAAGGATACTGTAACTGAATTTATGGAATTTGACTGTAACTCTGTAACTCGTGTCCGGCCTCTACGATCCTTATTGGGACTTTTCAAAACTGGATTTACAGAATGTGAACGACACGCATGTAGCCTTTGGGGTATTTTTCCAGTCGCTATGCCAAAATATTTACAGTCAACTATATCAACAGAATTAAAGTATATTTCAGGTGACTTTTGGGGCTGTATTAATCCAGGGCCAACTCTACAAGTACAGTTTTCTCTGTATGAAGACTATGAGCGTAGCATACTGTATTATAAAAGAGATGGCTGTATTGTACGTCTAAATATGGTCGCTGGAATTACAGCTGAAGATGGGGCGACTGAAAAACAGTCTGGAAAAGTTGCGCGCCGTTTGCTGGAAAAGTTTCCTGAATTTGTAAGTTTACAGCCGTACAAGAATACAGGAAGTTTACAGATCTGTTTGCGTGACACATCTAAGGATACGTATTCTTGAATGTAAAAGAGTAGGATGAAAGTCGCCCTGTGTTTTTGGGGGCTTACACGCTCTCTGGACTATACACTGGAAAGCATTGAATCCTGTATTTTTCAGCCGCTCCGAGACGCTGGAATTGAATACAGTATTTTTTTGCACACATATACACTTTACAGACCGTACACAAATATCCGCGCGGGTGAAGTCGGTTTACAGCTAAAAAATACAGCGTGGCGCAAATTACAGCCTACAGCCTCCAGTATTGAAAATCAAGATCTAGTAGACAAACAATTACAACTTGATATATATCGTACTATGGGAGACCCTTGGAGAGATACACCAAATGAACATTCTGAACAGTATCCTACACTGAACAATCATATCCGTTCATTATGGTCCTTACAACAAGTTACTAGGCTATGGGTCGCATCAAATAAATCGTTTGATGCTGTACTATATCTTCGGCCAGATATGATGTATAGACGTACACTAAATATAGATTGGATTCGTACTCTAGAAGATGGTATAATTTATATGCCTAACTTTCATTTAACAGATGGGTGTAACGATCGCTTTGCTATAGGCAAACCGAGCGTTATGCGTATCTATGGGTATAGATTTGGCAGTGCATTAGAATATTCAAAGACACATCAACTTCACAGTGAAAAATATCTTGGTCATGTTCTTATTCGTAATAAGATTATGATACAGTATATAGACTTTCCTTTCCGCAGAGTACGTGCTGATGGAAAAGTCCATAATGGAGATTTGTCTATATAAAATTACAATGCATATTTCAATCCGCCACAGCCAGACTCTACAGTGAAGAAGTTGATATTTTCAGCATAGACTGCGAGTTCATAGACATAGGTTGGATTGATAGGCAGAGGCCATGGATTGACATCCAATTGGAAAAGACGAATGCGGCTCGCATTAATACTTCCACTTGGCTGGTCCTCTGGGCTCGTCAAACTGAAATTCAGAATCGGTAAATACTGTGATTCAGGAAGAGACGCGCCGAATTGTGTGCGAAAGGGCACAACTTTTGTATAATAGGAAAGTGGTTTCTCTTCTTGAATCTCATTTCCATTTACGACGACACGCAAACTTTGAATGATTTGTATTTGTGAATTAGGGATTAAGAGACCCGTTGCAATTGTCGTATTTTGTGCGACCGTAGCACCTGGTGTAGGCAACCAGGGCTGCTTTGTAGGATAGACCCAATTTGTATAATTTGCATTTTGATTACGATACTGATAGGCATCACTTCGTCTCGGTACGAGTAATATTCGTGTAACAGGATTTGTAATTGGAAGATCATACAGCTCACGTGTATATAGGTTCGCAAAATTCACAGTTGTAACTTGATTGACAATATAATTGAGTGGCTGTGAGGCGAAAATTTTGCGCTCTGCGTCCGTTACATATACATAGGTTGCCGACAGTTGTGGGTTGAAGAACCACGAGTTGAGTGGTGGAGGCGTGTATCCAATATCTGTCGCAAAGGCTCGGAACTCTCCTGATGGATCATAGTCTGAAACATATTGGGGTTGACCTATTGCAATATCGCGAGCCGATGACATAACACGATATCCAGGACGAACACGGAATCCAGAGGGATCTAGAATTGTGTAGAGTTCTTGAATAGGGCGAAGTGTAAGCTGTATTTCACAGTCGTGATACTGTAAAGCGACAAGTGGCAAAGCCTTTGACGCAGACTCTGAAAACCACAAAGGCAGAGGAACATACATAGTTTGTCCATTGATACTGGGTCTATTGAGTTGCTGAGTAGCAGACTGATCACGAATTACAGATGGATAGCCACGACTTATTTCACCGCCCGCAAAGAGACCTTTAGAAGGGTCCACAAGTTCTGGGACTTCACCAACCATATAGCGCCATTTCTGAAACGTATCTGTATCCATATCCGCATGCGCTTTTGCGATTATATAGTCGCTATTAAATTCCTGAATTTTTGTACCACCAACAAAGAATGCGACATTACTCAAAATATGCGCACCCAAGTAATTATTCCATTGAAACTCATATTGTGATTGGCGCTGGTCAGTATAGCTGACAAATTTACTGTAAATATCTGGAATTGTAAATGAAAATGTCATATCTGTACACAGGTCCGCAATGCGCTGAATTTTCGCTCGTAAACGAATCGGCTGATCATAAAATAATTCATTTGGACCCTCAAGCGCCAACGTCGCATTTTCACACGCAAAGTGCGAATACCGTTTAAATACCTTGTAAAAATATGTAAATTCTGGATTTCCGTTTAAAATTACGTTTTGGGCTCCATAGCATACGAGTGCTAATAAACCTCCACCGGGCATCTGTAAGCCTCTCCTGTTAAACGCTTGATAGTTGTGTTTAGCCCTTTTACTCAAATACTTTGTATCTGTGGAAAAGGGGATGTTGGTCTCGCTTTTTATTCAATATATATCGTACCGTAGGCTGCTTATTTTAAGAGGCCTACTCTGCTATTCAATGACTTAATTTATGACGGTCTTAAGTAATGGCCCACATTAGTGGGCCATTCTAAGAGACCTCTTAAATTAAGGATTGGACTGTACTGTATTTACTTACTCGCATTATTCACCCACCATGCGTCCTCCAAATAAGGAGGGGCGTCCTCCCCTGTAATTTCAGTCTGTTTACTGGGTCCCTCGGCAACAATAGACTGAATTTGTGTATAACTGAGAGCATAACTGAAATACGTTAACGCGCTGAGATTTCCTGTATATGTGCCAAAAATCTGTAACATATCCGTGTCCAAGGATGGAATGAGTGCCTTGTTCAATACACACGGGCGCTGACTAAACAAGTAGAGATTGCCAAAGTTCTGGTACAATACACCTCCATCCATACCCAACTTCTTGACGATATTTCCATTAATGTAGACTTCAACTGAATTATCACGCGCAATAATGGCAACATGGACCCATTTCTTGACGGGGAAATTCTCAACATCAACATAGTTATTCCATGTCTTACTAGAGTTCATATATACACGGAGGCAATTTGTATTACTCTTCAAGAAGACACCAGGTGACATTAAGGGATACGGGCTTGGATTTCCCTTGTGCATTACATGAAGCAATCCTTCTTCTTGTCTAAAACTGGATGGATTGACCCACATGTAAAAGGAATAACTAAATTCGGTACCTGTACGCTCATTGTCAGACAAGGGTAACAATACTGCATTGCGTGCCTTGGGGTCCTGTATAAACTCACGAGGCTTATCGGAAGAACTCACCGTAAATGGCAATACATTCACACGTGTTCCACCAACTGCCTTGAAACTTTTATAAATCACTTCTGCGCTCATCATCACAATATATAAAATAAGAGCAATTGCAGCACTCATTACAACCTGCGAGGCAATTCCTGTGCCCATCAAAAATGCCATGGGCCCTCCATTGGAGCCGGTATTGTATGACGTATCCATTCCACTATCTCTATCCTACACTTCTAAATCGTTTGATTAAAACGACTTAGAAGTTATTTTTAGTTGTGATTCTGTCTCTTAGTATAATACTTAGTAGACATCTTATGCTGTTATGTTTTGCTTCGGGTAGTCTAATGATCCAAGCGCCTTGGGATCAAACAATCCTTTCAAGTAATCACCAATACTATAACTGGGACCAGGGCCATTCATGTACATACGCCATACTTGCTCGGGATTGAGTGCATAATTATATGCACTTACATTACTGACAAATCCACCAAAACCATTATAGTCACATACATTCAAGGTTAAACCAGTTCTATCAACCTTGTAGAATGTCGGCAATACACAGCTGCGAGCGAGTTTTCCATCCATAAAGACATCACATGTCTTGTTATTAAGGATAACCGTTACTTGGACCCACTTTTGCATATCAATGGATGAAATATCACAAGGGCGGGTTGTAGAGAGCAAACCACTCTCCGTTTGGAGTGTACCGAAGATGTTGGGGAGATTTTTGACAGAAAGATCTTCGGGTCCTGTACCAGGCATCGGTGACATTGCTGTCGCAGTCGGTACAGGTCCACCCGTTGTCGCTGTGTGAACACGTACATTCAAGGAATTCTTATACGGTCCCAAAAATACAGCAAGTGTAAGGAAACTAGAGCCACCAAGTGTAAGAACATGCTTGTTCATTCCACGATTCAATGAATAGTCATTTATGTAGACCCAGAAGTTCAAGGAATATTCACCACCCTCGTAGATGGCCGGAATAGAATCTGCGCGCGTGATATAGGCCTTATCAGGATTTGCGGGTTTTATTCCTGTAATTACAGTTGTTCCTTCAAATCCAGAGGATGAAAACAAAAAGCGATATAGTAAATAAAGAACTACAAGGGCTAACACTACAAATATCAATGAACTTACAGAACGTAATTGTTGAAGCATTCCTACTCCAGAATCCATGGCTACCTTTCTCTATAGGAATACTAGATACTAATTATGCGTATGGAGTTCTCCACATCTTTAAGGGATCGCTTGTTGGGGTAGAACTAGTACTAAAACAGAAAACGCCGTTCGGGCACCCAAACTTAATACCAATATCAAATAAACTGGGTGGACTATATGATGCTGTTGTATATGGTTCGTGTCTCGTATTGGAAGTCGCAGAAAGATCATTTTGTATTTCTTCAATGCGCATTGGAACAGGGGCTATTTTAGGAAATGAGAATTCGCCACGAAGCCGCTTGTCTCCAAGTACAAGCTGTGATGAATTAACCACCGGAAAGTATTGTGTGCGTTGACTTCCTACAACTTGTCCATTGTAGTAGACCGTATAACGACGGCCTTCACGTACAATTACAAGCTGAACCCATTTTTGTTGAGGAAATTCTGGCAATTCAATCGTTTCTGTTTGAGCTGTCGGCCCTTGCGTGCGGACAGTTAATTGTGTTTTAGAAGGCATACTTACACCGCCAGGGAGAATCTGGAACTGTAGTGTATTTCCCATTTGTAGAATCGGAATCGCAGATTCAGAGGTGCCGCCAATACTTTGAGTTTTATTATTTACAGCACAGAAGATATAGACGGATACTGTCGCACCCGCTGGAACAAGGAAATTATTGCGTGTATCATCAATTGAACCAACTTTTACAGCACTATTCATAAATCCAGTCACTGGACTCAGACCATTTACAATCGCTGGACGAGCATTTGACAATATAAAATATGTTATAAATGATACTACTAACACAACCAAGAGCACTGCAACCAGAAGGGATGAGAGTGCGACCATCTATTCTGGGTGATATATATGAAGGTGTGGGGTGCGTAAGCATGAGTGTGATATTGTGTATTTAGGATGCGCAAGAATCAGGAACATCTTTAATGTCAAAATCTGTTGCGCCACCATATGCGCGGAATTCAGCGGGAGACAAGGGTCTGTTCCATAAACGGAGATTTTTCACACGGGCCACGCGGGAGAGCACTTCATCAGACGGCGGCTGAATATCTCCTGTAATTGCTCGGACTGGATTGGAAAATGCCTTGCTTCTCACTAAATATCCATTCACATACACTTCAAGTACACGGTCGCCAACCATTACACCCAAGCGAATTGCCTTGCGCGCTGGCACATTCGGAACCGTAATACTCTCAACAAGTGTCTGTTGAGAAGCACCAATTGTTTTAATCGTCTGAAGTGCTATATGAAGATCATTTGTTAAATGGTCCAAATACACAATCGTATTAAAACTTGGATTCAGAACAAGAATCGTATCATTGCTTGAGTATGGTTGCGTGGGTGTTGTAATAACACCTCCACGATTCAAGAGTACACGTGGCATTTGTGTAAACGCGGTTGGATTGTCCACTTGAATGTCCAATATGTAACTGTACATTTGAAACATGGATTTTATAGGTGTCGTATCATCAGGTATAGTCACAATACTTTCTATTTTTTTCCAATAGACTGATGAATCATCAGTGCCGGGCAATGGTATAACACCAGGTCCGCCCGCTCTTGTGCGAAAGATAGGATAAATTGTATAATTTACAAGGATTAATACAAGAAGAATCAGAATCGTAATTCCCATAAAATAATATAAATATTGTATAATACCTGAATTTACACCACTGTCCGTTGTATACGTTGTGTACTCATCACTGCCAAACCAAGCGCCCCCTTTTTGAGTTCGCATCCTATTCTTTGTGGAACTTTAAGTTTTAGAATTATTGCGACTAGTCTTTTGAACTAAAATAGTAGGCGAGCCCTCCTAGAACTGCGCCAAAGGCAAGTGCCCCTGCGCCGAATTTAACAGCCGCTGCGAAATTGGCCGCCTGTAAATCCTGCGGAGTCCACACGGGACTTCGCCCCATTTCACCCAAGCGATGATAGAATGCAATCGCATCTGTATCTGTATACTCTGGCTTGCCGAGGTCTTTATTCACAAGATTGTGGATTTTTACAGTCCACTGAAAAAGATCTTGACGATTGTCTAAACTGGGTGTTATAGGGTTATTTTTGAGATGGTCTGTATAGTGAAGTTTACAAATGGGGCATGGAATCAAATGGGTAAGACTCTCGTAAAATTCTTTTGCAGCACGTTTTTCAGCATAGGTTGGTTGATTTGAATATCCTAAAGCAACAAGATGCATCGTATGCCAAAAGAATGGTCCCCACGTTGTTGGTGGAATACTACCGGGCATAACTTCCTATCATAAACACCTATAAAGAACCGTGTACTTGTGCGCAAGTATTTTGTCTAAAGAACTGTGAGTATATATACCTAATACTATGTCTAGTCGTATACTTAGACAAACAACATGTACAAACTGCGGCCACTATGGCCACCATTTTCGCAGCTGTGAAGAACCTATTACAAGCTATGGTATTATAGCGTTTCGTATCAATCAACCTTCATGGAATCAGGCTGTATCAATTTCAAAAAATGATACTGTAGTTATTGAGCCAAATATTGAATACCTTCTTATTCAAAGGAAAGATAGTATTGGATATGTTGAATTAATTCGTGCTAAATATAAACTCACTGAATTAGCGTATATTCGTGAGCAAATCACTGGACTTACGGCTGAGGAAAAACAATCCTTAAAGACAAGGACATTTTATGAACTTTGGACTGGATTATGGGGACCCATGAATACCCCAGAAAATCGCCAATATAAGCAAGAATTTGAGCAAGCTCGCACCAAATTTGAAGCCTTACGTGCTGGAATTGAAATTGAGGGTGTAAAATATACACTTGAAGGACTTTTACAAGAACTACCAACACTCTGGAAAACACCTGAATGGGGATTTCCAAAAGGTCGCCGAAATCCTCAAGAGAGTGATTATGAGTGTGCTGTTCGCGAATTTTGTGAAGAGACCTCTTTGAAACGGTCGCAATTTCATATATTTGAAAATATGTCTCCTATACGTGAGACATTCCGTGGGAATAATGATATTCAATACAGCCATGTATATTATCTAGCATGGATACCTATGGGGGTTGAACCTAGTCTCCAACCAACAAATGAACATATGGCACGCGAAATTGGAAATATAGGGTGGTTTTCATTTCAAGACGCATTAAAAGTTATTCGGTCAACGACAAATGAAAAACGTGAAGTATTAAAAAAGAGTGCAACGATTCTCCGAAACGTGAGTCCCCTGCTTATTGGACCGCTAGCGTCATACTATGGCCAAAATCAACCATCTGTACAGATTAGGAGCCGCGACAAGAATGAGTCAGACGGTGGTCAGCAACAGCAGATCCCAGTCTGGGGAGAACCTGGAAAACGAGAACCAGGAAACATCTTCTCAAACAAGCAATCGCAACAGAACGATGGCCAACTCATCCGAAGCACCATCACCATCACCAGTACCATCACAACCAAGGCAACCGAGCCAACCGAGCCAACCGAGCCAGCCGAGCAACAATGGATTACAAGGACGTCAAAACCCAGAGACCGCTTCAAAAGAGGAACTTTTAGCTTTGTGGAGGAGTAATATTTCGGATATGGCCTATCGTGATCGCATCGTAAATGCTATGACAAAAAAGAAATTATTCCCAGCAGATTATTCAGTATATCCAGATGAAGACGTTACTAGGACTCTTGCCGATGGGGGCCTGTATCCTGACATTGAGGATCCTAAATTCATTTCCAGACTTCTCAACAAAAGCGAGTTTGCTGATACCATTAGCCGCCGAGAGACTAAAGCAAATCCCTGTGAAATGGGTCCCGGTTTTGAAGTAACACCCGTACAACGCTTTGTAGCAAACTTCTTACACCCCCGAACACCTTATATGAGTATGTTACTCTATCACGGTGTTGGTGTTGGTAAAACGTGTGCCGCCATTCAAACCGCCGAAGCATACTTGGACGTATATCCTCGTCGCAAAGTATTAATTGTAGTTCCAAGAAACATTCGCCCTGGCTTTTATCGCACCATTTTTGATATGGAAACCTTGAGAATTGGAACAGGAAATTCTCCCAATTCTGCGACGGGTTGTACTGGCGAAACGTACTTGAAACTCTCTGGGTGTGTTTTTGAACGTGATAAGGAATTGATTGAAAAGCGTATCACACGTGTAATCAATCAACGATACGCTTTTTTTGGGTATGGGCAATTCAAAAATTACATTCATAATATCATAAAAAGAATTCCACTTGGTCAGAATGAAGCTGAAAATGAAATGAGAATTAAAACCGCCATTAAGAACGAATTTAATTATAGACTTTTAATAATTGATGAAGCTCATAACTTGCGCGATGTTGCTGGGACAACTATGGATCTTGCGGCAGCGACAAATGAAAATGATGATGAAGAGTCAAAGGCTGAGGATGATGTCATTCCTGATGTTGAAGAAGAATCAAAGGCTGGCAAAGAGCTCACTCCATACTTGAAAAAACTCTTACAATCATCCGATGGAATGAAGCTGCTCCTTATGACGGCTACGCCTATGTTTAATAGTGTATTTGAAATTGTATTCTTGCTCAATCTGATGTTGATGAATGACAAGAAAGCAGAAGTGAGTATGGATAAGTTACTGGATGTAAATGGACGCATAGCCGGTGAACCTGGTCGCCGACTTTTCCGTCGTATTGCAAATGCGTACGTTAGTTTTATGCGTGGCGAAAATCCAGACAGCTTCCCTGTTCGTCTCTTTCCTGAAGGGGAACTCAAAGATGGAGAAACTCTATTACGTATTACACCATCAAATTACCCACAGTTTGAAATGGCAAATGAAAAAGGAAAGCGGGAGCCAAAAGAAGTCAGCAAAGATGACCGTATTGGAATGTCTAATCTTCCCTTGGTCAAAAGTTCTGGTATACAAGGTGAATCATTTGATACGATGCTGCGAAAAATAACTGCGAAAAAGATAGCCGAGGGGGGAAATGGGTACCAGGTTGTTGATAGTCTACTTCAAGCAGGTAACTGTATGTTTCCAGTTAAGGAGAATATAGCCACTAGTGAGCCAGAGGTTTTCTTTGGAAGCACTGGTTTTGAACGCATATTTGAACCAGTACAAGGCAGTAAGGGTACATTGCGTTGTAAGGTGGACGCAGACTGGCTCAGTCTTGATTCATTTGGAGACTATTCGCCAAAAGGTGCTATGATTCTTAATTCGGTTCGTAATGCAGAGGGTGTCTGCTTTATCTACAGTCGTTTCGTAAAAGTTGGTGCCCTTTTACTTGCTCTCGCATTTGAAGCGAATGGATATACTCCTTATGGTCGTAGTAGTGGGTTCCTTGCCAATGGTATTAAAAGTGAAGTTGGGCGCCAATGTGCCTTATGTAATAACCGTGAGGCTTCACATGCGGGTCAAGCACATGAATTTAAACCTGCCAAATATGTTCTTCTTACTGGCGATAAAAATCTGAGCCCAAAAGTTGCAGAGGCTATCAAGGTTGCCCGCAGTGCGAAAAATGTGAATGGCGACATTATAAAAGTTGTTATTGGTTCTCAAATTGCGGCGGAAGGTTTAGACTTGCGCTTTGTTCGCGAAGTCCACATATTTGACGCATGGTTCCACTTGAATAAAACAGAGCAAATTATTGGTCGTGGCATTCGTTTCTGTAGTCACGCACTTATTGAATCACCTTCCAAGAGAAATACAACTGTATTTTTACATGTGACTACATTCGCTAATGATAAGAATTATAGGGAAACAGCAGATTTATATTGTTACAGAAAAGCGCTAGAGAAGGCACTTTTAACTGGGCAAGTCAGTCGTGAACTGAAAATTGGCGCAATTGACTGTAATTTGCGCAAAGATGTCACTGTAATTTCTGGGCTGAAAAACAGAATTCAAGTAGATAGTCAAGGGCATGAGCGGAAAGGTACAGACCCTGAAAATCCAGGAATTAGCGTGAATGATATGAATTTTACAGCCATGTGTGACTGGATGAGTTGCTCCTATGTCTGCGACCCATCAATTACAGTTGATCCAAAAACAGCCGATGAAAGCACCTATGACATTTTTAGTGCTAGATTCCGCGAGACACAAATTCAGCGTGAGATACAGAAATTATTTGCCGAGCAGCCATTCTTTGAAAAGGGAGAATTTTTCCAGCAACTAAGACTTCGTGTGCTCGCACCACAAACCGCAATTTTAATGACAATTCAGGGAATTATTAATAATCGTACATTCCGCGTAAAATCGGGCGCGCGTGAAGGATATGTTGTATATAAGAATGGCTTTTTCTTATTCCAACCAGATGCTTATAAGGATACCTCTATTCCTCTTGCTCTGCGTATTGCTGAATGGCCAATCAAGGTGGATGAATACGAACCTGCTGTAATAAAGAAAGACATTCAGCCACTCATAAAACCTGCTGCAGTTGGTTCTGAAGAAGAGGAGCCTATAGATGAAATACAACCACGTAATGAATTCTGGAAGACTCTTGTAAAATGGACCACTGATTTGGTAGAGGGACGTATACGCTCAATTAAAGGGACTGAGATTGAACGCTCTATTGAAAAATATGTAGACTTACGTGATGAACGAATCTTATATATGGATAAATTGGCAGGTATACTATTTGTGAATGCGCGCGCCACAAATAAAGACGCTTTGAAACAGGCTATTTTAGAATTCTTTTGGGATGAATGGATTCATCCAAAGGAACAGGTGCGCATGCTATTAGATAATGTACCTGGAGCCAGTGAAGTTGCCAACGAACAACTTATGAAAGATGGCAGTTATCGTGCTATTCGTCACGTGAATGCTGAAACGAATGCATTGGAATTTACATGCGATGATGGGAAAGCGTGTTCACGTTTAATCAGAGACGCTTTTATGGGAATATCAGAGGCAGCAGATCCTGTCAAGGCAAGTTCTGCGGATGATGATCATGCGGGTCTTCTTTACGGATTTATGGTTCCAAAACGTGGAATTATGGTCTTTAAAACACATAAGCCGCATGAAGTTGGAGGAAAGGTAAATGTGCGATTTGGGCAAGAATGCGGTATTGTATCATCAGTAAGTCAATATTTTGATAATCTTATTGTAATTGGTAATTATTTGAGTACGATAGGTGTTCCAAATTTAGACTTGACATCCAAAATATTACGTTCATCTGGGGAAGTAACTACGTCTAAGCGTGGATGTGCTGTTTT
>JACCDO011377493.1_pt1 | contig 17906 bp, 14 predicted proteins | sample 7446101 | NCBI WGS metagenome assembly JACCDO01 (sample SAMN15323440, study PRJNA562643) | freshwater metagenome | isolation source: river surface water | place: USA:Blue River Watershed | collected 2017-08-16 | reverse complement strand
ACTTCAACCACCCTTGCAAGGAGCTCATCTGGGTTGTTCAACCTGATGCCAACGTTGACTATTGCAGTTCATTGATCGGTGGCAACACCCTCTACAAGGTCCTCGGATCTCAGGCGTTTAACTACACTGACTCCATCGATGCCCTTCCCCCTGCTATCCACGTTTTCGGTGGTGCTGCTGCCACTGAGGGCGCCAACGGATTCATCTCCGGCGGTGTCTTCCAGATGGCTGGCGCCCTTGACGGCCTCGTCACCTCCAGTTCTGCCTTCGGTCTTTCTGGCGGCAATGTTCCTTCCGACAACGTCTTCAGCACTGTTGCTGGCGGCGCCAACTCTGGATCCTATGTTTCCGATGCCGGCACCTATGTGCTTGCTGAGACTGCCCTCGACATGCACTGCTGGGGCGAGAACCCCGTTGTCACTGCCAAGTTGCAGCTCAACGGTCAGGACCGCATCTCCGAGCGTGAGGGATCTTACTTCGACGTTGTCCAGCCCTTCCAGCACCACACCCGTGCTCCCGACACTGGCATCAACGTGTACTCCTTCGCCCTGCGCCCTGAGGAGCACAACCCCAGCGGCACGTGCAACTTCTCCAGAATCGACAATGCCACCCTCCAACTTGTCCTTTCTTCCAACACCGTTGCCAGTGTTGCCACTGCTAAGGTCCGTGTTTATGCCTACTCTTACAACGTGCTCCGCGTAATGGCGGGCATGGCAGGCATTGCTTATTCTTCATAAATTGTTTTTTTGTTACGAGTTCTCGTGCGAAAAATAATTTAGGTTGAAAAATAGTTTTTTAGTATTTGTTTGATCGCTTTCCCTGCAGGGAAAGCGATCAAATATATAATCTTGCTTTACCTGCTGGTAAAGCAAAATACAAATAACGCAAACATGTCCACACTATGGACATGTTTGAAGAAATGAAAGGGTGTCTATAGTATGGACACCCTTTGCTCCTGCGACTTCGGCAACAAACTAACGTGTGCTTATTCTTTTGCTTTTGTTGCAACAAAAGCGATTATTTAATTAGTTTGCTTTCGCTTTTAAAAACCAAAAGCAAAACATGATTTTATTAATTCATAATTAATCCAAAGAAATTAAACATTTACCTTTTAAAATATTATCATAACTTTTTATAAATTTATTTTTTAGATTTTCTATTGCGACGGTTTGATTTCATTGATTTATTATTTTTTCTTGACTTTCTATTTTTTCTTGATTTGCCACCATAACTTTTAATCAAATCATTTAATTCTTCTGGAAGTTGTTCAAACTCGTAGAAATGAATATCTCGTGGACGGAAATATTGACCGGAGTAAACAGAATCACCTATTTTTACTTTTTTCAAATTATTTTTAGAGTCACGGACATATTTTACAATATTTGAAAACTGATATGAGTTGTAGTATGGATTATCAGGAGATTCGATAAATTTATCAAATGTGCCTTCCACTATAGCATCATTTTCACTCTTTGCGGTGTAACGATATCTTTTTCCAGGTTGTAAATGTAATATATCAATATCGTGTCTTGACATTTATATATTATATTTTTAAGATTTTTATTATGAAAAACTTACATAATAAAAACAATTGTGACGCATATTCACCCACTCCTTAGAACCCCGGATTATCCGTAAAAACCGGCGCCTGTGCCGACAACACCTGTTTCTCCGTAATGGCATTCATAAATCCCGCCATCGGTTTGTCCATGGTTACTACAGCAAATGACGCCACGGCAACCGAGACCCCCACAATCACGGCATCCCGCACAATTTCCTTAACCGGTTTCATTTCCTTCTGTATGAACTTCATCTCAATCATCTTTATCACAACAAACAAAATTGTGCTAAATATAACCACCGAAAACAAGGTCTCCATTTCTATATGTTTCACGCGTTTTTTATTGGACCCACTCCTACCGCAAAGGGAACCCATGGTTCCCTTTTGATCCCTCCTTTAATTTGTAAATATTTTTGACCGCGTCAGCGAAGTCTGAAAGACTGAGCGACGCTAATAGGTGCCGAGGGCGATTCCGCCCTCGTTATAGGGTATCGAAATCCAATTGTATATCTTCCTCTATCGGCGGGGTCCCATCCATACTCATCGCACCCAAATCAATGTTAATATCATCCGAAATAATCAATCTGTCATCATCGTCCGAATCTGCCTCCTCTTCTAATTTCCGCTGTAAATTGCGCGACACGCTGATTTCCTCCAATCGCTCGATTGATTTCGGCGCCTCTATTTTTTCCACTTTTCCTTCTATGTCGATTGCGTGGTCCACATCATCAAATGTCAAGCGATTCACAATGGGTTCATCACTGATGTTGGATATTGCTGGAACCACCTCAGGTGTCTTCTGCGAAAGCGCAGAAACAACCTCTTCCTTTTTGGGAATTATAGAAGTTGCAGGTTTATCTTCATCACCTGTTACTAAAACTGGTTCCTCGGGTGCGTTCTCAATAATTATCTCCTCCTCCTGCTCCACCGACTCATCCAAATAGGCGCGCACAATCGCCTCCGTCGGTATGCTGTCTCTTATTGTCCTCAGCAAACACTCCTCCACAATAACCTCAAATTCCCTGTTGTATTTCTGCTGCTGCAAAGGCGTGGCGTGCTTGTCAAACAGGTATGCGTTGCGATATACTTTGCTCGCCACGTTGATATACGCCTTGTGTATGAAATCCGACAACTTGGGAATCGAAATGTCAATCTTCTTCTGTCTCGCACCCACGCGCACACACGTGAGAACCTTCAACTGTATGACGTGCACACACGTAATCAAATCCTCTAAATAATTGCACCCCGATTTCTCGATGATGCGCTTGCGTTCGTCATCAATAATCGTCGCATTCCATTTCGGCACACGGCATAACAGGTTTTGGAAGGTCATCAAGTATTTGTCAATCTCGTTATTGTCGGAACTGAGTTTCCACGACTCGTTGAAAATAGACCGGATGCCCTCCATAATCATCGGACACAAGACGCCCACCAATCTGCTGCACCACTCGTTGCGCGACTCATTTAAATTAGATAACACAAAATCGTCCATTCTTTATATAAAAGATATGTTTTTCAAACTCTTGTTTGAACGAAAAAAAAGGTAATCAAACAGGTAGAATAGCGCCATCTTTTCGCAGCGGTATTCGCCCTTGATTTTGTTGAAACAGAAATTGAGGGTTATGGTGAGTCGGCGCTTTGCCTCAGTCTCTACGCCTAAATCCTCCTCCAAATATTTGATGAGGTCCCCACAGGATATGCCACATTCGTAAAGTTGGTTGGCGTATTTCATGAACCACGATTGATCTTGCTCCACCTTACCCCCCTCCAAGAACGCCAGCATAATCGGTTTTAAATCCCGGTCCAATACTGCACAACGGTCGGCGCGCTTCAAATCCTCCATGCCATAAGCGCTATCAACACCTGTTTTGTGCATGCTCGTGTATTTGAGTTGGTGCGACCCGGAAACCGTGGTCTTATCAGGCACATAGATTTCGCAGAAACGCGACAAAATGGGGTTCAACAACTTGTATTTGTTCTCTACAATAATGAAGAAACGCGTATTGTGACTGAAAAGTTCGATACAACGGCGCAAAGCACTCTGGGCGTCAATCGTGAGTTCGTCGGCATTCATCAACACAATGCTCTTGAACATATTGTTGTCATTACACTGCATATTTGCTTTGGCGAAATATTTGAGTTCGTCGCGGATGAATTTGATGCCCTTGCCGTGGGCGCAATTGACAAACATGACGTTGGACTTGACGCGATTGCGGTCGCCCTCATAGATTTGGTTTATGAAATTACCGACTATGGTGCGTTTGCCGGTGCCGGAAGAACCGTGGAAAATTAAATTAGGAATTTTTCTTACAGAGATGAAATACTTCAACTGTTTAAGAACATTTTCGTCTTCGGCGTGCATGAATAATAGAGAACTGTGTGAATTTCTATATTATTTGGTGGATAAAACACTAGTTTATTTGCTGGACCGTTTTCGAGACCTTTTACCGACGACATTTTTGCTAGGGCGTCGGGTCCGTCGTTTGCGGTTTCGTCGGGTTTTTCTGCCTCCATGGGCAGCAATGCTACCATTTCTACCAAATTCAAACACACCTGTGTCATTTTTAATTGATGCCAAGTGTTTCATTTCATTCTCATAATCATCCTGTTTGCCATCACTTCCTCTATCGACAACAATTTGGTGCGCCAGATCTTGCGCTGATTCAGAAACTTCTTCCACAAAATCCGTGTATTTTATCTCATCCATAACCCAGTCAAATTGGGTATTAAAACAACTGGCAACATCCGAAATAAATGCCGTAAATACAGGGTTATTAATGGATTCTCGTCTATCCTCAACATCGCCAAAATAGGTTTCATTCAGTGCGCCACAGAATCCCGTTGTCAATAATCCCATAAAAGACAAGAATTTGGGTGGTAATACAGGAACCTTTGTTACCTTGATTTTGTCCGACACAACATTGTTTATGAAAAAGAAATCGCGGATAGACAAGGCAAATTCACATTTGTCATTTATGTCTTCAATTTCGTCCAACTTGGTTTTCATTTTCAATAAAAAGTCATATGTTTGCAACACCAATTCAAAATCGTGCGATTCTTTGTAATTTTCATTTGCCAATGTTTTGCCAAGTTGAAATAGTAAAATGTAGAGAGGAAGTTGAGGATTAAAATTGCAGGTCGGGGCGCCTCCCTTCATTATGGGACCTCTTCTGCTGAATGCGGAAAATCCACCGTATGCTGAATATGCGCGTTCACCTCCTGCTGCTGAACCACCTTGTTTGGGTGTTGATAATAATCGGTGCTTCAACAAATTGCACGCAGAAAAAACAGAATTTAAATTCATGGAAATTTTACTCTGACTTTTTTCTTTGACAGATTCTCCAACAGGTGTATTGAAACTATCAACTCCGGTGTCTAATATTTTTGCGTCATCGTTCATTTGCGCGACTAATACTGCTTCCGACAAATGATCCGGACCCGTCACAATTGCTCGACTTTCTTCTTTTTCTTCTTCTTCCAACACATCATCCCACAACAAAAGAACTTCATTTGCCGAAATTATGCCTTCGCAATAATCATTTATTTCCTTCTGTGTGATTCCACTAGTTGCAATGTTTGTTCCACTGAATTTTCCACCAAAATTAATAAAAACTTCATAACAAAAGGTGGTCGCCATCGGTTTGAATTTCATTATTTGTGTTGATGTTAACTCCTGTAGTTTATTTTCACCACCCTTCTTTTTAATAGGAGTGTATCCATATTTTTGGTCTTTGTCTGCGCTAATATATCTGTAACATTTGGCAAACAATAATGTTATTTTGGATTTTGTTTCGTCATCTAGCGCATCCAAATGATTTACAAAAATATTTCGGTCAGCATTAAATTTCTGTGTTTCGGCAACAGTTGTGAGTTTAGATAAACTGCGATTATTGACCTCGGATGAATCCCAAGTCCATTTATCTGCCGAAGTGTAAATCAATGTTTTTGTGAAATCGCGGATTTTATTTTTTATATTCATTGCTGTCCCTTTGTCATCATCGGAACTAAAAAAATCCTGCGCCGAATCTATGATTTTTTTAACATTCTGCATTTTTGAACTTATTCGTGCGTCAAGTTCCAACAATTCCTTGGCACTTGCGACAGCAAGCACATCATCCTTTTTAAAGGCAGCAATTTTGCTTTGCAATTCCGCATTCTGTGTTGTGAGTTCAGCAATAGAGATTTGCGTGTCTGTTAAATCCGGCAAAATTTTTTTAGTTGCCACGAATTTCAATGCCGTCGTGAATATGGTTTTAACATATTTGTCAAAAACGTCAACCTCAAATGGTGTTATAATTTCTCCTCTCAAATATCCATCCAAATAGGATGCCAAATCCACTTTTGAACTATTCAATGCTGTTTCATAATTTTCATTGTATGTTTTTAAACCTGCAGTCAAACTGGTTATCTCACTGGCGTAGTCTTTATTCATAGCACTTGCTTTTGCGATAATAGACGCATTCAAAGTTTCTTCATTCGTCAAAGAAAATAAAAATGCCGAGTGCAAGGATGGATTCCCCTCAACCGGTCCATGATGTGTAAATAAACATTCCACACCCATCAACAGGGCAAATGATAATGCGATTTGGTCGTGTGTTACAAAAAACGTGCGGTCAATTTTGGCAGTGATATTTTGTTGTCTCATTCCGGGTTCTCTATTTTTGTAAGGAGTGAATCCTCGGGTTCTCGATGTAATTGCAAGCGTCAACAACACCTGTAACCAATCCCCCGACATCTTTTTCAAAAACGAAATGGCATATTTAAACTCTTTTTCATCACCACTCTTAAATGCGCCTTTCAACGCCTCTATTATTTTTGTCAAAAAGGTGATGTCACTCTTTGATTTGCTGTCAATGGATTCATCTATGAATTTGATTTTTCCACCTTTATCAAATGCTTTAATGGTCAAGTCCGTCGAATAATCGATGGTTTTTCCCTTGGGTGTTTCTTTCAATTCCGACAATTCAAACTGGAAATTGGTAAAAAATTTGTTGAGATAGAGACCCGTCGTGTCAGTTGGATTGTAATCGTAAGAATAAACAAAACTGGACGGATTCAACGAAACACACGGAATGAATTCAACTCCTTCCAACCACACCTTTGGGTCTTTAAATTCCGGGGAAGATGGGTGTTTTTTTGTGGCGGGATCGTGGACAACCTCGGGACCGTAAATGTAATACACGGTTGGTCTTTTACCGGCAAATTTGCCTCTTGACAATATGTCTATTAAACCAATGCTTGCCGCGTCTATTACAATGGCAATCGTTTCATTTACATCAATGCCCATCATTTCGTAAAACATGGGTGCATTGATTTCTTCTCTATCGACCTCGGATTTTGGCGCTTCTTCTTTGTGTTTGCCTCTTAATCCGTCAATCAAATCTTTTAAATCATCCAAGAACCCTTTTTTCTTTTGTGCTTTTTCTTTTGCCTTATCAATCTCCTTCTTTAATTTTTCTTTTGATGCTTTGGATAATTCTATGTTTTTTCGTTTTTCGGCGTTGATTGCCGTTTTTATGGATTCGAAATTGGATTTTCCATACGCTGCCATTGCCTTTGATTCCCATTTGACGTCTGTGTATAACACAGTGTAGTTGTTGCCATTTACGGTTTCAATGCTGTGACTTGATGTGTGACAGAAATCCTTGTTTGGATTTGCCATGTCGATTGGAGCATAATTCGGTGTTTTTATGACACTTGCCAAACTGTCTGCTTCTGATTTATATTCTATTGTGTTGCCAGAAACTTGATAGAGACCTTTGTTGTACGCTGCCATTTCCGAGGTTGTTTGTGGTTTATCAGTTCCAAAATCGTGTTGGGCGTCTGATGGCGCCAAACTTCGCAGAATGCTTTGTAAACCATCTGGTCCTCCTCCGGATGCTGATGATGATGCAAAACTTGCCATTTATTATTCCCTATATATTTTACACAGATTATTTCACTCATCCTTTTTTAACAACATTCAACTGTTTTGTAAACACATAACGTTCATGATACATCGTCCGCCTGCGCAAATTACACGTCAAACACGCGATTTCGACGTTGCCTCTATTGTGCCCCATTGAATTGTCCATTCGGTCTAAAGTCCACTGTTTCCCGTCGCGGACCGTGTCATACATCAGCGTCGTCGATTCGCGGCAATAAAAGCACAGCAACTTTTTCTCGCGCAGCAATTCCATAACATAGGTGTAATCTACAAATTTCGATTCGTCATACAGGGATTTCTTGAGGTCTTGACTTCGATAACTGTGTATTTTATAATTGATTTGGCGATGGATTTCCAGGAGATGGGGGTTGCTTGCCTTGTTTGAAATGGTTTCGACATCCAATAATTTCTCCAAATTTGCAAATTGATTCGACGCCGATAGAGATTCCTCCGTGAACGCCCATTTTTGGGCAACTTTGCGAATTTGCGGAAGTTCCTTTTCCACAGGAAGATTACCAACCTCTGTTTTTTTGGCAAAAATGATGGTTTTCACATCATTCTCTATTGGCGTCGATAGAGAATTCCCCGAATTCACATTTCCGGTAAAATTCACCTTTTTAACATTCATTGTCGGCGTTGATATATTCTTATATAGAAACCATATAGACCTTTTCTGATAAGTATATAAAACAACGATACCTATACTATGTTTCAAGAAAACGCCACAACAATTAATGAAGTAATCGCGGGTTCGCCGCCCAAAGCAGATGTTCCAATGGAACTCGCCTCTCAAAACAAGGACACCAAAATGATGAGTAAATACAAAAATTATATCGCGGCATCGGGGACCAGCGTCAATGTGCCCCCTTCAAATCCTGATAGCAATTCCACCGAAAAAATCGACGAATTATTGGAAAAGGAGAAGCAGAATATGAACAGCGAACCATGGAACAAATTGGACAAGCGCCTGAAAATACAGAAATTGCACGCCTATGCCGAAAAGTATGGCAGGGACAATTCGCTCCCCCTCAAAGAAGTGAAGGCACTCAAGACCTTCTTCAGTGAGTGCTTAACCAAGGACAAACTTGCTAAAGTGAAAGACGTCGAGTATGACCGTGATGCAGGCGCCATAACTAACATAGCAACACTGTGTTTGAACGTGGGCACGCGCACCTTTACTTTGCGCAATTTGGAGAAAAAGGTCAGCACATTGAAGATGCTAACCCCCAAGAAAAGTGTTTCGCAAAATGATACAGATATATAACGCCTATTAGTATACACCCAAGTCCTTAAAATGAACGATTTAGAAATTGAATCCCACGATTTTTTCAATTCCTATTTAGAAACACGGATTGTGGAATTATGTGAACCCGATTTTTACGAAACCATGATTGATGAATGTGCGCATCACTTGTTTGACGATTGTGTGTGCTCTGGATACATTGTGTGTGATGCCGCGGCACTAGACACAAACGATGAATATGCGTCAATCGTGTTTTCCGAATTTCGCGCCAATATTGCTGTGTTTGCCCGCACATTTCACAAAATGATGGGTCTGCGACGCCGGTCATACAAGCATCCGAAGGCGCACCACTACGTGGGTCTTAAGGCAGAAGACGTGGACGCGCGCATGGCGTGGATAAAGGGTGCATACCAACCGGCGCAGCGCACGCCCGAATGGCATCTGTTTCGACATGGTCTCATAAGCGCGAGCAACATTTGGAAGGTGTTTGGCACCGAAGCAAACGTCAATAGTCTGATTTGTGAGAAATGTGTGCCGATGATGAAGCAAAGGGAGAGAACCGCGAGCGTGGACGATGGATTGGAGGATGAAGTGTTGTGTGTGGTTCCAGCAGCACCTGTGTCTTCGACATTGCCTGCGCCAAGCGTAAACACACAATCGCCGCTCCATTGGGGGGTTAAATACGAACCCGTGACGGCAATGATTTATGCTCAACGCTTGTCAGCAGAAATCGGCGAATTTGGGTGTATTCAACATCGTGAATATCCCTTTATTGGAGCATCGCCCGACGGCATTGTAGTAACACGCAACCACCCTGCTTACGGACGCATGTTGGAAATCAAAAACGTGGTGAATCGCGAAATAAACGGAATTCCCTCGATGGCGTATTGGGTGCAGATGCAAGTGCAAATGGAGGTCTGCGATTTAGAAGAATGCGATTTTGTGGAGACGGTTTTCAAAGAGTATGATTATACGGAAGAGGACCTATTCTATTCCAACGCCAAAAACAAGGTATATGAATACAACGGCGTCATCCTGTATTTTATCAAACGCGATTTTGTGGATAGTTCGCCGAAATATGTCTACATGCCTTTGTCTATGTCCCTAGATAAGGCGCACGTCAATGCGTGGATCGAGGAACAAAAACAGGCGATAAAGGATGATTATGTATTGTTTAAACGCATCTATTGGTATTGCGATACATTTTCATGTGTTTTGGTGCACAGGAGTCGCGAGTGGTTTGCTGCAGCATTACCCAAGGTGCGCGATGTTTGGGCAACTATTGAAAGGGAACGCGTGTCCGGATGCGAGCATCGGCAACCGAAAAAGAAGAAGGTAGTTGCCAGCGCAGCAACTGTAGAAGGTTCCCAATCCTTGGAAACAAAGTGTTTGATTGATTTGTCTACAATTGAATAAACCTGTGAACTTATAAACAGGTTATAACAAACTATTTAGAAATTGCTTGTGATAATATTCATAAGCAATTTATACCATGTCTTCCACAACATCAGATGAAATGCGCATTGTGAAACGCGACGGTTCCATAGAAGTGGTGTCATTTGACAAGATTCTGCGACGAATAAAGAATATTGGATCAGTAGGAACAGTGGGATTTGAACCCATCAAAATTAATTACACCCAACTCACGATGAAAATCATAGACCAACTGTATGACAAGATTTCAACGACCAAAATCGACGAACTCACTGCCGACCAGTGCGCCTCTATGTCTTCCATTCATTATGATTATGGCACATTAGCGTCACGCATCATTGTATCCAATTGCCACAAAAACACGGACGCGGATTTCTACACAGTGGCAAAGAAGTTGTACAATTACAAGGACAAACACGGTAATGCTGCACCTATTATTACACGCGAACTCCTCGATTTTGCCAAATTGCACGCGAAAGTGATTAAGGCGCGCATCAATTATGACCGCGATTTCCTGTTTGACTATTTTGGGTTCAAAACTTTGGAGCGCTCTTATTTGATGCGAGTCAATGACGTCATTGTGGAGAGACCGCAACATATGTGGATGCGCGTGGCGCTAAGTATTCACAAAGATGACATTGACGCGGCACTGGAGACGTATGATTTGATGTCGCAGAAGTATTTCACCCACGCCACGCCGACCTTGTTTAATGCAGGGACACTGCGCCCCCAATTGTCGTCGTGTTTTCTGATTGCGATGGAGGAGGACAGCATTGCGGGAATTTACAACACACTGAAGGATTGCGCTCTGATTAGCAAGTGGGCGGGAGGCATCGGATTGCATATACACAACATCAGGGCAAGCAACAGTCATATCAGAGGAACTAATGGATCCAGCAATGGAATTGTTCCCATGTTGCGAGTGTTCAACAACACGGCAAAGTACGTTGACCAGTGTGTTACACCGGAAACATATATTTACACAACACAAGGACCCATTGAAATACAGAATTGTTCATATGGTGAAACTCAAGTGTTTAATTTAACAGGCGGAGTTGAAACCATTGAAAATGTGTTGGAACATCCATATGAAGGTGAAATATACAACATTGAAACCATGCACTCTATTGACAACTTAAAAATTACGCCAGAACATCCAGTGTATGCTTTGGTTGGTCAATCCAAAGGATTGAATTACAGTGTCATTGAAAATAGATTGAACAAAAAAATTGCCAAATTTGATTGGGTTGATGTGAAAGATTTGACAACTGATGATATGTTAATTTACAAAATTCCAAATTACAATGTTGACATTGACACATTAACACAGGATGATTGTTACATGTATGGTGTAATATTGGGAGATGGTTCAATGAGCAATGCCGACCAAAATGGGTATTTATCTTTGCATTCCACAAATAAAAAACACATATTGGATTTCGCAGTTAAATATTTTGAAAATAAATGCATTGAATACAGAATCGACGTGAATGAAAATGTAACGCGAATTCGCTGGAATAAAAACATAAACATACCGTTTAGATACAGTGATGTGTATGATTCAAATAAAATTAAGAGAGTTCATCATAAATGGTTAAACCTTCCTGTTGAAAAATCAAAATTTATATTGAAGGGTTTAATAGACACTGATGGATGCAATAACAAAGAATTATGTTTTGATAGCACATCCAGAAATTTAATTGAAAGTGTTCGTTTTATTTGTTTAAAATTGGGAATTTTAACCAGTGGATATGTGAGAGACAGAGTTGGTGAAAGTCACACCACGTCTGCTGGCAATTTAATAGTTAATCAAAAAATAAGTTATTGTTTAAGAATTCCCAAAACACAAACCATTTGTGAATTAATTGGCATTGAATATGACAACACGCAGTTTTTTAAATTTTTCAGATATGAAGATTTTTTATTATCAAGAATTAAAAACATCAGTATTGAGAATTATTCAGGGACACTGTATGATTTACAAATGAAAAATCAACACGATTATCTGCTGCATAATGGGTTGACCCATAATGGCGGAGGAAAACGAAACGGGTCCTTCGCCATCTATTTGGAACCCTGGCATGCCGACATCGAACTCTTTTTGGATATGCGCAAGAACCACGGCGACGAGGAATTGAAGGCGCGCGACCTCTTTTACGCGCTGTGGATTCCCGATCTTTTTATGGAGCGTGTGAAAACCGACGGCACGTGGACTCTCTTATGCCCCGACGAATGTCCGGGTCTTGCCGATGTCTATGGCGACGCCTTTGCAACCCTTTACACAAAATACGAGAACGACACGACCAAAACCTATAAATGCCGAAAAACAGTGAAAGCGCGTGACCTGTGGTTCAAAGTGCTCGACGCGCAGATGGAGACGGGCACGCCTTACTTGTGTTACAAGGACGCAGCAAACAGGAAATCCAATCAGTCGAATTTGGGAACAATTAAGAGTTCCAATTTATGCAGCGAAATCATGGAGTATTCCGACGAGAACGAGACTGCTGTGTGTAATCTGGCGAGCATTGGACTGCCGACTTTTATTTCAAACGGCGCGTTTGATTATGCCAAGTTGCACGAGGTTGCGCAAACGGTGACTCGCAATTTAAACAAGGTGATTGACATCAACTATTATCCTACGGAGAAGACCCGAGTCTCCAACATGCGCCACCGACCCATTGGAATCGGCGTCCAAGGTCTTGCTGACGTATTCATGTTGCTCGATGTGCCGTTTCACAGCGACAAGGCAAAGGAAATCAATCAGACAATTTTTGAGACGATTTACCATGGTGCATTGACTGCGTCTGCAAATGCTGCCGAAAAGGATGGTCCATATGAGACTTTCTATAATGGAGCAAAGGGTGGTTGCCCCGCGTCCCAAGGTTTGCTACAGTATGATTTGTGGGGGGTAACACCAAAGTACACAACAGAATCATTGGATTGGTCCGCGCTTAAGGAGCGCATCCAGCAGGTTGGACTACGCAACTCGTTGCTTGTGGCACCGATGCCCACGGCATCTACCTCGCAAATCCTCGGATTCAACGAGTGTTTCGAACCTTTTACAAGCAACATTTACAGCAGACGCACGTTGGCGGGCGAATTCGTCTTGACCAATAAGTATTTGATGCGCGACCTCATTGACGCCGGACTGTGGAATACAGAGTTGAAAAACAGCATTGTGGCGAACCAAGGCAGTATCCAGCACATTGAGGGTCTATCGCAACATTTGAAAGACAAATACAAGACGGTTTGGGAAATACCGATGAAACATGTGATTGATATGGCAGCAGACCGTGGTGCATTTATATGCCAGAGTCAGAGTCTGAACCTGTGGTTGGAGGACCCCAATTACAATATGTTGACGTCGATGCATTTCTATGGATGGCAGAAGGGGTTGAAAACAGGGATTTATTATTTGCGCAGACGGGCGAAGCACCGGGCGCAGCAGTTCACGATAGAACCGGAAAAGGCAAGCAGCAATGAACCGTGCGAGATGTGTAGTGCATAAAACTATTTGGAAAGAACCAACATAAATAAATTATTAACACGATGGAAACATTTTATTCGCAGCAAGGCGAAGATATTTATGTGTATCACAACTTCATTAACAAAGTGGCGCCCGACGGAATATTTGTTGAACTTGGTGCAATGAACGGAGTCACTTATTCAAACACCAAGTTTTTTGAGGACACATTGAAATTCAGCGGCACACTGATTGAACCCACGACAGAATACCAAAGTTTGGTTGTGAATAGACCCGGATGCAAATGCTACAATGTTGCTGTGAATTACAAAACAGAAATGGTGAAATTCCTGGGGAATTATGCAACTGCCGGGTTGGTCGACACAATGAACCCACAATTCAAAGAATACTGGCATAAAGGAGCAACCGAATATTTCGTCAATGGTGAACCCATCCGCGATATTTTGAAAAAAAGTGATGTGAAATACATTGATTTTTTATCCATCGATGTAGAGGGCGGCGAACAGGTGGTTTTGGAAACACTGGATTTTAGCGTGCCGATTTACGTGATTTGCATTGAATTGGATGGACATAATATTGAAAAGGATGACAAATGTCGGTCTATTTTGGCATCCAACGGATTCACATTTAAAAAACGGTTTTCCATAAATGAATTTTGGGTAAATGATGATTATTTCCGAAAGGACGTTGTCTACGATGCAAATAAGAAGAATCCGAAATTCATGAAATACATTTATGAAATAGGGCATTTTCCATTTTTGGCAAAACACATCGTCTCTATTGTTGAGGATGTATTACGCGAATAATTAACATAGAAATAAAATGATTTTATGCATGATATAGTGCATGAAATCATTCACATTTGTAACTGCCATCATAGACATAAAATCCCGGTGTCGTGAAGAGACGTGGCAAACAAAGATGGAACAATTGTCACTTTTATTAAATTCCATCCAAGCACCCTTCACAATCTTTGCCGATAGAGGTTCTTCCGAAATTCTTAATTCCAAATATAAAGAACGAAAAAATATCACAATCATCCTGTTTGACTATTTTACAGAATCCTGGATTTACCGAGAAAGTTTGCCCTACATGGATAGGTTGCCTCTCATCCGAAATTTGGACAAGGACACATTCGAACATTTGATTTTGACACACATGAAGGTCGAGTTTTTACACAAGGCGATAGAGAATAATAAAAACAGTGTGTTTTGTTGGATAGACCCCCACATTTGCAATCTGTTTTCTCCTGAAGGAGTTACTATCAATTACTTGAACTATTTATCTCAACAAAAAATCGTGGATGCGCCTTTTATTGCCACGCCGGGGTGCTGGGATAAGACTTTGGAACCCATCAATTTCAACACAGTGTGCTGGCGATTCTGCGGTTCATTCATGCTTGGCGACGCCGCGTCATTTGACGGTCTGCATACCCTGTATGAACATTTTTACCCTACATTGTTGAAGGAGAGAAACACAATTACTTGGGATGTGAATTTTTTGGCGCAATTGGAAAGCGAAGGAGTTTACAAACCGTTTTGGTATAGAGCAAATCACGACGCCTCTATCGTTCACATTCCAACATCCCTGTATTCCAAGAATTTATTTGATTCGATGGATGCGCTTGTCAAATATGATTATCCGGAGGTTCCTGGGTTTTTCCCCTCGTCGGCATCCTATGTGCAATATGAAAATAAAAGAGTCTTAATAACCCGGTATGTCAATTACAAGATTGGACCCGATGGCAGATACACTGTATTTCACCCATCGGGGCAACTTCAAACAAGGAATTTGATGAGCACCCTGTTCGACGATTTCACCGCCATCATCGATTCGCAATTCATAGATGAAAGCGTGATAGGAATCCCTACATATATGGAGGGCACTAGATACGTGGGTTTGGAGGACGTCCGCATATTTAAAGACATGGAGTTTGTGGCGTCGAGTGCGTCATATACGCAAGACCACAGCATCCGCATTGTTAAAGGTGCCATTCGCGACGGCAAATTCACAATGGGTGTCGTCTTACAACCCCCCAACGGCATTTATACACCATGTGAGAAAAACTGGATACCAATATTTGGCAATAAATCAAAACCGGATTCCTACATTTATCGGTGGCATCCATATGAAATTGTTTGCGCGGATAAAGAAGGAATCACAACAACGGTTTCAAGCAAAGTAATACCGAATACTCTGTTTGAAAAGGTGCGGGGGTCTACTGTGCCGATATGGTCGGATGTGGACTTGTGTTATATTTGCGTGGTGCATTGGACTGAGGAACAACGTGCCGGAGGAACCTTAGAATACTATCACATGCTGGTGCGCTTAGACAAAACCTATAATGTGACGGCGTGGTCGCAACCGTTCCATTTTACCAGGATAGGAATACAGTACTGTTTGGGGTTTACCATAGTTGAAAATGACAAATATGGGTTTTGGTTTTCGGAGAACGACGGAAATTCGCAGTTTATAAGTAGTTGTAGTAGTCAGTTCTCCTTTGTTGGGTTGGACGGTAGATGCGTGGCATAATGGGTTGCGTATCAGTTAGTTTGTGACTTTTTAATCCACCACCAAATGTTGGTGCAACTTTTTTTGATCTAAAAAAGTTACTAATTTTTTGTCCAACCGATGGTTTTGTTTTTACTAATATCCCAAGTTGTGCAGATGATGGAGTCGATGGAGCAGATGATGATGGAGTCGATGGAGCAGATGATGATGGAGTCGATGGTGCAGATGATGAGGTCAATAATGAGGTTGATGATGGTGTCGATGGTGCAGATGATGTTATTGGCATTGTTGGCGCCATTAATGGTTCAACAGGTTCTGATATTCCTTTTTTTAGTTTATTTGTATCTGCACCGATTGAATTGAAATTTTGTTCAAACCTAATTCCACAATTTGCGACCGACCTATCAAGCAACATTTTGCACATTAATTCACCTTTTTGGTTTGGTTCAGGTTCCTCTGTAATTCCTGCCATTAAAATTAGTTCCTTTGGCAAATACTCGCCAGTCAAAATCGATTTTGGATTCATCCAAAATTGCATGGGCACACAGAATGGCGTGAATTTTTTATCATTTACATTGTTTACAAATTTCAAAATGTCATTTAGAATGTTAGAAATGTCTGTAATAACTGTTGGCAAATCGTCCAATTCAAACATTTCATAGGGAGATTTATTAAACAAATGGTTTTCTTCTTTGCATTTCATGATTGCTGTGTCGGTTCCATTGGCAGAAATAGTTATGATGCCATCTGGCGAAACATTTGTGATTTCAAAATTTGGATAATATATTATTTCGCCGTTTTGTTTGTCAATAACACCAATGCAATATTTCAATATATCTGTTGACATTTCAATTTGCGCTATACATATATTTTACTAAATTAGTTAATTATCTAATTTAAAATTGCATCAATAGAGAAAGGAATGAAGCGCTATTTATTGGCAAATATCAAGATACCCATTATAGTGAATGAAGATGGTCTGTTTGACATGTTGAATGAATATACACAAACAGAAATAACATCACTAAATTGTTTGCCGACGATAGAGGAAGAGGACAATTTGTACAAGAAAATAATGGAATTTTTATCAAAAAGAGATGATGATTTAGAAGAAGAACCCGTTCTGAAAATTAAAATAAAGGATGATATTGATGCAGAAACTTCTGAAGGAAGTGACAGTTGCGAAGCAACTAAAGAAACCAAAGAAGCAACTACAGAGGAAGAAGAAGAAACCACTAAAGAAACAGTCGAACAAGTGCTAACCATTTGTAAAAATAATATCAAAATGCGGAAGCATTCTGATAATATGACTTTTAAGAACATCAAAAAAGGTGCAAAATCCTATACGCGGAAAACGTATGTTGGAATGTGAATGACCTTATTTCTTGTGGTTTCTCTTCGAGTTTCTCTTGGAGTTTCTCTTCTTACCACCGTTCTGTTTCTTGGATTGACGCTTTTGCTGTCTCTTCTTGGATTGACGATTGTCGTTGTTGCGTCTGTTGCGTCTAGTGTGTCTGCGACCACCTTGTTGTTTGGCAGCAACTGTGGCAATTAATTTTTGTACCAAAGCATCATCTGTCACTTGGGCGCCTTTTTTATCTTCAGCATTAGCATCATAAATGTAAACGTTTTCACCATCAACCAGGTAATATGTTTTACCATCAGCAGGTGTAAAATCACCAGTTACAATCTCAGCATCGGCAAACACCTCGGGAGCACCATCAACCTGGGTCTCATCAACAGGGGT
>JACCDO010885917.1_pt1 | contig 17907 bp, 14 predicted proteins | sample 7446101 | NCBI WGS metagenome assembly JACCDO01 (sample SAMN15323440, study PRJNA562643) | freshwater metagenome | isolation source: river surface water | place: USA:Blue River Watershed | collected 2017-08-16 | reverse complement strand
TCGCAAATCGACGCAGCGTAGATAAATTATCCATCACATAAATACCACGTCCATGTGTTGCAATAGCAAGGTCTCCACTATTTGAAATTTTAAGATCTCTCACTAATGCATACCATGGGATATTCTGGTACTTGCTTCGCATCCAAGTGACGCCTGCATCCAACGAAATAAATAAACCCATTTCCGTTCCAAGAAATAACAAGTTGGATGCTACAGGATCTTGGCGAATCACATGCGCAAAGCCCGTAAATTCTTTTGATTGAATTCGCTTAAAAGTAGCGCCGCCATCCTGACTTTCTACCAGATAAGTTTGATGATCACCGTACATATGATTTTCAGCAGTAATGAAAACCTGATTCTTATTACGGGCTGAAACTTCAATACTAGAAATCCAAGCCCCTTTTGGGATACCTGTATTCCATATTCTTGCTGATAGATTCACCCAGGTTTTACCACCATCAATGGTTTTTTGCACATTCCCATCATCGGTGCCTACCCAAATGATATCTTCATTTCTGGGATCTTGCGTAATTGTAAAAATGGTACAATGATTTTCTGCACTGGTATTGTCCCCAGTGATACCACCACTCTTTTCAGTCTTCTGCTTCTCTTTATCATTTGTAGTGAGGTCAGGAGAAATGCGTTGCCAGTTTGTTCCCTCATCGGTTGACTTATACAAGTATTGGTTACCAGTATATAAATTGTAGCCATTCGTACGCTTTGTAGAAGTTGCTGTTACAATAGGCGTATTCCAGTTCCATCGATGCGTCTCTTCTCCAACGCGGCGTTGTGGTTTGATACCATAAGACAAACCTGTTTTCAAATTGATCCGATTCATCTCCCCTCCTTGCGATTCAGCAAATACAATGGATGAATTCAAAGGCGAAGGTTGCACCCAAAAACCATCCCCACCATTTAAAAATTGCCAATCGGTGCTGGAAACTCCACCCGGTGATGAACTAGGCGCGGCCCAAGAACCATTATCCTGTAAACCTCCATATACGTTAAAGATTTTATCATTACTAACACTCACATGATAAAATTGGCCCACAGGGAGATTATTCAAAAATGACCAGGATAAACCTTTATTGTGGCTGACATAAACGCCCCCGTCTGTTCCCAAGTACAACGTGTTTGTATTTTCCGGATTAATCCAAAGTGCGTGATGATCGGCATGTGGAACAACATCTGTAAATAACTGCCCGGACCATGAATAACCGCCATCCGTTGAATATTGAAAATCAAATGCAGGGCGGTAAACACGCTTGGGATCACGTGGATCGAACTCCAGCGTACTAAAATAAAAAGGACGAGCAGTAATATTATCTGTTGCGGCTAATTTTTTCCAAGTCTCTCCTTCATCTGGGGATTGATAAAGTCCTGGAACCTTCGCCTCAACAATGGAGAGCAATTCGCTAGGCTTTGATGGATTGAAAGAAATTACAATTCTACCTAAATCACCCTCTGGTAATCCAGCGGATATTTTTTTCCAACTCTTTCCACCATCAGTAGACTTAAATAATCCGCTTCCCTTACCACCAGAATTAAAAGAGAAAGGCTGTCTTCTAAATTGCCAAAAACTTGCTAGCAAAATATTAGGATCTCGTGGACTAATAGCCATATCGGCACATCCCGTATTTTCATCTACATACAAAGCTTTTGTCCATGTTTTACCACCATCCTTTGTCTCATACAAGCCTCGATGACTACTAGCAGACCAAAGTGGACCAGGCACGGCTACCCAAATATGCTTGGAGTCAGAAGGATCAATTATGATTTTACTGATGTGTTCAGTACTATCTAATCCAATTTTTTGCCAGTTTGCACCAGCATCGGTTGTTTTATAAATGCCGTCTCCAATGGAAACTGAATTACGCATGTTACTCTCCCCTGTTCCAGCATAAATCGTTTTGGGAGACTTTGGATCTATTGCTAAAGCACCAATTGATTGACAATACTTATCAAACAAAGGTGTGAACGTAATTCCACCATTCAAACTTTTCCATATTCCTCCACCAGCAGTGCCTACATATAGGTTCACCTGGTTCTCTTGAATAGTCCCTACAATCGAGGTGATACGACCACTCATGGTGGAGGGGCCTAAATTTCGAGAGTAAAGTGACTGAAAATAAGATGAGTTTAGCTCGGAGGTAGCGGTTTGTGCATTGATACCATCACTTTGCAACAAACAAAAAAGCGTTCCCATAAGAGAGAACGCTTTAAAAAAACGAAACGAAGTCATATTATAAATTATTTTACTTCAAAAAGAGAATCGGCAATTGCTGTGTTTACTTCCACTTTTTCGAACACTAATACTTGTCCCATCTGATCCGTTTTGTGAGGAACCTTGATTCCAATTGGAAGAGGCTTGTAATCGTACATTTTTGTTTCCATTTCCATTTCCTGGCCCTGCATTTTGCTAGTACGCTTAGTCTTGTAAACTAGATACGTTTTGGTGTCGATGAAATACACGGTAGTATTTCCAGTTTTTGTTGTTAAACGGACTTTGAAGTATTCGTTTCCATCTTCTTCATCTTTGCCTAATAACTCTACAGAAGAACCCTTCTCTTTCCAATCCACAAATTCATTTTGAATATCGAGTTGGTCTACGCGCTGCTTATGCTCTTCTTCACTATTGGGCTCTAAACTTGTTTTTCCACCAAAAGGATTTTGAGACCATGACTTTGTTGGAGTACAAATTTCAATGATTTGCATGCCCTGAAATTCAGCATCAACACGAAAACCTTTTCCGTGAACAGCCTGTTGTGAAAAAGAAATTTCAATTCCCTGTACTTCAACATGACCGGTAATTTTCATAGACTGGACTTTTTTCCAGTTTTCTGCACCACCAGTGGCGGTAACGTGGCTGGCAATTACTTCGTCAACCGTCTGCGCATTCGATACGAATTGGAATATAGTTGCAATTGCAACAAGTAAAAACTTAGTTAAATGGTTTTTCATTTGGATTTGTTTTGTGATGCAAATCTACGAAGGGGATTGCAGGTTGCCTCTGTTAAAAATTATTTTTACATGAACGGCATACCAATTTCACAATTGGAGCGTTAGATATATGAATTTTGAACCGCCCTTGCTTCATATTAGTATTTTCTCTACTACTGCACTTTACCCTCTTACATGTAAAAGCGCAGGAAAAAGAAGGTCTTTTGCAAAAAATAGAGCTGGGTTTTCACACGGGCCCTCTGTTTTTTTTAGGTGATTTAGGGGGGAATGTGGGAGCTGGCACTCAATTTTTCAAGGATATTGATTGGGAAGAAACAAAAATAGGATTGGGAGCGCAGCTCAATTTTTATCCCACCAAGTGGATTAGTTTACGAACCGGTATTTACCACGGAGCTGTTTCTGGAAATGACAGACACTCCCCCAATGTCACGGCAAATGACATATTCAGGTTCAACCGAAATTTACACTTTCGCTCTCGGCTAGATGAAGTTTATCTGGGAGCAGAGTTTTATCCATTTCGCTTAATCCCTACAAAACGATTTACCATTTTTGATTTGATCCAGCCCTATGCATTTGCCGGGATTGGATTATTCCGTTTTAACCCACAAGCAAAAGATATTGATGGAGCCTGGATTGACTTGCACCCGCTTCGTCTAGAAGGTCAGGGATTCGCAGAGTACCCAAGTAGCAAGTCCACCAAATTGATTCAGCAAAATTTACTAAGCGGAATCGGCATACGCTATTACATCAACGAGTACTTGTACGTAGGCACTGAAATCATTTACAGAAAAATTTTCACCGATCAGATTGATAATGTGAGTGCTGATTTTTATGTTGACCCCAACCTCTTTGACACTTATCTCTCTGCAGAAGATGCCATTCGTGCTAAAAGGCTCTATTATCAGGGACTTTATAATTTAGGAACGGTTACTCCCGCCAACTCTGGTCTACCCCGAGGCAATCCTAATAACAACGATGCGTATTTTGGACAGTCCCTACAATTAGGATTTAAGATTTATCCCAAGAGAGAAAATCGTTTGAAGTGTCCTGTGGCTTATTAATTTTAGATACTCACGTTAAAATCCCGAAGGGCATCATTAAGACTAGTCTTCAGATCCGTACTAGCCTTTCTTTTTCCAATGATCAAAGCACAACTAACTCCGTATTCACCCGCTTCAAATTTTTTTGAATACGTACCTGGAATAACAACACTGCGCGCAGGTACTCTTCCTTTCATTTCAACAGGTGTGCTTCCAGTCACATCTATTATTTTAGTAGACTGGGTCAATACCACATTTGCACCCAGCACAGCTTCACGCTCTACAATTACACCTTCCACCACAATACAACGACTTCCAATAAAACAACCATCTTCAACAATAACAGGGGATGCTTGCAAGGGCTCTAATACGCCACCTATTCCAACACCTCCACTTAAATGAACGCCTTTTCCTATTTGTGCGCAACTTCCCACTGTGGCCCAGGTGTCGACCATTGTTCCTTCATCTACATAAGCGCCAATATTTACATAGGAAGGCATCAAAACAACCTGCGGGGCCAGATACGCACCATAACGTGCTATAGCATGAGGAACAGCGCGCACTCCTAATGCTTTATAGTTCTTTTTAAGAAGCATTTTATCGTAAAACTCAAATGGAGCTACATCCCAAGTCTGCATAGGCTGAATGGAAAAGTAGAGCAGAATTGCTTGCTTTACCCACTCATTAACCACCCACTGTGCGCCTACAGGTGCAGCCACCCTGATTCTACCCTTGTCCACTTCTTCAATTACAGCTCGAATGGCATCTTGCGTATTGGTCTCTTTTACTAACTCGCGATTTAACCAAGCCTCCTGAATTATTTTTTGTAAATTTTCCATGGGCGCGAAAATAATACATCCATCCGATGCAGCTCGGTCCAAGGCACACTTATCTTTGAAAAATGCGAATCGCATTTGACGCCAAAAGAGCTTTTCACAATGGAACTGGGTTGGGACACTACAGTCGAACCCTCATCCAATCGTTGTCATCATTTTACCCATCCAATGAGTATCTACTACTGAACCCCACTGCCTCCAATACGTTTAAACTAGAAGGTGCAAACTTAACTGAGATACGTCCGTCAAGCTGGCTTACTAAAAAATTTTCTAGCCACTGGAGATCTTCAGGTTGCATCCCAGAATTAATAAAAAACAAAGTAAAGCTCTATCATGGACTCAGTCATGAAATTCCGTATGGAATTCATAAAAAAGGAATTCCTTCTGTGGTAACCATGCACGATTTGATTTTAGAACGCTAGTCTAATCCGAATAAATGGGTTGATAGTAATATTTATCGCAATAAATTTAAATACGCTTGTGAGTATTCGGATCAAATTATTGCCATCAGCAAGCAAACAAAAGAGGATTTGATCAATATCTATGGCACCCCAGCAGAAAAAATCACGGTTTGTTACCAGAGCTGCAATCCAGCATTTTTGCAAAAAGTGGATGCAGTTGAAAAAGAAAGAATCCGCTTAAAGTATAACCTTCCATCCTCATTTTATTTGTCGGTGGGCTCTATCATCGAACGCAAAAATCTGCTGGCTATTTGCGAAGCACTTCTACATCTTAATGAGGATGAAAGATTACCGCTGGTGATTATCGGCAATGGTGGTGCCTATAAAAAAAAGGTCGAGGCATTTATTACAAAAAATAATCTGGAACAATCGGTCATTTTTTTATCAGACAATAAGTCATTCAATACAGATCGTGGGTTTACCACGGCTACAGACTTTCCTGCTATATATCAGTTAGCCACTGCACTGATTTATCCGTCTACATTTGAAGGATTCGGCATCCCTGTTTTAGAAGGAATCAGCAGCGGCATCCCGGTGATTACTTCTAACGTATCCTGCTTACCAGAAGCCGGTGGGCCCGGTGCATTTTATGTAGACCCTTATCAACCTGAACAAATTGCAAAGCAGCTACAATTTATTCTACATCACCCAGAAGAGGTAAAAAATAAAATTGAATTAGGCACTCAACATGCTAATTTGTTCACAATAGAAAAAACAGCAGCAGCTGTGATGAATGTATACAACCAACTGATTGGTTAATCATTGCTAAATAGATGGAAGTTTTTGAAAATGATATTCGACATTGCGTAGACGTACTCCGAAAAGGCGGTCTCATTCTTTACCCTACTGATACAATTTGGGGCATTGGTTGTGATGCCACGAACGAACAAGCCGTTGAGAACGTGTATCAACTAAAAAAACGGTGCGAGCAGAAATCGATGATTGTGCTAGTTACCGAAGAAAGAGACATTTTACACTATGTAGCCGCACCAGACATGCAACTTTTTGACTATTTAGAAACTTGTCAAAAGCCCACTACTGTCATCTATGAAAATGCCATAGGGCTCGCAAGTAACTTAGTAAACCGAGACGGTACCATTGCAATAAGAATTTGCAAAGATGATTTTTGCAGACATCTGATCAAACGATTTCAAAAACCGATTGTTTCCACCTCTGCTAATTTCTCCGGAGATTTAGCACCTGCCACATTTAAACAAATCAATCAAGCCATTACCAATGGAGTAGATTATGTAGTACAGTGGCGACAAACGGAAACAACCGAGAATAGTCCTTCAGCAATAATAAAGTGGAACAACGGAAAAATTGAAGTGCTTCGTAGTTAAGAAAGAGCAATCTCCAATACCTGTGCCATCGTTTTTACATAATGAAAACGAACCCCCTTTATAAAGGAAGGATCTATTTCCAATACGTCTTTCTCATTTTGAGCACAAAGTATAATATCTTTCAAACCTGCACGCTTTGCTGCCAATACTTTCTCCTGAATTCCACCAACTGGCAAGACTTGACCTCTCAATGTGATTTCGCCAGTCATTGCTAAATACGGCTTCACTTTTTTACCTGTTAAGGCAGAAGCGATTGCTGTCATCATCGTAATACCTGCACTGGGTCCATCTTTGGGTACAGCTCCCTCTGGGACATGGATATGAATATTAGTTTTGGAAAATAATGCAGGATCAATCTTGTATTTTTTTGCATTACTCTGCAAGTAAGTCAGTGCAGTTGAAGCACTTTCCTTCATTACATTACCCAAATTACCAGTGAGCTTTAATTCCCCTTTACCTTCGCAGGTACTGGCTTCTATAAATAAGATATCTCCCCCAACATAGGTCCAGGCCAATCCTACAGCAACACCTGGGATTGAAGCGGTTTTGTACTGATCATTACTGTAGCGAGGTTTTCCTAAAATTTTCTCCAAGAGTGCAGGCGCAATGGAGGGCTTGATTTTTTCTTTCATCACTAATTCCTTCGCTTCGTAGCGCATGATAGATGCCAACTGCCTATCTAATTCACGAACCCCGCTCTCTCTTGTATAATCTTGAATGATTTTCTCTACCAATTTATCAGTAAAACGAAGAGGAGTACTTTTTAAGCCATGCAACTCTTTTTGTTTTGGAAGCAAATGACGCTTAGCAATTTCAACTTTCTCCTCTACCGCATAGCCACTCAGCTCAATAATTTCAAGACGATCACGCAAGGCAGGCTGGATGCTTTGTAAACTATTTGCCGTTGCAATAAATAAAACCTTACTCAAATCATATTCCAACTCAAGATAATTGTCATAAAATGTACTATTCTGTTCTGGATCCAGCACTTCTAACAAAGCAGAGGAAGGATCTCCTCTAAAATCATTGCCGATTTTATCAATTTCATCTAAGATCATTACAGGGTTAGAGGATTGAACCTTGCGAATAGATTGCAAGATTCGTCCTGGCATGGCTCCAATATAGGTTTTACGATGGCCCCTAATTTCACTTTCATCATGCATACCACCTAAACTAAGGCGGCTATATTTTCGTCCTAACGCTGTAGCAATACTTTTTCCCAATGAAGTTTTACCAACACCTGGAGGACCCACAAAACAAAGGATTGGACTCTTTAAATCTCCTTTCAACTTAAGCACAGCTAGGTATTCTAGGATTCTTTCTTTGATACGCTTCATCCCATAGTGCTCTTTATCGAGCGTAAACCGTGCCTTTTTCAAGTCATAATGATCTTCGGTATAAGATTCCCAAGGAAGATCCAGCATCAGATCCAAGTGGTTATAGACAACAGAATAGTCGGGTGTACTTGGATGCATTCTTTCCAACTTTTCAATTCCCTTTTGAAATGCAGCTCGTGCAGCCTCTGGCCATTTTTTTTGCTCGGCCTTTTTCTGCATTTCTCGAACTTCCTGTGCATTGGTATCTCCACCTAATTCTTCTTTGATGCTTTTTAGTTGCTGCTGTAAAAAATACTCTCGCTGCTGTTTATCTAACTCTGTGCGTGTTTTAGCTGTGACTTTATTACGCAATTCTGCAAATTGTAATTCGCGCTGTAATAGCTGCATCAACAAATCAGCACGCTGGCGTATTTGATCTGTTTCCAACAATTTCTGTTTCTCTTTAATCTCTGTGTTCAGATTACTTGAAACAAAATGAATCAGAAAAGAAGGATTCTCAATGTTACGTAGAATAATGCCGGCTTCTGTTGGAATATTAGGAGACAGCTGTATAATTTGAGAGGCAAGCTCTTTTATGTTTGCAACATAAGCATTGAAGTCTTCATCTGTAGGAGCAGGCTCTTCAACCAATGTGGTGATAGCGGCTTTAAAATAAGGATCTTCTTCTGTGATAGAGTCAATTCTAAACCGAACCTTTCCCTGTATAATAATGGTAGTACCCCCATCAGGCATCTTAATCAGCTTCACAATCTTAGCAACGGTACCAACTTGCTCTAAATCATTCACGCCTGGATCTTCCACGTTGCTGTCCTTTTGTGCAATAACACCAATTAGTTTATCGGCCTTATAAGCGTCTTGCACTGCTTTGATGCTTTTATCTCTACCAACAGTTATGGGAATAACGACCCCTGGAAATAGAACTGTGTTACGGAGTGGTAAAAGAGCGATAGTAGCAGGAACAACTATTTCCTGGCCATCCTCCTGGTTTCCTTCATTTAACGGAATAATTGGTAAGAAGTCCATCTCTTCCTCAGGTCCTAATATGAAATTATTTACTTGCATGCTATTAATTTGGTCATTCTGTCACACCTTCGCTAAAAATAACAATAAAAATGGGGCAGAATGTTGAATTACAATGTTTCAACAATCATGCCCCTAGGGCCCGAACTGACAAAATGGATATAAATTAGAAGAAAGTAAGGCCAACTGACAGCTGAAATCCTTGACTTTTCCACTTGCTGTCATTTGTTATATCATTGATGTTACTAAGGCCTACAAAATATCTTCCATTAATTCGGAAAGCGCCTGCTTTAACTTGTACACCTCCTAATAAAGACAAATCGCCGTTGCGAAATGCATTACCCGTATTCTGTAGAATTGAATTGTTTTTATCAATAAGTATCCCGTACTGAGGTCCGGCTTGTAAACTAATAAATCCACCGCCCATGCGGTAATTCAATAGAATTGGAATTGACAAGTAATCAAGCTTTACACTTGTTAATCCGTTGAAAATATTTCCAACTAGATTGTTATAGTTAGTGTCAAGACGTGTGTTGTATTGATTAATGAGAAGCTCTGGCTGCACATAAAGTTTTTTTGACAATTTGATTTCTGCAAAGCCGCCCAACATGTAGCCGGACTTAAATTCATCTTTAAATGATTTTCCATCCACTTTAGTGACATTGGCACCTGCTTTTACACCTACATGAAACTGTCCGTTGGAATGGAATGAGATCAGCAACGCTGATGCAATTAATAAAAAAGATACTCGCATAGCAAATGGGTTATGGTTAAGACAAATATACCTGCCTTAAATGCTGCATCACGCCGCATTATTATCCACCGGGTGTTAATCTTTTGAAAATAATTCGATTACCGTAATCTCAGGTAGAATACCCACGCGACCAGGATAGCCTATAAAGCCAAATCCACGATTTACATACAGTTTTTGGTCAAGCTGCTCATAAAGACCAGCCCATTCAGCATAAACATATTGAACGGGGCTCCATCTTACGCCAGGCAATTCCACTCCAAATTGCATTCCATGTGTATGCCCTGATAACGTAAGAGAAATGGTAGGATAATTAGCCAACACTTGGGCTCGCCAGTGCGAGGGATCATGACTTAGCAAAATTGAAAAAGGAATCTGCTCTGCGCCACTAAATGCCTTGCCTAAGTCACCATACTTTGGGAATCTACTTTTTGCACTCCAATTTTCTATCCCAACGATGGCAATTTTATCTTGATCACGTTCCAAAACGACATGCTCATTCATAAGTAATCGCCAACCCATTTTCTTGTGCACTTGCATAAGCTGCTGAAAGTTGGATCTTTTTGCTTCAATTGAATCCCAGGGCACATAATCTGCGTAATCATGATTTCCTGTAATTGAATACACTCCCAACGGAGCATTCAATTGAGAAAATAATTCCCAGTAATCATCCATTTCAGAAGCCAAATTATTGACTAGATCGCCAGTAAATAAGATCAAATCAGGCCTTTGCTCCATAATTAAACGAATACCTTTCTCTACTGCTTCTTTATCAGAAAAACTACCGGCATGTATATCAGAAAGGTGAACAATTTTCAACCCATTAAATGACGGTGGCAAATTTGGAAAATTCAATCGCTTTGATCGGATCTGATAACGATACTTGTTATTCATTCCGTAGGTCAATGCCCCAAATAAACCTGTCCCCGCCAATAATCCTGCCCAACTAAGAAAAACAGAACGAGACATTAGATCTCCTCCAGCAGCAATGGAACTGGTACGTGTGAAAAATTTTACACCAACCCACTGTACAACCCTTCTTAGATCATCCGTCAAAAAGAAAAGTGACGCGATAATTTTTGAAAAGAAGAGACCTGCAATAATTGCAAAAATGGTAGAGCGGGCATAATGAGGACCTGGCTTAGAAAAAAAAAGGGGTAAAAAAAGTAGACATCCAATACTCAAAATAGAGATAGTCCAGTAGACGGAGTGAACAATAGTACGATTTCTGTCAGGCAAGCCAAAAGTCAGGGTTCGAATGGCTTGAAATACGTACCAATCAAGCAGGAGTACAAATCCAAGAAAAATCCACCAAAAGGGAGTATTACGCATGCGGGGGGCAAAATTAATGGGCAAAACTTATTTTTGCGGTCTTACCCGGAACATTCATCTTTATAGTTAACAAAATCAATCCAGGGAAGTTCATCAATCATGGCTAGAATAATTGGCGTTGCGAATCAAAAAGGGGGGGTTGGAAAAACGACCACAGCAATCAACCTTGCTGCAAGTTTTGCAGTGTTGGAATACAAAACTTTATTAGTAGATGCAGATCCGCAAGCCAACAGCACCACAGGAGTAGGATTTGATTTGCACAATATCACACAAAGCCTTTACGATTGCATGGTTAATCAAGCAAGAGCAAAGGATGTTATTCTAAAGACTGAGATTCCGAATCTTGATTTAATCCCTTCACACATTGATTTGGTGGGTGCTGAAATAGAAATGATCAATCATCCTAACCGTGAAACTGTTTTAAAAACACTCTTGCAAGAAGTACGGAACGAATATGATTTCATCATCATTGATTGTTCTCCTTCGTTAGGTTTGATTACTGTAAACGCATTAACTGCAGCAGATTCTGTAGCCATACCCGTTCAATCGGAATTCTTTGCACTGGAAGGACTTGGCAAACTGCTCAATACTATCAAAATTGTTCAAAGTCGCCTTAATACTTCATTAGTCATCGAAGGTATTTTAATGACCATGTACGATGGAAGACTTCGTTTATGTAACCAAGTAGTGAGTGAGGTGCGTCGTCATTTTGAAGATATGGTTTTCTCTACCATTGTTCATAGAAATGCGCGTCTTGCAGAAGCTCCCAGTACCGGAAAGCCTGTAATTCTCTATGATGCCAATAGCAAGGGAGCCGCTAATTATTTGAATCTTGCCAAGGAGATTCTGCAAAAGAATAACATGACAAGAATGAAAAATGAAGAAAAGATCCTCCAACCCTAACGCATGAGTACTCCAAAATCAAATAAAGATCAATTAGGCAAGGGCATTCGTTCGTTGCTACAGAGTATTGATACTGATTTAAAAACTACTAGTGGACAATTAAAGCCCTCGGTAGTTGAAAATGTTACATCTAGCTCTCGGATTGCAGTTGAAGAGATTGAACCCAATCCAAAACAACCGCGTCACGATTTTGATGAAAACGCATTGAAAGAGCTAGCTACTTCCATCAAATTACATGATATCATACAGCCCATTACTGTCTCAAAATTAACCACAGGCAAATACCGGTTGATTTCTGGTGAAAGAAGATGGAGAGCTGCCAAGATAGCGGGTTTAAAAGACATTCCTGCCTTTGTACGACAGGCCAATGACCAGCAATTACTCGAATTAGCCTTATTAGAAAACTTACAACGTGAAGACCTCAATGCCATGGAAGTTGCATTGAGTTATAAGCGTATGATGGATGAGCTAGAGTATACACAAGAGCAAGTAGCCGACCGAATGGGAAAAGACAGAAGTACAGTGGCCAATATTATCCGTTTACTTCGCCTTCCACCCGATATTCAATTATCAGTTAGACGGGGTGAGCTCTCAATGGGACATGCCCGGGCATTGATCGCGCTTGATGTTGTAGACGCACAATTGGTGGCTTTCAAAGAAATATTGGCAAAAGGATTGTCTGTTCGCCAAACTGAAGCATTGGTGCAGCAACTAAAAAAGAGTTTACCCGCTGTTAAAAAAACTACAAATTCCACCTCCTCATCTCCCTTCAAGAGAATTGAGGATAAATTAGCTTCACATTTCAGTACACGTGTTAAGATTAAGACAAATAAAGATGGAAGTGGTCAGCTGGTTATTGAATACTACACACAAGAAGAGTTCAATAAAATACTTGGATTATTGAACGCGCCCCTGGACTAATGAAACTTTTTTTGCAAGGCGGAGTCATTTTAATTTTAATTGTACTGCTGGGACATTCAGCGTATGCACAGCGTAATGATAGTACGGCTGCGTCAAAAAACAAATACGAAGCAGCGCAGGCAGCACATAGCCCCAAAAAAGCAGCAATTCGCTCTGCCTTATTACCAGGGCTTGGCCAGATCTACAATAAAAAATATTGGAAACTTCCTATTGTTTACGGGGCAATTGGCGCAAGCGGCGCAATCTTTTTTTACAACCTGACAAATTACCAAGATACACGATTTGCTTACCGAGTTAAATACAATATGCGAGTAAACGGAACGGATTCCTTACTCTTCAATACAATCAAATCGAATTTAAAGCCCTTACCTGAAGAAAGTTTACGCTACTACCGTGATCAGTTTAGACGTGATATTGATTACTCCGCCTTGTTTTTTTTATTACTCTGGGGGCTTAATGTGATGGATGCAGCAGTAGATGCTCATTTAAAAACATTTGATGTGGGCCCTGATTTGAGTTTACAACTAAAAGCTGGCTACAGTGAATTAGCTAATACGAATGGACTAAGCGTCAAATTAAGAATTGGAAAATAAATGAGTTTCAAATTATGAAGATCGCATTGATTGGAACGGGCAAAATGGGAAGAGCAATCCAGGAAATTGCACAACAGCGAGGGCACCAAATTGCTTTAGCAATTGACAGCTCTACACAACATTTATTAACCAGCGAGTCACTAAAAGCAGCAGATGTAGCCATTGAGTTTACTAGTCCACATAGCGCATTTCAAAACATAACTCGTTGCCTCGAAGCAGGAATCCCAACAGTATGTGGCAGCACAGGATGGACCACATCGTTAGAATCAGCGGCAGCACTATGTCGCCAACGGAGCGGTTCCTTTATTCATGCCAGTAATTTCAGCATTGGAGTCAATCTATTTTTTGAACTCAATAAAAAATTGGCTTCCTTGATGGCCGCACAACCCAATTACGAAGTGATACTGGAGGAAATTCATCACACACAGAAAAAAGATGCTCCTAGTGGCACAGCTATTACACTAGCAGAACAAATTTTAGAACTTCTTGATAGAAAAAAACAATGGGTGAATGACATTAGTGACAATCCGGAAGATCTTGAAATTATCAGTCAGCGGATTGACCCCACCCCTGGTACACACAGTATCAAATACTCCTCAGTTATTGATGATATCGAGATCATTCATACTGCACATAATCGAACAGGATTTGCAGCCGGTGCGGTTAGAGCAGCGGAGTACATTGTAGATAAAAAGGGAGTCTTTACAATGAAAGACGTGTTAGGACTTTAATTAATCACTGACATCCTAATACCTGACACAAAGTTTGTTCCAGCGCCGGACCCCGAAGATTTTTTGCAATAATTTTTCCAGTAGGATCAACTAAAAAATTATATGGTATTCCTGTCACTTTATAAATACGGGCTGCTTCGTTGCTCCAATACTTTAGATCACTGACATGCGTCCAGGTTAACCCATCTTTACGTATAGCCTCTAACCACTTGCCGCGTAAATCTTCCCTGTCTAATGAAACGCCCAATACGGTAAAATTTTTTGCTTTAAACTTATTGTAGTTGTAAACCACATTTGGATTTTCTTGTCTGCAAGGCCCACACCAACTTGCCCAAAAATCAACTAACACATATTTCCCTCGAAAAGAGGATAAAGAGACCATTTTACCACTAGTATCAGGTTGCGTAAAATCGATAGCTAGTGATCCCACTGCACCTACTTTTGCCTCTTGAATAATCGTGTTGATTTGTTGCCCCACCGACCCTTTTTTGTTTTCGGCAGACAACAGTTCAAATCTTTTTTCCAGCAAAAGTGGATCACTGGTGAAACCATAGGTGGCTGCTAGTACAAATGGTGTAACGGGCGAACCGGGCGCACGTGCTACCAACGCATCAATCTGCTCTTGCATACGCGTATTAGCCTCAGTATAGATTTGTACTAAGCTATCTCTTGCGGGACCCGCAGCGGCTTCATTGATTGCATTGGCCTGCGCATTGCGGAGTTGTACATAAGGTAAAAATTGAGTGACAAATTCTTTGAATACTATATGAGAGGGGCTTCCGGCAAGTACCCACTCGAGAGGGTTTCCCTTTTGTCCTTTCAACTGCATCGGCGCATTCTCCAAAAACAATTCAGCCGGCTGCTGCTGATCTCCCACAAAAAGAAAGAGAAGCATGGGCTCTGCTAGTTCTCCACGCAACGTAAATTGATTATTAAAAAGTACAGTAGTAGCAAAGGGCATATTCTCGCCGCTTCTGAACAATCGCACCTGTGCGCTATCGGAAAAACCGGTAAGCGAACCCGTAAGTTCAAATTTTTTTGTGGCTTGTGCTTGTGCATCAAAGAAAAAAAACGTTGCAACAAATCCAAGTACCAATCTACAAATCAATAAACGTACACGCATGAAATGAATTTTATCGAATAAGTTGACGAAACTGAAGTATAGATTTAAAATCTTTTTCACCAGGAGCAGTTTCAAACTCCAGATTTAAATCAGCTCCAAAAAAATCAAGATGATCAAACTTTCGTAATACGGATGACTGTTGCAGACCAATTCCCCCCGATAAGAAGAAGGGTTTTTCAATTCGAAGAGAAGCTAGCAAATTCCAATCAAAAGCGCTCCCATAGATAGCATTACTTGAAGCAAAAGGACCCGTGAATAAATAATAATCACAAACAGCATCATACTGCTGTAGTTGTGTTTCGAGATATGAATGATCCTTTTCAATTGATAAAAGCTTAATAACCTCTACTTCGGTACTTAGATCTTCACACAATTCGGGAGACTCTTCGCCAATTAATTGAATGGCATCTAGCTTATAGGCATCAATACAATCAAGCGCATCTGATAAAGATGGATTACGCAGAATTCCTACCTTTTTTAGATCAAAATCAGCATTGGAAACTTCCTTTGCATTCAAAGAATCACCTGCATACCAGGGTGTATCCGGAATCAGTACCAACCCAGCCATATCAACCTCCAGCCCATCTAACTGTTGCAATTGTTTAAAAGTTGTGACCCCGCAAACTTTGATGTTCATGATTACTCTTTTGTGACTGCGTCAAAGATCGTCAATTTACTTAACTTAACTCTCTAAAAACCCACTCGAATGAAAAAGCAATCAACTGTCTTTTTTATTGCAACAATCTCTTTACTGTTAGGATTTTGTCCTTTCTCTTTTGCACAGTCTGGCTACAAAACACCCCCCAAAGAAATTACTGACCTGCTGCTTGCCAAAAGACCTGCAGCAGTAAGTATCGATAATAAAGGTGAGTGGATGGTCCTAATGCAAACCAATAGTTATGCAGAAATGGAAGAACTAGCTGCACCTGAACTTCGAATTGCAGGGTTGCGTATCAATCCTGCCAATTTTGCGCCTAGTCGATTGAACTTAATTGAACAACTCTACTTGCGAGATGCTCGCACGCAAAAAGATTTTTCAATAGAGGGACTTCCCAAACCGCTCCACGCAACAGGAGTAACTTGGAGTCCAGACCAGCGTGGATTTGCTTTTTTACAGGTAAACACAACCAGTGTGGACCTTTATCAGGTCAACATTGCTACCAAAAAAGCAATACGCATCAATAAATCACCACTCAACATTGTTCTCAATAGGTATCAATGGATAGACGCTAACACCCTTTTGTATTTCACTGCTACACGTAAACCTACCGAAGCGCCAATCAAAGTTGCTGTACCAGATGGACCAACTATTCAGGAAAATAGTGGCAAGGCCTCTCCTCGCCCAACGTTTCAAGATTTGATCAAGTCTCCTTATGATGAGCAACTCTTTTCTTTTTATGCCACTGCACAATTAGTTAGTAACACGAAAGGCGTGGAAACAAAAATAGCCGGGCCTGCACTTTACAAATCAGCTTCACTTTCTCCCGATAAAAAATATATCCTTACTGAGGTGATGACCCCTCCCTTTTCGTATAGTGTGCCTGCTGGTGGATTTGCCTCTTTGCTTTTTATAATGGATCGCAAAGGAACGACTATAAAAAATTTAGGCGCCAACCCCTCTTCCGAAACAGCACCAAGCGGCAATGATAATGTGCAGCCCATTGCTAGAGGACATGAGTGGAGAGATGATCAAGCCGCTACCTTGGTTTGGTGTGAACCCTTAGACAGCGGCCTGATAAAAAAACAAACGGACTATCACGATGCGGTTTATGCATTAAGCGCTCCATTTAACGGAGAAAAAACACTTCTGTTTAAAACGAAGATGCGCTATAGCAATACCGTATGGGGCAATGAGGGACTTGCGTTGGTGTATGAAGGATTACGCTCACGCCAACAATCTGGTATTAATCGCTTTAATCCGATCACAGGAGATCTAGAAAGAATTTTTACTCGTAACACAACAGATGCATACTCTAATCCTGGTTCTGCGGTTACCAAACCCAACGAATATGGACAACCTGTTTTGTGGACCATCGACAATGGCAATAAAGTGCTTTTTAATAACACAACAGGTAGCTCATCGAAAGGAGATTTACCCTTTTTACTTTCTTTTCACGTTCACACAAAAAAAGTAGACACGCTATGGAAATGCAGCGAGGGCGTTTTTGAAACGGTTCAAAAAATTATTGATGCAGAAAATAGAGTATTAATCACACAACAAGAGAGTGAAAAAGAAGTACCCAACTATTTTCAAAAGGATCTTATTCGTCGTATAGCAGACCGTCCATTGACCAATTTCAAGAATCCCTACCCTGCAATGGATGGCGTTACAAAAGAAAAGATTTTTTACAAGCGTGCGGATGGTATCAATTTGACAGGTGAACTCTATTTGCCAAAAAATTATAACAAAGAAAAAGATGGCAAACTGCCCGTTTTCATTTGGGCCTACCCGGCAGAATATAATTCTGCTGCAGATGCTGCACAAATTCGAGGAAGCGAACATCGATTTACCTATCTGAGTGGCGGATCACCGGTGTTTTATGTAACACAAGGCT
>JACCDO010516807.1_pt1 | contig 17908 bp, 14 predicted proteins | sample 7446101 | NCBI WGS metagenome assembly JACCDO01 (sample SAMN15323440, study PRJNA562643) | freshwater metagenome | isolation source: river surface water | place: USA:Blue River Watershed | collected 2017-08-16 | reverse complement strand
GCACATATTTCGCCCCCAAGATACTTGTTAATAGAGATTCCCATGCTTTTTTTGATGTATTAATTGTTGATGCTGCTATAGATCGCTCGCACTCTTCACTACCAATTACGTATATATGGTATTTGTTTTTTACTAAGATTTCTTTCGACAATGATTGAATGAAGTCGTCATCAGTGGGCAATGTCTTGCCATTCAAATTCCAGGTAATCGACCTTACTAACAACTTTTTGTTTGTTATAATCCACGATTCAACATCTTTAATCATGTCTGTATCCAGGTTAGGCCAGTTTGTGTCATAATTTTCTAGTAATGGTTCAGGCCAAGTCTGCGGCGCACTATATTCCCCAGTAATAAGGTTTGCTAAGGCTGCTTCTGCTGTACCAGAGGCGTCGTCTCCTTTACCGTCTGCTGTCACCTCATTTGTTGGGATGATACTAGTATTAGAGAGCACACGAGTTATAACCTTTTCCTCATTACTTTCTGATTGATGCTGTAACTGCAACTCATCTTCATCTAATGGAGTTTCTACAATGTCTTCTTCAGCATCCATCGATAATTAGACAACAATCGCAGACGAGGAATCGTGGCAGCGTCACAGCGATATATAGGATCGCCAAACAAGTTGTCAACGGTCCAATAGGGTACCGGCATGACATCGATCATAGGATCGACATGCTGAATGACTCACTAGGTTCAATGCAGTAGTAAGAGCTCCTTTACAACGGGATCGACAAAGGTATATTATTTACACGATGAACAAGTAATTATGTGAGTGAAGTGTGTGGACACAGAGCCCAGTCAATTTTTCGCCCCCATAGAGCTTTCACTAATTCTGAGAAACTGCTACCTCCGGTATCAAGAAATTTGTATGAGTACACTGCTATCACGACCTCTACTAGCGCGGTCTCTACGGATGTGTGGCGGTAGGCCTTGGGCAATGCACTTAAGGTTTCATTATCCAAAAGTTTCATTTTTTCAACTACTATAATTTTATCCACACCATTAGTATTAAATTCATTCAGCAAATAATGCTGCGCCACCGGGTTATCTGCCATCAGAAGCACCTTCTGCCCCGGCAAGGAGTCATTCGTAAACTTCCAATAGTTCCATAGTTGCATGCCTCCCATAAAATCTGTTCTACGAACGTGCATTGCTAAAAATGGATTTTTACATAAATCGTGATGATCTAGAAAAGCTTTGGCTTTATTCATGATGGAAGGAACTGGATTGATCATTCCATAAGTGTGTCGCTTGTACCACTTCCAATGTCGTTTAGGAATATCTTTCAATCCCATATTATAGTCAAAATTTCCTCGATTATTATGAAATTTTTCTAAAAGTAATGGATGTTTGGACAACTCTTCGATATCGTTGGTGCTGTTGATGATATGAACGCGATGAATTGGTAAGAATAAGTCATCATAATGTGCAGGACAATCAGTATTGTTTTGCCAAATAAAGTATAATAATGAATTATTATATATTGTTTCCGCAAATACAATGTATGACGCAATAACTCTTAAGCGATTACCTAGCCCGCCGTCACATTCACCTAGTATAAATGGTTCCTTTACATCTATTGACACAACTGAATGGTTTTTGTTACCGTTAAATAATAAAATAATCAGCAACAATAGCATCAGATGGGAACCCATAATGATGATTTGCACTCTATTGCGACTTACAAATAGTATTTATCACCACCCCACGATCTTCTTTTGTGGCTTTCAGATGGTATTTCCATGCTTTATCGATCTCTTGGTGGATTCGACTACCTTTTTTTTTTCTCCGAGTATGACTCCGGACAAAGCGGCCTTTGGTCGTAAAACAGGCAGATAAGAAGTGCGATCAGTCGCATCTAGCGGGGCAGTCGCGTCAACCCCTCCTTCCTCTCTTCTACGCCTTCTTTTTATTTATTATTTTTTAATTATTTTTTATTTTTTTGAATTTCACACCCGGAAACGTCACAGTGAGTCACTCTTTTTCCCTCTGACATACCTTAGAAATAATAGTCAGGAAATTGAAGAATGTCATTACTAGATACACTACCAGAGTTGTCCGGCAAGGATAAAAGAGCCAGAGCAGTTGATGACAGTGATACATCAAGTGAAGATCGGGAATCTCTAGGTGAAGATGAAAGAGTCCAGAAAATGGCGAAGGCATTTCGTACTATTATTGAGGTAAAAGAAATAATATTTCCATCAACAATTAACTTTACTTACTATAAATTTCTTGCTACTTAGTGTATGGGAGAGAATCCTGAGCGCGAAGGATTAGAAAGAACACCAATGAGAGCTGCAAAAGCTTTAGCTTTTTTAACTTCAGGTTATTGTCAAACTGTAAGTGACGTGGTTGGTGAAGGTGTATTCAACGAAAAGACTCATGGTGATATGGTTATGGTCAAGAATATTGATATACATTCGCTATGTGAACATCATATGGTTCCATTTTCTGGTAAAGTACACATTGCATATATCCCAAATGGTAAAATATTAGGTTTGAGCAAACTATCTAGAATTGCGACATTATTTTCTAGAAGACTACAAGTACAAGAGAGATTAACAAGACAAATCGCTGAAGCAATTATGGAAGCAGCTGATGCTAGAGGTGTTGGAGTGACGGTTGAGTGTGAACATATGTGCATGGTTATGAGAGGTGTTGAAAAAAGTGGTGCATCAACAGTAACTACAACTTTACTCGGTAGCTTTGAAACTGATAGAGATACTAGACGTGAATATCTAGATCTTGTGAATAAAATCCAAAAATAACTCAAACTTCATGTGAATTCTCATTACTATTATTGAAAAAAGATAATAATTTTGTTGTATTGTTTCTGTATGTATCTCAGCAATCATCTAACTTTAAACCTTCCTTGTACATTGTCTCTGGATTACTTATACATTAAAAACACTTATAATTTATACTAACTGTTACTGAACTTAATTGATATCTAAATACTCGGCTTTCAGCGACACGACGTTGTCTACCTCCTCCATAATATTGCTCTCCAATTCATTGATTTGCTTGTTTATATAAGTCGGATCTGTTACTGCTAATACGTGACTGCGCCCTTTGCTGTCGGATGACTCCAAAATATTAAATTCGTTAGCTGGATTCAATTTTTGTTGAATTTTATCTAAATGTTTCGATGCAATCAAGACTAATTTCTCCTTTTCATATGCTTGAATTTTTAAAATATGCTTGTATAATTGTTCTTCTCCCTTTTCTTTTATTATATTCTTTATGCTATTAATTTTATCACTTATTACTGTAAATATTGAAGTAATCTCTGCTACTAGATTTGGATATTCATTTAGCTTATTCTCTTGCAACAACACATTCAACACATTATCATACTCACGATACGTTTCCACTCGTTCTTGTTGTAATGATAGCAAAAGTGTGATTAATTCTAAGATTGATAATGAAGATAGGATATTTGGAATTGCTGTTGATGGACAAGGGCGACATTCTAACATATTCGTTACAATACTGCTATCATGACTGCAACCATTATTGCCTTCATCCGATTGTTGGCGTTGGCGCTGACTCAGAATCGATAAACAATCACTGACATTCATGCTTTTTCTTTGGCAAATTCCATTTACAAATGCATGAAATGGGATTAGATTAATCCGGAATTAATAAGATGATTACAAGAAGAAGTTAGAGAAGTTCGAGAAGTTAGATGAATGAAATTAACTGGCTATATTTATGGTGTAGACATACAGTTTAGACGGCAAAAAATAAATAAATTAGAACAAAATGATAGACACGGGGAAGAAAAGACCAAGAGAAAGAAGGGCTACAACTGTTATAGAGCTCTATGCTATGCCCAGCACTGCGTAGATCCATGTGTCTAACGGATACCCCCGGATCTCTCAACCCTATCTCCAGATCTTTAGTGAGGAAATCAGCGAAGCAAAGAAGTCTTTCTTCAACAGTAGATCAGATCAGACGTAAAAATGACCGAGCCAGCTTTTGCAGGGGCAGGAAAAGTCGCTGGACTAGAAGTATGGCGCATCGAAGCTTTAAAGCCAGTTAAGCAAAATGATGTAAGTGTCCCTTCAATGAAGATTCGTATTCTCCCAATCTTTTCTGTTTATACTAATTCTTTCTCATTTCGATAGTTTCATGGTAAATTATACTCTGGAGATTCTTATATTTTACTGAATACTTCAGTTAATAACACTGGTAAAATCTCGTGGGCATTGCATTTTTGGTTAGGCAGTGAAACAAGTCAAGATGAGTCTGGTGTTGCTGCTTACAAAACTGTTGAATTAGACAATCAACTTGGTGGTGGACCAGTCCAATATCGCGAATTACAAGGTAGTGAAAGTGATTTATTCTTATCATACTTTAAAAATAGTGGTGGTATTGAATACTTAGCCGGTGGTGTTGATAGTGGCTTTGTTAAAGTAGAACGTGATGTTTACCAAACTCGTTTACTACGTTGCAAAGGTTCAAGAACTGTCCGTGTCACTGAAGTTCCATTAAACAAGTCCTCCCTTAACAGTGGTGATGTCTTCATCTTAGATGCTGGATTAAAATTATACGTTTTTAATGGTAAAAGTTCTAATAAACTTGAGAAGGTGAAGGGCATTGAAGTCATCACCAACATCAACAACGATCAACGCGGAGGAAGAGCCGAAATTATTCGTATCGACGACGACCCAAAAAACAATGATTTCTGGGGCGCATTAGGTGGATATGTTGATCCTGAAACCTTACCAGCTGGTGAAAGTGATGATACTGTTCCTGCCAAAGTTCCAAAGCGTATCTTCAAGCTTTCTGATGCATCTGGCTCTACTACTTTCACCGAAGTCGAGCTACCATCAGGCAAGTTGGAGCGATCTCTCTTGGATAGCAACGATGTTTTTGTCATTGACACTGGATCTAAGTTATATATCTGGGTTGGCAAAGGTTCCACAGTGAATGAAAAGAAGGAAGCAATGGTTAATGCTACCCGTTACTTATCCCAAAGTGGCCTAGCACCTAACACTCCTATCGAGCGTGTCTCAGATGGCAATGAAAGTTCTAGCTTCAAAGGTGAGTTCGCTTTGTGGACTCCTCCAGTTTCATTCGGGTTAACTCCAAAACCATCCAATTCTCGTCCTGATGAGGAGGTTGATGTCAAAGCTTTATTGGCATTGAAGCAACAAGAAGACACTCCAGCAGACGATGGCAGTGGAAAAGTTGAGGTTTGGGGAGTTAGTGACTTCAAATTGCAACCAGTTGATCCAGCTAAATACGGCCAATTCCACGGCGGTGATAGCTACGTGATTTTATACACCTACATCAAGAACAAGAAGGAAAACTGGATCATTTACTTCTGGTTGGGCAACGAGTCCTCTGCTGATGAAAAGGGGGCTGCCGCTCTATTAGCCAAGGAATTAGATGATGCTCGTGGTGGTGCACCAGTTCAAGTTCGTGTTACTCAAGGCAAGGAACCAGCTCATTTCCGCTCAATATTCAAAGGCAGAACCATCATTCATGCTGGTGGCAAGGCCTCTTCATTCGCCAACAGTAAACAAGCTGATTCATTCGACGCCGATGGAGTTGGCTTATTCCATGTTCGCGGAACGAATGCATTGAATACTGTTGCTATTCAAGTCGCAGAAAAAGCAGAGAAATTAAATTCTGAGGACGTCTTTGTACTAGTCAACCCTTCCACCGTGTACGTTTGGCAAAGCACTTATGGCTCCAATGATGAGGTATCTGTTGCCACTAACGTTGCCACTATTCTTGCTGGTGATTACCAAGGAAAAGGTGGACGTAATGTTGAGAACATCAAAGAAGGCAGTGAACCTGAAGAGTTTTGGGCAACTCTTGGTGGTAAAACCGACTATCCAAGCATCGCCCCAGGCCAAAGCGCGCCAAGAGATCACCGATTATTCTCACTATCGACTGCCACCGGTAACTTTAAAGTCGAAGAAGTGCACAATTTTGATCAAAGTGATTTGAATAACGAGGATGTCTTCTTGTTAGATACATATAACACCGTCTTCGTGTGGGTTGGTGGACTTTCCTCTGCTGCTGAAAAGGAAAAGTCAATGGAGTTCGCCATTAAATATGTCAATGAAGCAGACGATGGCAGAGACTTAGACTGCCCAATTATCAGAGTAAATGCAGGTTCCGAACCATCTATGTTTACTTGTTACTTCATTGGATGGAGCGAAGCAGTTGCTGCTGCAAACAAATATGATGATCCTTATGAGAAGAAGGTAGCTGAATTGAAAGCGTCTCAAGAAACTAAACGCAGCAATTTAGCAAAAGAAGAATTCGTAGCTAAAGCACCTGTTGCTTCAACTACTACTGCAGCTCCTGTTGCAGCCAAGGCAACTGATGGCAGCACCCACTCATTAGAGTCCTTAAAAAGTGGATGCCCTGCTGGTGTTGATCCAACTTGCAAGGAGACATATTTGGATGATGCAACCTTCAAATCGGTCTTCAACACTGACAAAGCTGCTTTCGCTGCTTTACCTAAGTGGAAGAGAGATGAACAGAAGAAGAAAGCTGGTTTATTCTAATCGTATTTACAGTATAATACACCTTAATTAGTCATATTTTACAATTGTGCTTCCTTTATTACACTCTTTTTACCGCGTCTCGAGTTTACATTGCTACTTAAAATACTTAATTTACGACTAGATTCGGCAAGTGCAACATGACGATTGCTAGCAGTAGATTCCCCGCAAAGTTGGTATCCAGGATTCTTTGTATCTAATGGTAGCTTGGAAAGAGTTACTGTCATGACAGATACCGCATTTCCCTCGTTGTCTTGCTCCATACGTATCTCCGTGACTTGATGCTCATAACCAAGCTTTAAACCTTTGACAACCTCTACCACAGTAATAACTTTTGTCATTGCTCTACCTCTACCAACGCATTGAACAGTAGCAACGTCGAGAGACTCAATGTAAGAGATATAGTTGCGCATTTTCCCGCGATCTTTGATTAAGATTATTGGTATATCCTCCATTGTGTAAATTAACCAACCAAGCTCGAAGATGCCTCTTGTAGCAACTATATCATTCGAACCGCCTCTTCACTCCGACTGAGCGCGGTATTCTCGCCGATTTTTTGCAAAATTTTGCATGCTCAAAAACTGAAAAAACAAAAATTGAATACGTACCATACCAAAAGTACTACGTACCATACCAAAAGTACAGGAAAAGGAAACAAGAGTGCTTTCCATTCAATTCAAAAGAAGAGTACCTACTAAGATGACTCTTATAATGATTATCTCACTGTTGTTACTGCAGTTCGCGGTGTGTAATGCATTGATCAAGCTATATGGGTCGCAACAGACCAGATCACCATTGATTAACTGGTATTTGTATGAAGATAAGATCCCGTTTGAACAAAAACCACCTCGTCCAAATAATCATCCGTTCAGCCAGGTTCCATTCCTAGAGGATGATAATGGTGTTGCAATCTTTGAATCGGGTGCCATCCTCTTATATTGCTTTGATGCGTATAGTAAGAAGAGTACAGGAGCAGTTGAAAGAGCCAAGTATTCCAAATGGATTGTTTGGGCGAATAGTGAATTAGATGGTGTTTGCTTTGGTAAAGGTATGAGTGGAACATCGGTTGATAAACCAAATGTTAGATCAATGGATGTGTTAGAAGATATCTTAAGTAAAACTGACTATTTAGTTGACAATACATTTTCAATTGCAGATGTCGCAGTGGCTTCTTACTTGAATTATGTTCCCGTATTCTTCTCTAATGTTAACATGTCTATAAGACCAAATATAGCAAAATACATGCTACGTTGCGCCGAAAGAGAGAATTACGCCAAGGCATTTGGTAATGAACACGCAGAATTAGTTATTAATAAAGCTAAAAAATGGGCTGCATCTACCGGTAATGGCAACAACAACAAAAAAAATTCATTCTGGTGATATACGTGAATGGTATTTCGAGATTCCATTATTGTGTGATAGTGAATGGTATTATAACATGGTGATATTATGTGTGAATGTCGCTCAGTAAAAACATTGTTGTGTAATATTGAATAATATAAATATGTGATTAATTTTACATTAGAATCTACATAAGAGACAGTATAATTTACAAGAGGAAAATATATTTTCTATATTTTATCAATATTTTCTTCGAAATCAAATCCTGCATCTTCATCATCATCGCCACCATCAATAGCCATATCAACAGCGGTTTGATTAATCTTTGCAGTATCTGGTAATTCCCCATATTGTTGTAAATTTCTAGCTTCTTCTGTGGTATACTTATGAATAATATCTGCTTTCTCTGGTTGAAATTCTCTTAGACCAATTAATACAATATCACCAGTGTTCATCCAAACTCTTCTTCTCATTGTACCTCGTATAAGACCAACTCTATCTCTACCATCATAACATTGTAAAGCAACACGTCCGTCACCTTGCATACGTACTATTTGAGCATATTCTTGTCCATCTTCTTTGAAAAGCAAATCACGACGAGTTTCACCTTCGTCTCTCTTCTTGCCTTTCTTGTAATTTTTACCTCCTTTACCCTTGTTCTTTGGCATCTTTACTTACTTTCTTTTCTTTTCTTCCTTTGGCCACTGAAAAATCAAAAACACGGGCACGGCCCTACCTTGCCCTAACCAACAGCGTAAAATGACATTAAACTAACAGGTGAAAGAGTCGAATAAGCTGGCTACCATTTCTTAGTCCTGCTTCGTTGAACTGGAATATATTTATTGATTTTTTTATTGCCAAAATGAACCCTAAGATAATACTATCGGGCGCTTAGCAATTGGCAAACATCAGTGCCTCAGTGCAGCCACATACCATGACATCATCAAAGAATGCGCTGCGGCTGTTATTCTTGCTGTGTTTAGTAGCAGCTCGTGTGATCCTTGCAAACCAAGGAGCAAATCCATATAATAATTATCAGCAACCAACGCAGTATAATCAACAATATAGTCAGCAACCACAACAGCAACAACAACAACAGAGGGGACCACCACCACAACAGCCTCCAAGTGGCTATAATCCTTATGCTCCACCACCATCGCAATACTCTGCGCCTCCTGGATTTGGTGGACCACCTCCTGGGTTTGCGCCACCAAGAGATAGTACACAAGATGTAGGTGGTGGTATATTCTCCAAATTAAAGAATAGTATAATTGCTGCTGGATCCGCTATAACAAGTGGATTAGATAATAGTAACAATAATCAACCTGGGTATGGAGCACCAAGAACAATGCCACCTAGTTATGGACAAATGCCACCTAGAGGTAGTATGTCACCACAAAACCGCCCACCCCCTGGATATGGTCCACCACCTCGATCAAATATGGGTGAAGATACCAATGGCCCATTTGGATTAGTTGGTAAAATTAAGAATTTATTTGGTCAAGATGAGAAAGATGATAATGATCAAAGAGCACGACAATTTGGTGGTCAACCATCATCACCATCGCAATATAGACCTGTACCACCTCATATGAGTGGTCCTCCTGGTTATAGAGGACAAGGTAGTGTACCATCAGGACCACCTGCATATCAAGGTAATTATAATCAAGATAATTATCCACAGCAGCAACAGCCTCAACCAACTCAACACCTTCAACAACAACAGCAAATGCCTGCTATGAATGCTCCAACTGAATACAATAAGAATAGTTATGATATGAGCAATGATGATTATAACAGTAACTTACAATCACCGCCAATAGACATGAATAATAACGAATTAAACGATAGTTTTAGAAGTAATAATCCAGCAGTTCCTCCACCAGGTCCTTCGCAGCAGTACGCCCCCAACACGGCTGCCAATTACCCTAATTACAATCAAATGAGTCATATGAATCCACCACCACCTCCTCCAATGCCTGTCGTCCCGCCAGAGCCGGAGGTGTCACCTGAACCTCAAGTGTTCGCCGTTGATGATTGTATTGTGTTGATACTAAAACCAAGAGAATTTTTTCGTAAAAAGAATGAATTAACACGAGGCGGTCCTCACAACTTGCAGGTCTTCACTGATTTTGAAAGAGTTTTAACTAAATTTAAAACAGACGAAAATCAGCGCACTTATGGCACCGCAGAGTTGCTGGAGTTGTCCAACGCCATTCTACCGAACGCGGTGCAACAAATCAGGGATGTGACCGATGAGTTCAGTCGCAATGATAACATGGACTACAAGGCATTCGAAGATTTGACAACTGCATGCCAGAATATCGTGGCAAAGGAAGGCGGCTTACACATAGCGAGTATAGGGCCAGTAACCAGGGATTTCTTGCCACGATTACCGTTACGAGATGGTTGGAAGGATGCATTCCAATCACTTGCATTCAAAGGTGTGCCTATGTATATATTCTCAAGTGGTTACGGTGACATCGTGTCCCAAGCACTGTTACTTGCAAGTAATGAACCAGCTGGACGAGGTAGAGGTGGGGATGCACAACCACGTACATTACCACAAAATGTAAGAATTATCTCCAATTTCTTCCGCACCGCACCTGATGGCAGCGTCAGAGCATTTAGTCAACCAGTCATACACGAGAAAAATAAGAATGCAACAAGTGCTGCCATCCACATGGGAATGCCTATTCCTGAACGTCCATATGGTCTCATCTTCGGTTCCCATGAGGACGACATCAGCATGACCGATGGGGTGCAAGGACTGCAGGAGCAATTGTCGATAGGATTTCTAGAAATGACAGAAGATTTACCTGCGAGATTGAACTCATTCCTTCACTCATACGATGCAGTAGTACTTGGAGACGGTAGTTTTCAATACATTAAAACGTTAGTAGATGAAATATTACAAGTTGACAGCGCGGCTTTGAAAGGAAAGAACAAGCCGTCCATATTCGAGCGAGGGCTGCAGGGGTTAGGAGGGGTAGAGTTGTTCTAAACAGTAATTTAACCAAGTATTTTTTATACAAATTATAACAGTTTTTACGATTTTTTTGTCCCGTTAATATACTAGAATGTCTTGCCAGTGTGAGTAGAGTACTCGGATATTATGTTGGAAATATTGATAGTGAAATGGGACAGTAAATGTGGCCGCGATAACACTAAACTACGATATTCAGGATATGAAATGAGACCAGGTATTGCGGGCTGTGCTTCCTTCATTGTTAGTTCAACTATCTCGTCAATATCAGGTTTTGTAACTACCAAATCATGCTCTTTCAATGTAACTGCCAACACGGTAGTAAGGTCGCTGCTACTGATGAAACCATCTGAATCAAAATCATAAATTTTAAATGAGAATTCTAACTTCGTTTCTTGTGCCATTTTATGGGATATTGTGGACACACATAACAAATACTCCGTAAAATCAATTTGATTGTCATCATCCTGGTCGACCACGCGAAAGATACGATCGAGCAATGCTGTGTCGCGAAACATTAATGCTGCTTGAAACTTATTACGATCAATAGAATCCTGTCCACTTGATATCAAATGAAAGTGTGACCATAATGCGCGCACTTCATCGCTAGTAAACACACTGTTTGTTACGTACTGCTGCAGCTGCTCGCTACTCAGCGACGGCACCGCTGCACTGTTTCCCATTTTAGAATGGTAGTCTCTTATATTCTCTTGGCAAACTTTTGCAACTGGAAGAGGCCGGGTATGGATTGAATACCAAAAGTAAGTAGATGCAAGAAGAGGAGAAGACGCGCAGGTAGCGCTCTAAGTAAAGCAAGGCTTATTGCGCGAGGAAACCGCTTTGTGCGCTTTTACTGGAGCTTGGAAAGAGGCGCAAGAACGGACCGGCCCAATTTTGCTGTTAAAATTTTTAAATTGCCAAAAAATCAAAAATAATAAATAATCATGAGCAAAAGCAAGGAGAAGTTGTCCGTGAACAACCACGAGGATGACGTGCCGCTGCTAGATGAGGTGCAGATGCTGCTGGAGAAAGAACGTTTGTTATTGGAATTAAAGTTCTTAGAACAGCAAAAGGAAGCTCAAGAATGGAAAAGTAAATATGATATGATAGTTGAAAAGGTGCACTTAGCGGCTGTGGTCAGTGGAGACACAAAGGCGGTAGAGCAAGTGGTTCATATTGATGACAAGAGTAATGAGGAGGTAACAGGTGCCTACACTAGTAGAGGCGCCAGTGGTGTACTTACAAATGATCGAATGAATGATATTTTGATGTCTTTAGGAAGTAACTGGATCTTGGATTGCTCGAACCAAGTCATAACTAACGGGGCTTTAACAATGCTATTGAAGGGTCCAACTGCTATCACACATGCATATCCTGATTTAAAAATATTTCGTTTTGCAAATTGCAGTATAGATGATAGTACATCCCAGTTGGTATCCGCCGTCGTGTCGAAGCAATCGGTTCTAGCCGTTGATTTAAGTAACAATAGTTTAGGGAAAGACTTTGAAAACCAGCTAGTTGATGCATTGAAGTTAAGGAAACGATCACCTCAATATGTCCTACTGCATGGTAATATGCCTCTAGGAACATCCAGTAAGACGTTCATCAACGTCATTCGGGCGCTTACCGACTCCACCTGGGGCATCACTATTTCTCTGCAGGACTTCTCGCAATTAGCGTATGATTCGCTATCTTCAGCGCCAAAGAACAAGGTATCGGCAGCTACAACTCCTCGTAGTGCACGTGGCAAGAGCAACGAGCTTGCACACATAAATGACACTTCTAATCATCCAAAATTTGCTTATGAATTTGTAAAAAACTTGCTGTTACATCTGGATCCCAATGCTAACATTGAAGCCGACGATGCGCATACATCGCATCCCGGGCATATGTCGCCAAAGAAGAAAGTTGTCAAGTCCAAGTCAGCCAAAGTGTCGGCGCCTGTGCGGCTCGACGGGATGCAAAACATTCAAGTATTTGGACTTTCTTACTCACATTTAAGCAAAAACACGGTGAAATTAGTAGAGAAAGTGTGTGTAACCGCCTGCGCAACCCTGACAGAGCTGGACCTGTCGTTCTCCTACATCGGCTGCTCCGGAGCTGCGTCTATTGCGAGCCTGTTGAAGCGAAAGGGTTGCCAGCTTATTCACATCAATTTAGCTGGCAATGCGATAGGGGATTACGGGCTGGAGATCGTGTCGAAGTCGTTAAACAAGAATCGCACACTGACTTATCTAGATATTAGATCCAACAATATCAGTGATGTTGGCTTGCACTCGCTCGCCTCCGCCTTGTGCACCTCCAGGACCATGGCGTTGGTGGATATCCGATGCAACCATCTGACCTCCAATAGCATTCACCTAGTCAACAAAGCACTGGTGGATAAGGGCTCGTTCACTGTCCTCCGACACAACTCGTCCACAGTAGTGAACTTCACGAGTAATCCCGATGACAACGGTGGCAACACCATATATGAGCGTCCTTTCTTGAGTAAGGCGCCGTTGTCGTATAATGCCGAGGGATTAGGTGTTTCGCAGCTTTATGTGGTGGATGTGAAGTATATCAATTCACATTTCAAGTACACCAAAGGGCAGCCGCTGTTCATCGACTGGGCTTTCCGTCCCTGCGACAACGAAAGCTTCGCAGCCACGCGACCTCCATTGCGATGGGAAGTTGTAGTCAACTCTATTTTGGGGGATTTTGTGGCGGATTCGGGTACTATTAGCGCGACACAATGTCACGGTAGTGCGTTGAAGGCAAGTGATTGGGCGCGCTGTCGAGCTACCATCAAAGACTTACCAGTCAAAGGAACCGTTGAAATCATCGTTAAAACGGATAACAGAAGCCCTGCTCGTGCGCACGATGGTAGCAAGAGCAAAAACGCGCCTATGTTAGTAGCTGTTGAATCCGTTAACTTCAAGATATCTTACGTCAAGAACACCGACAAAGGTGCGTACGTGGGTGGTGATTGCACGCTAGTCAGCGATCGCATCAACGAGCTCAATAGTAAGTATCGGTTAGACAGTATAAGCGCGCCATCCTTCATCCCGAAGGGGCACAAAGTGCTTCGGGTGCTGCAGCACCACGGCGAGTCAACCGAGGCGTCTTACATCCTGTCGTGGAATAGCAAGCTCTTGATAGACAGCGCATCGAATGCCAACGATGAAGACGAGCAAGGTGCGAACTATAGTAATAAAGTAACGGTTGGCTATGAGTGGTGTGTGATCGTCATCACCGGCTCCGACTTATTTGCGGACGTAGTAGAACAAGGTGAGTGTAACAATGACAGCTTGAAGAAGAGTGAGTTGACGATGGCGTCTTTGCGACCATGGAAATGGGAGTCTTACAGCGTTTCTATCCCCAAACTACTCACGAATGACGTGATCTACATCACCGCAAGACCTGTCAGTAGCGGCGGCTCTGCTTCGTTCTTAAAGTCGTGTGAAGTTGTAGCAAAAGAGTGCAAGCTAAGCGCAAGTAACAATATCTTCACGATTAATACATATGAACATGGGAAGAACAGTAAGTACGGCAGTATCTACGACGTCGTCAGCGACGGTACCAGTGTCAGTGCGACCAGTGCCACGCCCTACGCAGTCCACAATGATAATAGATTTATACACCTGCCGTTGTAATTATGTGCATCAACTCTACCTTATAAAACATTCTTCTACTGTGTCGACGAAAGTAGCCAGTACATTTGATTTTAGTGACAGCTTGATCCCCCTCGAGCTATCCGCTTGATTCAAGCAACCAATAACGATGCAGATGCACAGCAGCGCTAGCGGGTATGCGATGCGACACAATAACCAACGGATATTAATCAGTTTGTCCCGCCACACGAACCGCCATGTTAACTGTCGGTCGCATGCATTCAGGGCAATGTAGCACATGCCGTGGCACAGCAGGAGGCTGCCGAGTGAGTGCGAGTACTCGTATAAGCGAGTGAGCTTGTTCTGGAAGGCGAAATAGGTGCCAAACAGGATCACCACGTTGCCAATCGTCAGGTTGCCGTATATTTTCATGTTTAAACCGATGAGTGAGAAGAAATAAGAGATGGAAAGCGGGATGAAGAGCCTCCACGTGACATACACGGCGCAGTACACCAGCGACGACAAGGTCCAACCATTCGTATCAATACCGAGTCGCAGCATCAACGCTATTGCATTGTACATGAACTTGCTCATGGTGTAATTGTAGACTTCATTGAGTAGCTGGGAGGGGGAAGACTCGGCAGTTGGGGGATTACCCGAGTTGCTGTCACACGACTGGATACTGGTGCACACAAGTGTCAACTGATCAATAAACCACTGAAGTGGGTCGTGTTTCAGGATGCACTTACTCGACACGATGGCGAATGTTAGAACAGAAGAAACGCTGATGATAATAGCCCAGAAGTAGTCCCACCCATCGAGCGCGGCCTTGCGACTGCTGTGCACTGCCAAGAGGTCGTGGTACTTCTTATCCAGAGTGTGCTGCATCCCTTGTGCCTCGTGCTTCTGCTTCTCCAGCTCCAGTAACATGGTATTTCTTGTCTTTTCCTTCTTTTGCATCGCTTCGCGGCGAGCCGTTTCCCTCTCGTTGTCGCGGATTTCATCCTTTCGCTTCTTGTTTCTTACGATTTCTAACTCGATTAGACGTCGCTGACGGTCAGTCTCCAAGAGCCACGTGGACCTTAAATGCAATTCAGCGGACGCGTGTGGCAACGGCGCGGTCGACAAGGTCATTGACGAGTCACTACTTGTGGTTATCAGATCCGTGGTGGTCGCTGCATCTGTAATACTAAGTGCAATGTCACTGGGATTGCTACTTGAGTCTATATATTGCTGTCTCTGCGGACTAGGTAATGCGCTAACTTGCATGTTGTACAGCTGAAACATCTCATTCAAATCCGTGTTCAGCCGCTGGCGGTAGCTCGCCGCGTCGTTCTCGTCTTCTAAACTGTATAATTCTTTCAATTTGTTCTCTGCCAACTCGAACTCCGCGAGTCCGTTCAAGCCACACGCTGAAAAATATGCCATTACATCGCGTAACTCGGATATGTTACTCAGCGAGCTAGTTCTAGTGATGTCACTCAATTCTCTTGTCAACTTCCTGCAGGTTGTGGCGCTCTCAATGTTACAATAAGGCTCGTCTTTTATCAACTGCTTCCTTACCTCGTACACACTAATAATATGTATGAGGGCGTGTTTGTATTCGTTCATCTTATCCATCAATACTTCTATCTCCACGTCAGATAGTCTGTGGTACGCGTTGAGGTGCAGCTCGCGATTAACGGTTACCAAAGTGGTTGTTATTATTGGAGATATATTTTCCCATTTTGACTTATAATTTGATACTTCGGCATCATTGTTTATTGATATTTTCCTGAATTCGTTTATTAATTCAACGATTTGACTATCAACCGTACTATTATTGGTGACTTCCCCCGTTGCCTCACTGTTATTATTTACAACTACTACTTGTTTATTTGTTTGTTTCTTATACCTGTATATCCCCATCACACCTATTCCAAATAGCAGTAGGAGTATTATCCATGTGTGTAATGATTGATCGAGTCCAGTTATTGTATCTTCGCCCAAGGAGCCATCAACAGAATCAATCACCATCTCCACTTCATGCAATAAAATGTGTTCATCCTCAGCATCCTCCACACTAACTATCTCTTTCATTAATTGATCATACAAATCGCTGCCCTCCATATTTATGTGCCTGATTGTGTTTCTCTTGTCTATTGTTCCTAATGAATGCTACTACCCAAGTCAGAATCGCGTCGCAATCATCTGTACGTGGTTTTTGTATTTTTGTTTTAAAATTTAATCGGATCAAAGCGGATACTACCACCTTATCTTAGTTAACAACAATGTTTAAAGTTATAAATAGCAAGTAGGTGAGAGTGATGGACAGCTAGTAGTATGGAAATGGTGGCATTGTTGGTATATAGTTATTATCCTGCTACTAAAGTTTTCCAGACAGTCAGGCGGCACCAATTCCGCGGGGAAAGTAATAAACAAAAAGTATGTTAGGATAGTTATATCAGCACTCTTTCTTAGTGGACAACAACAATAGAGAAAGTTATTAGCAGTCAACTTGCACTTTGCAAATAAGTGGGCCGGCTGGCCGGTCAGCTCATCCAACACTGAGTTCCGATGAGGAAAATTGAGGGAGTGAGGGAGTGAAATAAAATCAAGTTTCCTCAACAATGTGCCAGTTTTGTGTCGTGTAGATTTGTGAATAAAGTATCTGCGTCGACGGAAACTGCTGTGTTCAATGAGGTCGCAAGTTTTAGCACTTATTCCCTTTCTTTATTGCCTCGAGGTTTTCTACTCCCTTGATGTGATAACAACTTACGCTGGAACTGGTGTATGTACTGCCTCGACGTCGACTAATATTGCTGCAACATCTTGTGCTGCACTAGATCCATATGATGTCGCTGTAGATACTTCTGGCAATGTATATATTAACGATAACTGTTATTATTATCGAGTACGTAAAGTGGTGGCTTCAACTGGGATGCTTTTTACTATTGTTGGTGGCGGGACAAGTTATAACACTGACAATGTTGCTGCAACAAGTGCTTCAATGGGACAATTGTTTGGAATTGCCTTAGATTCGAACAATAATATTTATATCTCCGATGGCGGAAACAATAAAGTTCGGAAGGTAACTATATCAACAAGTGTCATCACTACGATAGCTGGAAATGGAAATGCTGCTTCTACAGGTGATGGAGGGTTGGCTACTTCTGCTTCTATGAATGGCCCAAGAGGAGTTGCTGTAGATTCGTCAAATAATGTATATATTACGGAATTTTCTGGAAATAGAGTTAGGTATGTTGATGCCGCGACGCAGATAATTAAAACGATTGCGGGGACTGGTGCGACAGGGTATAACGGCGACAACATGGCTGCAACTAGTGCCTCTGTATGGCTACCTATGGGTGTGACTGTAGACCAAAGTAAAAATGTTTATATTGCCGATTCATGGAGTCAGCGTATTCGTAAAGTCACAGTTAGCACAGGAGTGATCACTACCGTTGTTGGCACTGGAGGTC
>JACCDO012044675.1_pt1 | contig 17909 bp, 16 predicted proteins | sample 7446101 | NCBI WGS metagenome assembly JACCDO01 (sample SAMN15323440, study PRJNA562643) | freshwater metagenome | isolation source: river surface water | place: USA:Blue River Watershed | collected 2017-08-16 | reverse complement strand
CACCCCACCCTGGGTACCAAAAAATAACAACAAAACCTGATGGAGATTGTATGTATTATGCAATCTATTTTGCAATTCATCCTGATGAGGATTCCAGTTATGGGAATCAAACTCCTGACAAAGCATTGCAGATTCGTGAAATGGTGGCTGCCAATGCAACAATAAATGATGCAGTAGTTTTTGGAATGGAAGATCTTGAGGATTCAATTCGGAAAGAACGTAACCGTACAAAAAAACAAGAACTTTTAGTCCTAAGGACACAATTGAGGGATATTCTTAAAAACCCAGATAATGCCTCCTTCAATGAGGACAAACTTGCTATTTATAGGAGGGCACTCCTTCATTCCTCCTTTTGGGGTCAAGAAAGAGAAATTCAAATTTTTAATCGTATAAGTGCAGTACCCATTTACATTTGGGATGCTAGTGTGGGTAGATATCTTTTCTATATTCAGGGCGGCGCACCCATTCACTACAATGGTAGCGATCATTACAGTATTCTTAAACCAATCGGCGGTCAGGAAAATCAGCGCGCGGCACAAAACACTGCTTGGCAAACCTATGATAGGAATTATGCTGCAGCGAATGCGCGACAACTTGAACTTCGTGCAGCATTTACTGCAAAATATCCACAGGGACGCCCTTCAGCTGGAGGAAAACGCAGAACACGCAAAAGCAAGAAAAGTAAGAAGCGTGGTACACGCAGACACTAGGGCTATGCCAAATACATTGTAACAATTGTAGGCGACCAGCGACCCATCATTTGAGTATGATTCGGATGAAACCAAGCCAGATCATCCTTTTCTCTCTTATCCTTCTTCATGCGTTCCCAAGCCAACGGATGGGCGCGCAACCATTCAAATTCAGCCGCAGCTGCGGATATCTCTTGAGGGTTTACAAAGCCCTGAAAGATGTGATATTGAAAGAAATGATTGGCAGGATAGTCATTTTCTTGGCTTTGCAAGACAAGTCCTGTATGGTGGAGGCTGAGAATCTCAGTCACTTTGGATTCCTCTTCCACTTCTCGCTTGACATTCTGGACCATTAAATTGAGAATAGAGCCTTTTTTGTGAAGCCCATCCTTTCCTTCCATTTGACCTTTGGGGGGTTCCCATGTCTTCTTATTGGCATCTCCACCATACCGTTTTACAACTAAGAAGCGAGTGCGATCAAAAGGCACACCTGCCTCATGAAGAAAGCAACAGGCTCGTAAGTACACTCGCCAGCCTTCCGTAGGATGTTCTACATAAAAATATCGTTTGTGAGGTGCATACGGAAGGGAAGCAGCACCCCGCTTGAGTCCCGGTTGAAAGACATCGAAGATAGGCCTGTCGTTAATCTTATTCATACAGGAGGGTAGCCTCTACCTTCCTTCGCAGAAAAGGTTTTGCCTATCTTACGCTTGCAGCGTTACCAATTCTTTGAAATAGCGTTCTGCATCTGGCATATCATTTGGAAAAAAGAACGTCCACCATTGGTGCACTCCAAAGGGATTCAATGAAAAGACCGATTCTGTAAGCTGTGTCACTGCATCTTCAAAGGAAGGAACTTTCAATCCGAGTTTCTTGGCACCTTCCCACACATAGACATCTTGGGCTGCATTTTTCTCAGGAAATGTCTCACAGATTTGCATCATAGCCTCTCTCTTTCGAAAGCTTAGTCCACCCCCTGCCATACTTTCATCCCAGTTGTAAGGACATCCAATGAGATCATACTCTAGGACCCATTCAGGGATCTTTCTACGGAAATAACAGTCGGTTTCCACAAGACACAAGTGAGTTTCTTCAAATTGACTGTAAAATTCTTTGGACTGTAACAGTTGGTTGTATTCCTGTTTTCCTTGGGCTGGCGAACCAACACCTGTAAAATAGGGACGAACAGTGACAGTTTCTTTGTTTCCAACAATAGATTTACAGTATTCATAATTGCTGTCAGAACAAACAATAGTAATTCCCCATCCAGGCCCATAGTAGGCTGCATTGTAGAGTACAAAGGCCAAATTGGGATGAATTCTCCTTTCCACAATCACAATTCGTTTGTTTGTACCTACAGGTACCTGGTGAGTATCCCAAAACTTCTTCAAAAATGGACCATACTTCCTTGTCAAGACATCATAAATGAGAGGCTCTAGAGCCATTCGTTTTTGATGACGAAGATCTGCTGTCAACTCCTCAGGAGAGTGACAAAATTCAGAAAACATTTGAATAGTTTCAATCATTCTTTCTAAGTGTCTTTGCTGTCATTTAGGTCTTATTCATTTTCTCCATTTCCATCATTTCCTTCATTATTGCCTTCATTTTCTTGATTGCTGTAAATATATTCTGTCTCATTTACTTCTTCTTCTTTTTCTTTTTCTTTATTATTTCCATTCCCATTGTTTGCAGTTCCACACGTAGCAGGTCCCATCTCCGCGAGTTTTTCTTGCTTTTCTTTCTCTTGTTTCACCCGCTCCTTCTCTTCTAACTCCTTTACAAAATCCTCATAGCTCATCGGCTTTCCATTGCGCTGGGGTTTACTGAGATTATACAAGGCACGATGGACTTCAGACAGCCCATATTTAAATATATTTTTCTGGAGAGGTTTCGGAATGAGTGCAAGAACTTCTTCCAGACAAGTCTTCAGTGCATTAAAATCATAAGTTGCTGCTTGATGATGCATATCCATATCCAATTTGAAAATTGATTTGCCATCATTCGCAGCAATAAATTCCTCAATCTTTCCAATTAAGAAATTGATCGCACTAAATCCACGTTTTGCTAAGTCCGAAAGGAAAGGACGCATAAAAGGAGGCACAGTTTCACGTGTGAGGTTGGCATTTTTAAATGTAGGTGCATTGTTGGCACCAAGGGTGAGCGATTTGAAAACCTTTTCATAGGCCTTGCAAGTTATAAATATAGATTGGTAAAGTGTATGCTGATTGTATAAAATACCCTGAGACCGTTTATCGGTAAAGTCTCCACATCCAGGCTCATAGGTTCCTGGATTGGCCTCTAAAATACCCATAATGCCCTGAAGCACATCTCCAATACTCATGGTAGACTTCCAATCGTTTGCGCCCCAGGTTCCTAAAATTCCCAAACAGACTTTTCCACCATACACTGCTGTAGAATGTTCGTAGAGATTGGGGTGAAGACGATAATTTCTAGCAATTCCAGGTGTCTGGTGCTTCAGCTTCGGAGGCCCATTAGGATAGTCGTTCGGAGGATCTCCTCCCAAGTCCACATCAAAGAAGAAGAGACACTCCTCATAAGGGTACTTTGCGCGGGCTTTTTCCTCTTTGGAGCTTGTATTGTAGCGGGGCCCAATTACCATAGCATTGCCTTTTAATATATTATCCTCTGAGGGAGTATAATACATATTAGACTCCGCAGTCTCTCCCAGTTTAGATGCTGCAATCACATTCTTCTGAATGCGTCGGATATCCGCACCACCTCTCTGCCGTCTCTGTCTACGCGTCTTGCGCTGGGCCTTCGAACGTCTGCGAGTCCCTCCTTGTGTACCTTTCTTGGGTGCCATTCCTATATATTTCTTGATAAGATTTATTGGGCCCGTTCCAGGTACATTGGAAAGACCTCTTTTGGAAAGAACATTGCGAATCGCCTGATTTTTTGCTTTGCGTGAAACAGCTGGATTTACGAAGCGACCCGTTCGTTTAACTTTTGAAATTGTGTAAAATCTCTCATGCGGCCACACATAGGCTTCGCGGACAACCTCATTTGGACGTGCCATCCCTGGAGGCATAGGCGCATGCGGCTGGCGAATGGGACCTATGGGATCTCCCCGAAAATTTGTGTAATTTTCAAGGTCTTGGAGTTGTCTATAGAAAACTCTTCTTGGTGTAGGTTGATTTACAAATTCAATCTCAGTGTAAGGACCAACATTACCTCTTCTATGATAGTAACTCTCTTCGGGATGTAAATTTTCGAGATTAATTTCAGATCCTAGATCACTAGGCCTGGGGTACTCTGGATAGAGAACTCCAGGAGTTCCCCTTGCTGCAGGAAGGGGAGGTATACCATTCGGGGGATCCATTTTTCTATTAAGGATGACGGAAAAATAACAAGTAAGAGTATTCAAATCCTATCAGAGTCTGATCCAAGAATTTTGTATAAGCCCATCCTGCCGTTTGGGCTGATTTTGTAATTTCCTCAATGGAAGGCATAGTGAATCTGTGACGCTGGCGTCTAACGGAACCGTCTTTAAAACGGAAGGTTTCACGGAATTCGGCACCAGGGTCTTGCAAATCAAACTTGGCAGAATACTCAAATTTGTTGAAGGTGACTTTGGATTCTGTCACTCGTTCTTTGGAATATTTCTGAAGAGAGAATCCCACCCAAGGACTTGCAGAGTCCAACATAGGATCAAACTTGTATTTGTTGACAACTTCCACAACCAATTCCCCTCCAGGCTTTACCCATAAAAACATATTGCGGAAAAAAGCCTCTTTGTCAGGAAGATAGTAGATTGTGAAATACAAACAAATGGCATGAGTCACAGCCCCTCCTCCTACAGCAGACGGATTCAACAGATCTCCTTTGCGAAAGGTAATCGTTTTCTTTTGGGCTTCTGTCAAGGTGGACTTCAGGACTGTCACTGTCTCCGCCTGTTTCAACATTGCCTCAGATTTATCCACTGCCAACACGGATCGCACATCCATTTTTGCCATGGCTACACTTGCAGCACCAGTTCCACAGCCTGCATCCAAGACATCCACATACTTCAAATCAACACCCGTTTTTTTCCATTCATTCACAATCCATAACACTTTTTGTTGACTCATTCGCATATTCTGTGTGAGTTGATCGTAAATAGATGCATAGAATTCATCATACAGATCCTCATTACCAAGATAGAGATCTTTGCGAGGAGTACTGCCCGTAAACCCTTCTCGTTGAAGTGCCATGCCTGGTTCTACAATGAGCTGGGGCTGCAGGCGATCCATCATGACAAGCCCGAGATAATTTAGACCTGCTATCACAAGGAGTATAAATAATACTGTGGAAAAGGTACCCTCCATCTATTGTAGAGAGCTTATTGTTTGCGTTTTTTGCGACACGTGCGTGCATTGCGACTTTTTCCACACCCTGATTTATACAGTTTGAGATCATTACACAGCTGACGGAAGGATACTTTGTTTAGATGCAAGAGATCACTGTTAATGGCACATTGAATTTTCCACAACCCACGAAGGGCATCCTGCTTGGAAGCCCACTTGGTTTCACAAAATTCAGACGTATGTTGTTTCCAAATCTGTCTCCATTCCTCAAACGGCAGAACAGAAGGCAACTGAGCCCAGAACTTACAAACATAGCTATAGCGTGTAGCAGGATCCAAATAGTTCCACTTCAACAGCTCATTTACATCAGAAGGATCGATAGAATCCTTGGGGGGTGCACCTGGAATAGGGGTAGACGTTTCCCCTTTTGCAAGAGGATGATTTTCCACAATCGAAAACAAAAAGTCCCATCCAGGAAATTCTGTTTTGGTGCAACCATACTGAAGTCGTTCTGTGTAGATTTTTTTTACCATCGCATAGGTCGGATCGGGAGGAATGTGCTGACCTTGGGAACGAAGCTTTTCATTCACCTTTCCGTGGATCTTCCACATCCATTTGGAGAGAGTCTCTTTTGAATCTAACGCTTTGGAAGGTGGAAGTTCCTCATAATAGGTGATTAGACTGGAACGACAAAATTTACAAGGAAGAACAAATGGCAAAGTCTCAAGAAAAGCGCTCATGTCCTTTTTTTGAGAAGGCTCGTATGCGAATGTCATCAGATGGAGAAATCTCCATCCTGATGGGCCCCAAAATCTGGTATCCATCTCTGATGGAAGTCAAGAAAAGACCGGAACGCTTATCTTGTTCTTACTCTCCGTGTTTGTCTTTGTGTAAATTGTCTCCAGAGTTGTCGTATTGACTCTTGTGATTCTCGCTTGTTTTTGAGTGTCTTGAGTGTTTTGAAAAGAGTTTGTTTGGTTGCATTTCCTTTTGTATTCTTGATCCTCTTTTTAATGATATTTATCGGACTTTCTCCCTCTATGTTTTTTCCTTGCACGATAGCTCCTTTTGCTAAAAGATAGTTGTAGACCTTAGGGTTGTCTGAATCAATTGCATACCACAATGCAGTGCGTTTTCTACCATTTTCTTGATTAATATCTGCATCCGCTTCCACCAAGAGTTTTACCAACTGAAATGTTGTCTCTTTTTGTTTCTCTACACTAGGCTCTTCATCTGCATCTTGATAGACAATAGCATCTTGTAAGGGAGTGCGTTTATTTGTATAATAACTAGGATTTGCACCGTACCGAAGGAGAGTTTTTACAGCTTCTATGTCTCTCAAATAGAGTGCTGTTTGCAAAGGTGTGAGCTCATTTCCAAGTTGTAGGTCAATGCTCCTTTCACCACCACTTCCCAAAGACTTCAAAAAAGCATCCAAGCCTGCTCTATACAATAATTTTTCTGGAATGTCTTGATTTAATCGCGCACCTAGGTACTGACCTGTTTGAATGTTATATTTGCTTGTGATTGCTTTCTTTTTGGATTTTTGTGGGTCCACTAGTTCAAACAGAGTATTTAACTTTTTATCTTGATTCTGATACTTAGACTCTATCTTAAATTCAATTGTATTCTTTCCTACCTGGAATGTTTGCGTATACTCCTTTGTGCCTGTTTCTTTCAAGAAATCTATTTGTTTGTAGTCCTCATTTCCTATCAATACATAACTGCGTAAGTGAATGCCATCGTCTGCATGATACTCAAGAAAGGGAATGTCTAGAAATGTAAAGAAATCAACGTTTGTTTCACTGTCATACATATACAGTTTTCCTCCAACATAAAAGGTTGGGAGAGGCCTCTCATCATGTTTGGCATCAACATAGGTATTTTTATAGAATGTCATAAACTCTTTCCATGGAAAGGGTAGATTTCCTTGATTATCATCAAAATAATAGGAGTGACCTCCACAGGTATAAAAACATGTAAGATGATCCCCAACGGACAAATAATATCCAAAAATTTTCTCTTCCAACTCGTCTAAAAAATAGAGTTTAAAATAATAGGCAAATTCCTTTTCTTTGTGAACGACTTGTAGTTTAATCTTGCGATTTGGTACAAAATAATTCAGAAGTATATTGGTAACCGAAACAATTTCTGAGCCTGCACCTGGATCATATCCTTTTTTCTCTGTAATTCGAAAGCGATTCCTATTTTTATAGGTCGTGTACTTTTGGGAAAAGAGAGCAGAACGAAATCCTTCTCTTCCTTTTCCTCGCTCTAAAAAGCTGGTTTCCAGTATTTTTTGCAGTGCAATCTTTCCCTGCAAATCCTCAAACGTACATTTGGATCCTTCTTCAACCTCTACAAGTCTGGTATACTCTGCCGTGTAATGGCGCAAAAACCGAAGTTGAAACGCCTTTAAAAATTCAACCAAATAGGAGAAGTAGGTTTGAATGTCCTCCTCAGGTGGCTCACTGGTGTCAAAGAGAAAGCGATAATCTAGTTCATCACGAAGTTTAAAATCTACAGACTCTACATCAAATGTAGCATCCAGAAGTTTTTCCTGAATGGGTTTTTTAATCCGATCCGAAAATAACATCATCATTTGAATACAATCAATCCAACATTCACCATAATGATTGTAAAATCCTTCACTATCACAGAGAGGACCATATTTTTGAAAGAGAGGTTTCACTTTTTCTTGAAGCGTTTGTATTCGTTTGTCACTTTTTGAGCTCATTCTTTACTAAGAGATCAGACTTTAATAATGTATCACATCATTAAAGATAGAATTTCAAGCTAGAAGGAGCTATTTAGCTCATACCAAATCCAGGCATAGAGAGAGGCGCCAAATAGGGACGAACTGTGTTGGAGCTGCCTTCCTCTGCACGGCATTTCACCACTTGAGGCGGGCAGACAGGACGAGGGCACGGGGCCGGGGGAGGGCACTTGGTAGGTGGAGGGCATTTCACGTCGGGGCAACGAGGTCTCGGGCAAGGCGGGCACTCACCGCATTCTTTCTTGCATGCACTGCTATCAATGATGATCGGCTGGGGCTTGGGTACAGAGCTCTTGAGTACATACTGGCTCAAATCGGGTGTAGGAGGGCACTCCGTCTTCAACATATACTGACTCATATCCGGGCAAGTGGGGCAAGGAGGCACAGAGCTCTTCAAGACATATTTGGAAAGATCAGGTTCACGACAGGGAGGGCAAGGAGGGCAGACGGGACGCTGGGGCCCACATCCACCACAAGGCCAACCGCCACCGCAACGCGAGCAACGAGGATCGGAAGGAGTCTTTCCTAATTCAAATTCTGCAAACCCTTCTTTTGTGACTTTGACAGAGACATTGGTTTTCCCAAACATGTACCCAGCTCCAAAAATGAGAAGCGCAATCAAAGCAATGTAAAAATTCGTTAGACGCATTACGCCTTTTCTAAGCAGACTTAAGGTTTTTAACTCCGCCATCCAGGCCAATTCAAAGGCGGGCACCCACAAGTTTCAGGCAATCCGGGATCCGGTGTCGTCAACAAACGAGTACAGACCATTCGTGCATTTCCACGCCACGAGAAATCGGGACTTACAACATCCGCTGGATTCATGCACCCAAAGTCACGGGGATTGAGTCCTCTCTTGCGAATCTCTTCACAGATCTCTGCAGACTTTTGTTTCCAATCAAACTTCGCAGGAGTTCCAGCAGGCGTTTGTCTATCCTCCAAACGACCCACTTCAAACTCCGCAAAGGTAGACTCCATTTCACCACGGGGATATGCAATCATATCTGATCCAGGAGTTTGAATGGAGGCTGTCATATAGACAGGTGTGCTGGATGTTTTTGTAGCAGGGCTCAGATTATCTGTGATGGCTTTGAGAATCGCTTCCCCATAGTTCTTGAAGACTGTTTCTGCAAGTCTAGAGGCTGTGATATCACCCGATCCTGTGGCAGGAAACAAGTTACTTAGCGTGGCTGGTAAATTCAGAGAGTTAATGAGCTCAGGCAAAGGTTCAGAGGGCTTTCCCATCACCGGTAGGAACTTATCCATATCCGATTTCAAGATTGGAATAGAGGCCTCAGGCTTGGTACCATTCTTCACCTCTGTAACAATCGTGTCTAATTTGGTCTTAATGTCTCGGAGAGTGTTGACACGCGCTGTAATTAAAGGATCTGTGGTGCCTGACGCACTTAGGCGAGCCATCTCCACGTTTACACGTGTGACGAGATCCTCAACTTGTTTAAGTGTAAGACGAGGACTGGGCTCTTTATCCTCAAATCCTTCTAACAATTCAGAGCGACCGGAAAGAGAATTTACTGACAAGCGGAACTGGCGTTGAAGGTACGCCAAGTTGGCCTGGATATCATCAGCCTGTCCTTGTGTCAAGGCAGAACCAATGCCAGGATTGCGCTTCAAGACTGCAACTTCATCTGTAAGACGCTGCATATCCCCTCGTGCAGTTGTAAGAGGAAGTTGAATCTGGGGATCACTTTTCTTTTCCAAACTCTTTGCCTCAAACGCAAAGAACGCTTTCAAACTTTCCAACAATTCGGCAAGTCGGCTGTAAGGTGCAGCCTCCAACGAAGGATCCTTGTAGGGGAGGGTATTGACACGTGCGATATCCCCAAATGCAGGCCCATAGTCTTTCTCAGCAGGTGGAAGGTACGGAGCCGGGGTTCCAATCTCTAAGGGGGCTGGTTTCGGATTGACTTTGGGTACAATGACTTGTGGCGCAAGTAAACTTGCGTCAGAACCTGGATTCACAAAACCTTCTTTTTGCAGTCCATAGGATGCTACCAAAAGAACTATGAGTAAAAAACCAAAGAAGAGCAATCCCTTCATTTCCTATTTATCCGTGACAGTTTAGGGGACCGAACAATTCCAGCAGGGAATTGAGTCTTTGCGGATATACTCACTCATATCAGGTTGGGGAGATGGCATAGCAGTTGTATTTGCATATTCTTGTCCTTGTGCCTCCGCATCACTCAAATCACAAGGTGCATACTTGTCATGAATATCATCTGTGGCACGCTGGGCCAGAAGATCATCCTTGACTTGTTTGGAGACAGCCTTGACAATGCGGTCCTCAATCTCCTTGGCAGACTCTGCAGTGGGCTTTGTTTCAGCAGGCGCAGGTGTCTTAATTGATTCTTGCTTGGCTTTCTCAATACTGAAGGGACCTAGAAGACCAAACAGATCTGAGATACTCATTTTGATATCATTTCCACTGGAATCTGAGACAGTTCTTACAATGGGATTTCCACTTGCATCCTTAGACGTTACAGCATTCCCACTTGCATCACTTGTCATTGAGGGATACCGTTGCCTGTAAAGGTCTGCATACGAACTCGCTGTGAATGATTCTGTTTGTGAGTAGACTTGATATAGAATGATAACAATTAAAAAAACCAATGCTACAATGTAAGGAATCATATTCTACACTATCTGTGGAAAATTGAATGTGTAAAGTCTGTGCCGTATTACAAGATGGAAATTCTTGGATATATCGTTCAATATTTCAATGAAGATAAATTTATTCCAGATACTGGATACAAACACCTTTACAAAAATTACTCAGATGCACTCAGCTACGCCCGAACGCGAGTGCAAGAATATCTTGTAACCTATGAAACCAATTTACCAGAACACTTTGAGTTTCTCGCACCGACCAAAAAACAGACAGACCAGTTTGGATATTCCATCGTCTTCCGGAATTCCGAAATTCAGGTGTGGATTGAAGTGATTATTGCATAAACAGGAAAGAAAGTTGAACTCTTTTTGCCTATTCTGTTCGGTATGACGCATTTACAAGTACGATTTCAAAACGATCTGAAGATTGAGGCGGGTGTGGATGAAGCGGGACGAGGGTGTTTGTGGGGACCACTGTTTGCTGCTGCAGTCATCTGGTGTCCCGAAGAGGAATGGACGGAGGCTCATCGTGAACTTGCACCTCAAATCAAAGACAGTAAAAAACTGTCAGCCAAAAAAAGAGCCTTTGTAGCAACCCAAATCCAAAATTATGCCATTGATTTTGGAATTGGTTCAGTGAGTGCAAAGGAAATTGACGAAGGGGGGATGACATTTGCAAATCGTCTAGCCTTTGAAAGGGCTCTCCAAGCGTTGTCCGTCCCTGTGGAACGAGTGGGAATTGATGGGTGCCTTCCACTTCAGAACTCCCAGCTCCAAAGTCTTGGTATTGAGTCGCAGGAGACGTATGTGGATGGAGATGCAACCTATCTCTCCATTGCAGCAGCCTCCATTCTTGCAAAAGAAAGCCGCGACAAGGTTGTAGAAGAGTGGGTTTTGAACGAACCAGAATTGCAGACTGTCTACAACATTGGATCTTGTAAGGGATATGGTACAGAAAAACATAGAAAAGCGATTCTTGAAAAAGGCACGCATTCCGCTCATCGCAAACTCTTCCTTCGCAAATTACTGGGAAAGACTGATTGTCTCATTTCCGATGCGTAGCTCAAACAATAGACTCTTTTTATTCTTTCAACCAGACACTGTTAAACCCCTTGACAACACAACGAAGACCATTTGCAGTAAGACCTGCCTCAAACTTGTCATAATTGCAAGCATCGGGTCTATCGCGCTCAAAAATTACCATTCGCAATTGTTTGAAAAACCAGGGATTCTCATCGTAGAAGCTCTCCAAAAACCCCTCGCAGTCTGCAATGAGGACATTGAATGTGCAATCTGTATTTTCCTGAAGCTGCTCGAGAGTGCAACGATCCATAATAGATTCGGGATCATAGAAGGAGTGGGTCCAAATGTGGTGATCTTTGAGAGAAAGGGGGAGTTTGGAGACAAAGCCAGGATAAATCTGGAAATCACAATTGTTGGCCTTGCGGTTCTTTTGAAGAGGATAGATGGCACGCTGGTCGGGCTCCACAGCAACCAAATTTCTCTGATTCTTGAGTCGTCTCGCAATCGTACAAGAAACGACGCCAACACGTGCACCAAGTTCAAGTACAACATCATCTGGACGCACATACTCCCAGGCCAACTTCATTTCATGGGGCTCATAGGTGGCAAGATCCAGCTTCGGCCCATAGTCTTCCACAAAGTGCATATCTTCAGGAAACGGGGGAATGGGTTCGTTTGACATCCTGACTGTGACTACTTCTTTCCCTTTAGACTCAGAGTCTAAGAAGAAAGAGGTTTGGAACGTCTTATTCAGAGTTTACTTGCGGTTACCCCTGCGCGTCTTGCGGCTGCCTCTACGCTTACGAGTGCCACCTGAGGTGGGTGGGGCAGCGGGCTTGCGAGAGAAGAAGCTGGTGAAGCGCTGGCCCAAGGTGGGGGCCTGTTGGGGCGCAGTTGCCGCAAAGGCCGCGCGGGCACTGCTAGGAGCTAAGGGAGCGGGTTTGTATCCACTTCTAGCTGCAGCACTTGATGCCGAAGAGAAGCGTCTAGCTTGGTCGGCAGCATCCTTGAGGAGCTTATTTATTGCAGCAACATACTGCTTCATCAAATTTGCCATTTCACTCTCCATTGAGGCAAGCTTGTCGTTTTTATTCTTCGCGTTATTCAAAATCTGTCCGATATTGGCTCGGCGAGTACGCATTGCACTCAAAACAGCACTGTGGCTGTTGCCCGTGTTGCGGAAACGGTAGCCCTGGATTGTGTAGTTGCCTACAACAGGGTAGTTCGGATGGTTCCGCACATACAAAGTCGGCTCCTTAGCACCGCGGAAGCTGGTATTGCCAATACTAATCACATCCCCTGTACCCGATGCAATATTGGCCGCCAAGCTAGCAAGCTGGCCGTCAAGAGTTTGCTTATCAGCCTGTGCGGCATCCAACTTTGCTTCAAGCATGGCGATTAGTTCCAAATCTTCCTTCAAAGGAGACTGGGTCTTATCATATTGAACTGCGTTGATAACCTGATCCTTTTGCTTGAGCTTGTCAGCTAAAGTGAATCTCCAGGGAGGAGCAGCAGCAGATGCAGAAGAAGCAGCAGCACCAGAAGAACTACCAGTAGAGGCCATGTTTTATCTACTTGGAGGCTAGAATTTAACGCATCCGGGATTTGATTTTTTCAAAAAGAATCAAATCGGTGAAATTAGAAATAAATTCTCACATTGGGAATTTAGTGGGCGCGGCGGCGGCGAGTCATGTTGTTGCGGCGACGCTTGCCACCTACAACATTATTGCGCTTACGCATAGACACATTGTTGCGGCGCTTACGCATAGACATATTGTTGCGGCGCTTACGAGAGGCGTTATTACGACGAGTGTTGGCCATGGTATATATTCTTTGTGGAGATTTTATTAAACCAGAGGCCCAAGAATGTAAAATTGCAAGATCATTTGCGCGCTCTGTGGGTCCACGACGCTGCGTGGAGAAATGGCCTTCGTCTTCCTCAATGCGGAGGAGTTTTGGAGAGGGATGAGAATGAGACGCATCTAAGGCTTGCAGGCGACTCACCCATTTCACTGATTCATACGCATAGACTTCCTTGTCATTCAAACCTGTCCGGGATAACACAAAGACTCTGGGTGCGCCGGTTGGTGGGAGCGCATCCATTGGACTGAGGTGGAGAAGGGCTTGGGCGTTTTGAAGACGAGCTGGATTTCCAAATTCCTCATATTCCAACCGAGTGAGTGGCAGCTTGGGATTGGCCGTTGTATTCAAGACATCCACATAGGGAACTTCTGTGTAGACGCCTTGGAACAGAGATCCTGAAGCATTCCGAGCCAAGGCTGCACCTACCGTATAGCCTCCTGCAGACCGCCCATAGACAAAGGTGGCGGAGGGACCTAGGTGAAATGCTTTTCGTGCTGCACGAATACAAGCTTCAAAGTCTTCTACTGATTTAACTTTTTGGGCCCTCCGTGCCGCCTCCGCCCAGGCATCCGTATGGTCTCCTCCTCCCCTCACAAGAGCAATACACAATCCCCAATGACGATCCAAGAGAGGTTTCCATCGGTCTACACCAAGACGCGTGGGTACACCGTAGGCACCATATACAAGGCACAACAGATGTTTGGGTTTACAATTTGACACAAGGATATAAGGAACCGAAGTTCCATCAGCTGACCGTGTCATTTTGTAGGAGGATCGCGCATACCCACACACAACTCGTTTCTCAAGATATGCAGACAGCTCTTGGCGATACGCACCTGGTTCTTGAATTGTAATAGATGATGAGCCTCCTTTCCATGCACCTAGAGAATCATGGTCCACATTCGCAACAACAGTCAGAATGCGTTTGCCTGTCTTTGTATCCCACAGGCTGCGTTTTCCTAACCAACGAGTGCAGCAGAGATGTAAGGATGGTTCTACCCATTCAGGTGTATAATCTCCTGACAGTTTCCCTTTCCAATTGACAGGCTCATAATACAAGGAGTTCTCTTTGCGTTGGAAGTAAGAAGGACTTGTAGAGGTTTTTGTTGTATATCCAATTGGTACAAAGGAGACGCCTTTTCCTGTCAATTCATTGACAGTTCCCTGTTTGAGTACAACCCACAGCCGTTGCACTCCAGCCCTGTTTGCCAGAACAAACAGGCATCCGTTGGCAGCTTTTGACAGCTGTAAATTCCATTCAGGATCCTCCAATTCCAGTTCAATTCTGCGATCTTTCCCTGTCTTTGTATCCACTGAGACCAATCGTTTTAACCATAAATAATTTTCAAGTTCAATCGCATAGCAGCGCGAACCAAGCACAGCCACAAAAGGACCCACCTTAGATTTGAAGGTCCACTCGGGACCCTTGGATGTGTAACAGCAAAGAGTGTATTGTTCGGACCCATTGGAACGATCCTCCACAGTCCAAACTGTAGACCCCTCTACATCCAAATCTGCGGCAATGTAGTGTGTATCTGCATCATCTGTAGCAAAACGCCATCCGAGAGTTTGAAACCCATGCATTTCATATACAATGGACTCGAGGCTTACAGGCTTGGTATAGGAAGGTGCGGAGCTAAGTTCTTCTTTGAGAGTTGTTTGAAGAGAGGGATCCACAAACTCGTCCACAAACGCTTTGTATTGTTTATTCAAGTTCTTGACAAGCTGGACCCATTTGCGTCCTTTCATGGCATCCATCCAACCGTATTCATTTTGGAAAGCAAAACTGTGTAGATTTTTAACTGACTTCATAGCGCTTAAACGCCCTATCTGTTCTATCTGTAGAAATGGAAGTCGCCATTCTTTATAACAAGGCAAATCAGTTTGGCTTGAAGCAAGACGTAGAGATGTGTCGTGAAGCGATTCGTTCTGTTGCTTCAGGTACAGTTCACATTCGTGAAGTAGACCCTCTAGAGCCTCCTTCCAATTGTCATTTGGCAATCCATTTGGAGATTCCTATCTATGGATGGATGCCTTGGGCGTCTGTGAATGTGCTCCTCTGCAACAATGAATGGTATGAAGCTGATGCTTGGAACCCCTATCTCACTCATTTTGATGGAATTCTCTTTCGTTCGGAAGCCGCCCAACAGCGATTTTTGAAGCAAGCTCCAGCCTACCAGGGAACTACGTGGGTAGTTCCTTGGGCGTGCCCTGAACTCAAAGCAAAGTCATCCAACAAGCAAAGCATTGATGCAAAGGATGGTTGTGTCTGGTTTTTGGGAGGGTCCAAGAACAAGCGTGAAGCTGCTAGCGTGCTTCTTCCCAAGTGGAAGAGTTCCTATCCCTCTCTAAAGGTCTACACAACTGCACCATTGGATCTTTCAGGCTCACTTCCTTCCAACGTAAGTCTGCACGTAGAAGATTTGTCTGTTGAGAAACGCAAACAGTTGGCTGCTTTTTATCCCGCCCATCTTTGTTTTTCCCAAGCGGAAAGTTTTGGATATGCAGCCGCGGAGGCTGAAGCGAATGGTGCTATGATATTCTTGAATACTCTCGATGTCTACGAGCAAGATTATGGAGGTCACGCCTATGTAAAGATGATTGATACAAAGTGTAGTGAATCTGGATTGGCTTTCAAAGCAGACCTTGCAACCTTGGATTGGGCCTCTCTTGACTCTCAGTTTGAAGAATTCACTGCTCTTACACCCTCTCAACTTCAAGAGATTCGTAAGGTCCAGATGGATGCTGCACTCAAGCGCCGTGAGCGGTTTTTTGCTGCGTTTTCTCTTCTTTGGAATGACGTACACGGATGGATTCAAGACCGAAAGTCTTCCAAGCCCAAACATCTTCCACCCATTCTCTCGGTAGAGGACTGTCCTCCCATTTCCATTGTAACGCTCTTATATAACCGACGCAAGTTCTTTGATCTTGCCTGTCACAACATTATGTTGAGTGACTATCCCAAGGACAAGATTGAGTGGGTAATTGTGGAGGACAGTGATGATCCCAATGAAAATGCAAGCGATCGTGTGATTCAAGTAGGGTTGAAGGCTGCACCTTTAACAGTTGTCTATGTACCTCTTGACAAGAAGACACCCATTTCCGAAAAGAGAAATCTCGGCTGCAAGCGTGCCAAAAATGAGATTGTTGTGTTTATGGACGATGACGATCACTATCCTGAAACCTCCATTCGCAGACGTGTCGCCTGGCTCTTGAAGCATCCTTGGCAACCGAAGTGTGTGGGATGTACGACAATTGCATGTTATGACCTTCTCCGTGGTGTTTCAGCAGTCAATACTCCACCTTGGAGCTTACCTCTGAGTCAACGTATTTCAGAAGCAACGCTTTGTTTTTACAAACAATGGTGGGTTGATAGACATTTTACCTTCAAGCAAGATATCGCAGAAGGTGAGGACTTTGTCAAGGGACGTGAGAATGAGTTCTTGGAGCTACCTCCTCAACAAATGATTGTAGCGTTCAGCCACAAGAAGAATGTATCAGGGCGTCGTATTCCAGCGGATGATGCGAAGCCTGGATGTTTCTGGGGATTTCCAAAGGAGTTCTTAATCTACATTCACAAGTTAGCAGGTGTGGAAGTGGAGGAAGACAAGCGTCGTTAAGAGCGACGACGTCTGGTTTGAGTGCCTGAACGAATACCTTGGTTGCGAATTCTCGTCCGATTTGCATTTGCAATCATAGGTTTGCGAGCCAAGGGGGGAAGACCTGTGGTTCCTTCTTGAATTTGCGTATTGCGTTGTTGGATACGTTGTTGTGCTAGAGTTTGTTGTATGTTTGCCTTGGTTGCTTCTGCAAGTGTCGGAGACTCTTTCTTGATTTTTGCAACCTGTTTTTTTGCACGCGGGTCCAGCTGTAAAATTTGCTTCTCAAAGTGATCGACTTGACTTTGAGGAGTCATTGGCTGACTGCGCGCTTTGATCCATTTTTGAAAGGCTTTCCTGACAGCATTCTTTTTTTGTTTGTAATAATTTACAGCTTGGGCTGCTGTGAGGCCCGAAGGTGTATTGGAACTCATTTCTACTAGGATGAGCGTTTTTTCTTCAAGGTGCGACGTTTACCACCAACTGTTTTGCTAACATCTTCTGCTTTGTTTTTCAGGTTTCCAACAGCAGTTGACGCTTCCTCTGCTGCCTTTGCAGCTTGATTGAGAGGACTTCCTGGAAGAATCGATACCTGAGGAGTGGCTTTGTCTACAATGGCTTTACTCAAAGAACTTGTATCAATACCCTTGCATTCCTTTTCTACCATTTCAGGTACCGTTGGAATATTCAAGAGCTCTACAATGAGACGCAAAGGAGGCACAAGCAAGATCGGTTGGAGAATTTGTTGAATTTCAGGAGCACAGTAGACTTCAGGAACGCGCGCAATAATTTGAAGATTTTGAATATCATCCATGCTTGGTACCATAGTCAGAGGAATCTTGGGAAAGCTTACTTTGACACCTGCTTGGGCGGCCACTTGAGACACTTTTGCCTCGGCTTCACTAGACTTTTCATTAAATTTCTCCACAATTTCTTTCAACTTGTCAAAGGATTTTTGGACGGTGATCCGAATGACATCAGGACTGAAGGTGGAAAACGACCAAAGTAGAAATCCAACCACCATGGACTT
>JACCDO011643813.1_pt1 | contig 17913 bp, 15 predicted proteins | sample 7446101 | NCBI WGS metagenome assembly JACCDO01 (sample SAMN15323440, study PRJNA562643) | freshwater metagenome | isolation source: river surface water | place: USA:Blue River Watershed | collected 2017-08-16 | reverse complement strand
AATTATTATGATATGATTTAATCTATGATTTAATCTATAATTTATTTAATTTATATTTAATAAAATCTTTAACAAGATCATATTGTAACTTTAAATCGTACCAATTTGTACTTCCATTTCTCACCATTAATCTAAGTAATTTATGAATGATTTCATAACCTTGATCACTTTTAATATATTTCAAGTATTTTTTAACACTTTTAAACGTTTTATCATTTTCAAGCCAATCAATTGTTTCATCAAGAAAAAAGATCGTTACTTTATATTGTAAATCTTTATCTGCGTTAACATTTTGATATTGATAATAAGATGGAATATATGCGGGAGGTGGGAAATAATTATAGTTATTACCACTTGGATCACTTACATTATATGATGCACCAACAACTGGAAATATCGTTGTCATATTAATATATTATAGAATAATTTATATGGATATTATGTATTATAAAAAATTTAATAATTTAAATAACTTGTCAGATAATGAATTAATTGAACATTATAATATGATAGGCATTAAAGAAAATATTAAATATTTTACTTTTGATTATAATGTTGATAATATGAAAAAAATAAATACAATTAAAGACCGTATCAATTGTTTATTATCAACATCTAATATCAATATAAATAAAATAATAGAAATGAGAAAACAATATATTAAAAAATTTTATATATATAATAAAGCCAGTTTCTTTGAATTATATAAAGATTTTGATATTGATTCATATAGGAATAAATATTTTAATGCGAATATGAGTGATTTTGATATAATGTTACATTATCACACAAAAGGCAAATATATGAAATATGAAATTAATAATAAATTAAAAGTTGTTATTTATACATCCCCATTAGTTATTAATAGTGGGGGTATAACTGTTTTACATAATATTGCGAAAGTTATAAATGAATATGATACAACTAAATATTATGCTAAAATCTTTTGTCCTACATTTTTAAAATATAATAATGTTTTCTGTACTGATTTCGCTGATATTTATGATATAACCGATAATACAATTGTAATATATCCAGAAATAGTACGAACTAATCCATTGAACGCGAAAAATGTATTAAGGTGGGTTTTATTAGATATTGAATTGCCACACCGAACACATGTAACCTTAAATTGGGATAAAAATGATATGATATATTGGTGGGAACCAAAACCAAATAAAAAACAATTATGTTGTCCATATTTTAATGATATTTTTAAAAAAACAAATAATATGATTAGAACTGATACATGTTATTTGATTAAAAAAGGAAAAGAATTTCATAAAAATATGAAATTTTATCATAATAACAGTATAGAAATAAACCAGGGTACTCCATTATCTGAAATAAATAATATTTTTAATAAATGTAAATATTTTTATTGTTATGATCCAAATACAATGTTTATAATATATGCTGCTGTTTGTGGGTGTATTCCAATAGTATATCCAATTGAAGGAGTCTCAAAAGAACAATATTTTAAAGAACGCATATTTAATCATAATAATGTTATTTATAATATGAATATTATGTATGGGATTGATGATACGATAGATATTAATAACAATATAAATATTGAAGAATATTATAGAGAATTATTTAAAAAACACAATAATAGTCTTTATAATGTGTTAAAAGAAATAAAAAATAATATTTATTAATTATAATGAAAGATTTTGATGTAAATTTTTATTTAACATTTTATGATGATGTAAGAAGAGTATATAATAATACGAATGTATTGAATCATTATAAAAAATATGGTATCAGAGAAGGACGATTACCAAATGAAAATGCGTTTATGACCAAATTTCCTAATTTTGATCATGTATTTTATAAATCATACTATCCCGATTTATTCCATATGACTAAAATTGATCTTATGAAACATTATTATTTCGCTGGGATAAAAGAAAAAAGATTCATATGTATTGAAGATGTATTAAAAAGTGATGATAAATTAAATTTATCTTATTATAAAATATTTAATGGTGATCTGTCAAAAAGATCAAATATTGAATTAATTAAACATTATATTAATAAAGGAAGTGAAGAAGATAGAATAACAAATAAAGAAGCATTTCATAATAAATATCCAGAATTTGATTTAGAATATTATAGAGAGTTTAATAAAGATCTTAATTATGAAACAGAATTTGAATTAATGTATCATTATCATATTATTGGTCTTAATGTAAATAAATTATATTTTCAATTTGATTTTAATGTTAATGATGATATTAAAAGAACTTCCGAATATTTTGGTAGAGTATTTAATGGATCTCATATACGAAAAATAACAACTTATGAACAATTAACACAATATATATCAAAATATTTAAAAAAATATTATATATATTCACGTGAAAGTTTTTATAAATTATATCCAGATTTTGATTATAATTATTATAAATTAAAATATTGTCCAGAAAATTATACAGAATTTGAAGTTCTTTCGTATTATCATAATATTGGACTGAAAGAAAAACACACAATAAATAACAGAAAAAAATTTATAATATATACACCACCGTATCATAATAAATGTGGTGGCATTGTCGTTTTACATTATCTTGCTAAATTAATAAATGAATATGATCCAACAAAATATTATGCTAAAATTTTTGAAATATCAAATTTAAGATATATGAATGATTTTTGTATAGATTTTGCCTCTCCATTTGAGATTAATGATAATACTATTGTTATTTACCCAGAAATTATTTCCAATAACCCTCTTAACGCGAAAAATATTGTTAGATGGATCCTATTAGAGTTGGGTATAGAAATGCCCCTATCTCATGCTAATAGTTGGGGTAAAAATGATTATATTTATCATTGGGAATCAAGTATGGATACAAATAGAAAACAATTATGTTGTCCTTATTTTAATAATATATTTAAGAATGAAAATAAGAAACCACGAACGGAAACATGTTATATGATTAAAAAAGGGAGACTAATACACAAAAATATAAATTTCATTCATCCAAATAATAGTATTGAAATTAAAGAAAATACTGATTTAATTGAAATTAAAAATATTTTTAATAAATGTAAATATTTTTACTGTTATGATCCTAATTCAATGTATATTATTTATGCAGCAGTATGTGGGTGTGTTCCTATTATATATCCAATTAAAGATATATCGGCTAATACATATTTTTCATCTAGATTAATGAATCATAAAGGTACCATTTATAATAAGGGTATGGTGTATGGAAATAATATTAATGATATAAATAAAGAATTACAAACGATACATGATTGTGAAGAATATTATAAAAATTTATTTGATATGTTTAAAATTACTGTTAATGATTTTCTTCAAGTTGTATAAGTTTATTATATATAAATATATATAATTATATATATATATGACAGATAGGAAAAAAGTTTGGTACGCACCTAATAAGAAAGAAGCTTATGGTGATGCGGAAATTAATGCGGTTGTTGAATGTCTGAATGATGGATGGCTTGCTGGTTTTGGTCCACGTACTATCAAATTTGAGGAACGAGTCAGTGAATTATTTGGTAAGAAGCATGGTTTATTTGTTAATAGTGGATCATCCGCTATATTACTTGGTTTAAACGCATTAGATTTACCACCAAATAGCCATATAGTAACACCTGCATGTACATTCTCAACAACAATCGCACCGATTATTCAATGTGGTCATATACCTGTATTCTGTGATGTAGAATTACAAACATATGTGCCAAGTGTTGATATGGTAATGGAAAAAGTTACAGCTGATACAAAAGTAATAATTTTACCGAATTTAATAGGATCAAAGCCAGATTGGACAGAATTAAGAAAACGCGTCAATGATATTAATAGTAATATTATTTTATTTGAGGATTCAGCTGACACAATCACTTATACCCCTGAAACAGATATAGCAATTACTAGTTTTTATTCAAGTCATCTAATTACCGCATGTGGATCCGGTGGGATGGTAATGTTTAATAATGAGAAATATCTTAAGAGAGCGACAATGTTTAGAGATTGGGGAAGAATAGGTGATAATTCAGAAGATGTTAAAACGCGCTTTGAATATAGTATAGATGGTATTCCATATGATTATAAATTTTTATATGGGGCATTGGGATATAATATGAAATCGTCAGAAGTGAATGCGGCATTTGGGTTAGTTCAATTAGATAGAATAGAAGAAATAAGAGAAAAAAGACGATTAATTTTTAATCGTTATTTAGAGAATTTAAAAGATGTAAAAGAATTAATTTTACCAATTAATAAATTTAATTCAGATTGGTTAGCAATACCATTTATGACAAAAAATAGAATGGAATTATTAACCTATTTAGAAAACAATAATATACAAACACGTGTATGTTTCGCAGGGAATGTAACGCGTCATCCAGTCTATAGAGAATACATACAAGAGTTCATAAATGCTGATAGAATAATGGCCGAAGGATTTTTACTAGGTGCTCATCATGGGATGACAATTGAAGATGTTGATTATGTTTGTGATACTATTAAGAAATATTTTAGCGTGGACAATAATTAAAGATAAGGTGGAAATTTATCATTATTATGATATAGTGCCAATTGATTAAAAATATTATTATTTAATATATTTTTATATATTACATAATTAAAATTTATATTACTTAGATTTTTCTTAAATACACTTAATGAATCATTATCATTCAAGCCACCACCTAAAATTATAATTTTATTGATCCCAATATTTTTAACTATAGAGATAATCATAAAATCAGTGATACAATTACTTGATTTGTCATTACATGATAGATGATAATGTATAAAATCATTATATTTAAATATAATACATGCGCCGATTATATTGTTATTAAAAGTTATGGTAATAAGAAAACTATTATTTAATAAAACGATTTCATTAAAATATTCATCATTAAAATAATAATATTTAGAAGCTTTAATATTGTCCATATTTTTATAATATAATTGTTTAAAATCATTCATATTAATATTATTTAATTTATCAATATTGAATATATAATTTAATTTTAATGCTTTTGTAAACATATTTCGTTTTTTTGTGTTCAATATATTATTGAAATAATAATTAAAATCATTAACATTTATGCCATAAATGGCTTTATTAGTTATAGTTTTGTAATATTTTATATTAATATTCAGATATGGAGTTTGTCGTAAAACTTCTGTAATATAATTATTATTAATTGCTAATTGATGAAATAAAACAATAAACTCATCAAATGTATTTTGATAAAGAAAAAAAAATCCTGCATAACCATATGGTGTTATAAGATCGTAATATATTTTATCATTATATTGAATTGGTCTTTTCATATATACATAAATTAAATCCTTATAAATAGCGCATTCCCATTTACAATTATCTGATAATTCACATAATTTACCATATTCAGGTGTAAAATAAAAATCAGGGAAAGTAATTATTTGTTCATTTATATTTTCTAAATTATATAAAAAAATCATAATAAAATAGTTTATTTTATTTTTTAATATAAACTATTTATATGTCAGGTATAAATATTAATTTAGATGCTCCAGGATATGGAAATGATCCTTCTATATTTGGTGGATTCACATTTAATAGTAAATATGGTGCTGTTCCAGCATACTGTTATGATAGTACACGTGTATTTATAAAAGATAAATTAAAAAATATTAAACATGGTATTTTTGTAGAAATAGGTGTATTTGGTGGTTCTACATTGTTGGATATATATGATTTATGTGCATTAAATAATAATATGATTTATGGCATTGATCCATGGGATAAGATTAAAATATTTAATGGTAAATCATTTGAAGAAACAAATGAAAATATAAGAAATCAAGAAATAACAAGATATAAAAATATTCGTGAAAACTTAGAAAATATTATAAGTACACATAATTTAAATATTAAACTTTTTAATGATAATAGTTGGGAAGTTTATAATAACTTTGAAGATAATAGTATTAGTTGTATTCATATAGATGGTGATCATAGTTATGAAGGAGTAAAAAAAGATTTACAATTATACTGGCCTAAGATTAAAAAAGGCGGATTAGTGATAAATGATGATTATCACTGGGGTGGTTGTAAAAAAGCAATTAATGAATTTATTAATGAACATAAGAGTGAAATTAAAGAATTTTATCCAATTGTTAATGGAGAGAAAAATGTTATAGTTAAATTGTGAATGTCGCCATTTTTGAATGGCCTATTCCGTTTTCTCAATTATATTTATTATTTTATCAATATGACTAATTTCCATATCCATATTACATGGAATACATAAAATCATATTATAAAAACTCATCGCAACTGGTGTATTTTTTAATGGTATATAATATTTTTTACAAAATATTCCATTATTTAATAAATTTGTTTTTATATTATCATTATATGTTTCAAACAATATTGGGAAACATGCTGGTATAATTATATTATCATGTTTTGATGGAAATAATTTATATTTTTTATTAATTATTTTCATTTTAAAATATTCATATAATTTAGTATATTTTAATACAATATTATCAAAATTATTTAAATATTGTATTATATAAACAGCCGCTATATCAGACATTTTATGATTATTCCCATATTTATTATAAAATCTATCTGATGAATCATATCCATCTATTCCAAAATTTATTAATTTTCTTATAATTGATTCATATTTATTTAATGCTATAATTGCCCCACCTTCACCAAATCCAAATGGTTTAGTATGATGAAAACTAATTGTACAACCATCCCCATAATTTACACAATTTTTATTTTTATAAAATGTATATGATGTAGCCGCATTGTCAAATATTAAAAATTTATTATTTGTATTACAATAATCAACATACCTATCTATATCAACCACATTACCAAATACATTTGTTACTATTAAACCATTCACATTATTATCAATATATTTTAAATCTAATCCACCTTCATTATCTATATCAACAATTTCAATATCTTGTAAATTACCTTGTGCTGATGGAGGAAATGTAAATGATTGTGTTGCCCATTTAATATCCATTTTACTATATAATGCGATACTTTGTGTTAAGGCATGTATGGCAACTGAACCATTATTCACAACAATAATTGAATACTCATCAGATACTTTAAATTTATCTTTAATTATATTTTCTAATAATGAAACATTTGGTCCATAATTAGTAAATCGCCTACTTTTAATACTATTTTCTAATAATTCATTTACTACTTTTGAATCAATCTCTTTATTACCAATCCATTCAATGTTATTCATATATAAATTAATTAGGATTTATATTTTATAAATAAAACCTGTATCTTTCAAATGTCTGGATCCAAAAAAACTGGAACGTTGATGTAAAACCATTTGATCATTAAATATTATACAATCGCCTCTTTTCCAGTTTTTATATAATTCACACATCATACCATCTGTTATATATTTTTCAAAGAACTTAAATAATTCTGATCTTAATTCCAGTGTATCATTATTATTTATGTCGGATTTGATCTGAAAATAATTCCAATTAATAGTAAATGTTTTGGGATCTGCTAATATTTTTGAGTGAATCATATCATCGCATTTAGTTTCGGTATATTTATAATTAACTGTTGGTTTTTGTATTAATTTTTTATATAAATCATTATTATATTTTTCCATTATCTCAAATACTTTCATATGAGATATCAATGAAGTTATCCCACCATACTCTGACTGTTCCATACAATATAATGCTAAATAATTTGGTGATTTATTAATCGGATAATACGCATAATCATTATGTAATGGTTGTCTGGAATTTGACGAGTAAAAATGTAATACTTTTGAATTTGGATCATATTTAATATCACGTGATTTACTAATATTCGTCATATTGTCATTCACTGGATGACATTCAATTATGGTTCCTATATTATTAATAAATGATTCATATATATTAATAATATCACTATCTGTCATGTGTGGCAAATTATATATATGATGTATTAAGAATTTATTAAATACATTCCTCACATAATTATTTAATATTTCATTTATTGTTATGCTTTTATATTTCATTATCATATTTATATTTACATTTAATACTAAATTAATATTATTATCATTTATTAAATCTTTTTTAGTGGGTGTGATAATACCAGTAATAAGTGGATGATTTTTTATATGCGTATCTGGTGATTCACACATATAATCTATATATAATTCTTTATCAAGAAAATATAATAAATGAACATTTTCATGATTAATTAAATCAATTGGAACAATATAACGTAATTTATTGTCATTTAATAATAATTCAATATTATTTAATATATCTTTGTTGATTATCACAAAATCATCAATATTAATAAAATTATTAGTTTTCACATTATAAACATACATTACAATAATATATAAGTTTATTATAATTAAAACGAATATATAAATATATATAATATGACACCAAATATAATATTTTATGGTTATGTACCAGATATAAATAGTGGTGGTAATTCAATGATACCATTTATAATAAAAGAAATGAATTCATTATTTGATACACCTCGTGTATTTTTTTATATCCAATTTAATAAGAATTATAGTAATATGGATAATATGTATCAGGATATGATACAATATGAACAACCCTACTTACCAATAGCAACAAGAAAGATGGTACAAGATAAAAATAATATTGTAATTTATCCGGAGGCATCTGGTAATCCATTAAATTTTAAAAATATTGTTAGATTTAACTTTTATTTTAATATTTATATTCCATCTGATAATGAATATACTATTTTTTTCGCTTCACCATTTAAAAGATTATTTAATCAAGTAAGAGAAATGTACAAAATACCAACATACAATTTAAATGAAAACAAAATATATTCAAAATATATTAATTGTTTTTATAATTTAAATGATATGTTATCAAAATGTACAGATTTTGGTTGGAATAGAGAAGAAGCATGTTATACTGTAAGAAAAGGACCACTACATCCACATTCTAGAAAAACTTATACATATCATCCGGCAGATGCTTTTAATATTACTCATGAAAACTCAAATATGAATGATCTCATTATTATTTTTAATAAATATAAATATTTTTATTCTTACGATGGTTTTACAAATATGTTACAAATGGCTAGTATGTGTGGCTGTATTCCCATTATTGTCCCATTTGGTAACTTTATATCAATAAATGATTTCTGGGAAGAAGAATGGTTCACAAATGGTATTGCGTATGGTAATTCCAATGAAGCAATTCAACATGCGATTGATACTAAACAAAATATGATTGACGCATTAATTAAACAAAATAAAGTTGATTATAAAATATTATTTAAAGATGTTATTGATAATATTTATGATAATTTTAATAAAAATATAACTAGTAATATTACAACATATCAAACATATAATCTCCCTGAAAAATTATTAAAACCACTTGAGAATGAAATTTTAATTTATGTCTATATATTAAAAGAATATATAAATAATAATAAAATTTTAATATTAACTGATAAAATAACAAATATTGACCCCGCGGATTTTATATTAACTTATTCAAATGATTATAATATGATAGATGATGATATTTATAATTTTATATTTACTGATAAACCATTAAATGAAACATTTTCTCAAAAATATAGATTCAAAACACATTTTTTTATTAATCTTAAGAGAACAAATGATACGAATTATACCACAATACGATTACAAAATTATAAATTTATTGAACCAAAATATATTAATAGTAATTTATTAAAAACAACTGTTAATCTTGAAAATACAATATATAAAATATCTAATGATATCTATAATTATCGTCCTAATTATGGCACAAGTAAAATTATTTGGGCTCCTAGTTGGAATAATATTTCAAATAGTCATATAATAATTAAAACAATAAATGAAATTGGTTTTAAACATTATAAAAGGAAAACAAATTTAGTTGATGTTGTCCCAACAAATGATAATAATATGATTAATAAATTTAGTAAAGATATAAATAATCCATTAAATATTTGTATTTATCAGGAAAATAATGGTAATCTGTTAAATATGATTAAAAAGGTTTATTTTAATTGGTTTTTTGATTCATTTAGAAATAAAATTGAATATGATAATGATGCTCTTTTTATATATCAATATCCATTTTATAGTATAAAAGAAAATATTTTAAGACAACGATATGATTTACCCATTGATATTAATCATACTCATGAATATCCAAATTGCTTTCAATTATCATTTAATATTAATATCTTAAAATCAATTCTATTAAATAATAAAAATATTAATATGAAAAGAAATAAAACATGTTATGTTTTACGTAAAACAGCAGATACACATCCATTAAAAATGATGGATAAAATAGCTGATTATTTTATTCATCCAAGTGATTCAATATCTATTGAAAATTATAGTCTTCAAGAAAGTATTGATTTATTTTCACAATGTTCAAAGTTTTATTGTTATGATAATGTTTCTTTCTTGGCACCAATTGCTGTATGCTGCGGCTGTACACCTATTTTATGTAATAAATATCCTGGGTTTTCTGATATTAAAGAACTATATGAATATTATTGTCCCTGGATGTTCTATGGAATGGCATATGATGATACACCAGAAGAAATAACAAAAGCAATCAATACAAGACAAAAATTATATGATGTTATTAATATTATTGATAAAAACAGTTCAGTGTATTTTTCAGAAAATTCAATGTATGAACCTATCTTACAATTATTAAAATATTTGGAATGTTACTTTTGTGTTTCATTTAATGAAAAATAATATTTTATTATTTAATGAGAACATGTTTTTGTAATACACCATCTAATAATATTATATTTAATTATAAATTATCAATTTTAGATGATTTTAATTTGGACAATAATATTAATATTAAATATTGTAATCAATGTAATTTTTATTTTAATGATAATAATTCAAATCAAACAAATTATAATAACTATTATATTAATTTCAATAAATATAATAATAATAATAATATTAGTGATAAAGATATTGAATGTTGCCAATATTTATTAAAAAAACTTCCATATAATTCACCGGAGGAATATATGATTCTGGATTATGGTAGTGGTAATGGGTCTATCTCAAATATTTTACGAGATAATGATTATAATGTTACTATGTTTGATATCGGTATGGTAAATTGTAACAAATATGATTTTATTATTCTATCACATGTATTGGAACATATATATGATATAAATGATTTCATTGATAATCTAAAAAATAATTTAAATAATGATGGTACAATATATATAGAAATACCGAATGCTGAGAAATATTTTGAAATAAAAGATTTATGTCCACTACAAGAGATAAATCTTGAACATATTAATTTTTTCTCAAAATATGCGTTAAACAAGTTAATGTTATTAAATAATTTTTATTGTGTTGAACTGATAGATGATTATTTTATATTAAATAATATGAAATATTATGTTATTAGGGGATTATTTAAATTGAATCATATGAATAATTTTAATAATTATATTGAACATGGTATAAATAAAATTACTAATTATAATTATAAAGCATTAGAACAATATAATGATATATATATTTATGGATGTGGCGAATTTTTATTTAAAATATTAGATAATATTATTAAACACACAAATGTTATAAATATAATTGATGATAATGCGCATTATAATAATAAAAAAATAAATGATATTACAATTATTAGTATGGATGATTATTTAATAAAATATAAACCAAATGATGTTATTTTAATCGCATCAACAATTAATTATAATAATATTAAAAATAAAATAGATAATTTGAATAAAATAGATAATTTAAATAAAAATATTATAATTATATCAATAGAAATTATAAGTTAAAAATATATAATAATATTTATTATATGACCAGAGTAAGTGATTATATAATAAATATGTTATTAAAAAATAACATGAATACTGTTTTTACTATTACGGGTGGTTTTGCGATGCATCTTAATGATTCTTTCGGGATTAATAAGAATTTTGATATTTATTATATGCATCATGAACAAGCATGTGGATATGCTGCGGTTGGATTTACAAAAACAAATGCGATTCCATCCATAGTGTGTACAACTGCAGGTTGTGCCGCAACAAATGCGATATCACCCTGTTTAGTTGCGTATCAGGATAGTTTACCTATCATTTTTATATCGGGACAAGTTAAATCAACTGACATGATCACTAATCATAATATACCATTACGACATTATTCTGGAGCTGATTGTGATATTATCTCCATGGTAACCCCAATTACTAAATATGCGAAAGAAATAAAAAATATTGATATGGTTGAATCTGTTATATCGGAAGCAATTTATTATATGAATAGTGGGAGACCGGGGCCAGTTTGGATATCAATACCAGTTGATATCCAGGCTATGAAATATGATATGGAACCAACTGTTATTAATTATAGTGATAATATTGAATACAATATATCGCTGAATAATGTTTATCAAATATTAAATAATAGCACAAGACCGATCATTATAGCGGGAAATGGGATTAAATTAGCACATTGTATTACAAAATTTAATAATTTTATTAAAAAATATAATATACCAACTGTTGTTACTTTTCACGGAACTGATATTATGACATATGATAATGATTTATATGTTGGGAAAATAGGATTAATCGGGGATAGAGTTGGTAATTTCGCAACAATGAATGCGGATGTTATATTATGTTTGGGTTGTCGTATGGCACAGGGTATAGTGGGATATAGGGCTGACTGGTTTGGTAGAGAAGCAAAGATAATATATATTGATAATGACATTGATGAATTAAAGAAAGAAAATATAAAATATGAATTAAAATTAAATATGGATTTAAATTATTTCTTTGATAATTTTAATACAAATATCAATGATAATAGGGAATGGATGAATAAAATAACACATTGGAAAAAGAAATGGTCTTATGAAACACCCCCTATAAGTAGTAGTACAATAAATCCTTATCACTATCTTGATAGGTTTTTTATAAAGGCACCTAATAATAAAGTTATATTGGCATCATCTGGTTCAATAGTAACAAATGTATGGCATATGATACGAGTCAAAGAAAATGATAAATTTATCATTAGTAGTCAGGGTGATATGGGATTTGAATTACCTGCCAGTATAGGGGCATGTATAGCTGATAAAAATAAAATGATAATACCGATATTAGGTGAGGGATCATTTCAATTAAATATACAAGAATTACAAACAATAAAACAATATAACTTACCTATTAAAATATTATTATTTAATAATGGTTCTTATGGGGCAATTGAGATGACACAAAGTAATTTTTTTAAAAATAAATTTGGGGTTGATAAGATGAGCGGCTTATCATTTCCAGATACAGAGAAAATAGCACGAGCATATGATATAATGTATCAAAAAGTCATATCATATGATGAAATTGATAATATGATTGATAATATGCTTAATTATAATGGCATGATTATAACAGAAGTATTTTGTTCAACTCAACAGCGATACCCACGATTGAACGCAATAAAAAATGAAGATGGTACATTTACAAATAGACCATTTGAAGATATGGATCCATTTATGGATAGAGATGAATTTAAAAATGAAATGATAATAAGTATTATTTAAAATATTGAAATTAAATACTCATAATAGTTAAAACTAATATTAAAATGTCTCGTCCGCAATATAACAATGAATTTGATGAGTATTGTAGAAATAATTATATATCTCGATTAAAAAAATTATTATTTCCATCGCATGCTAAAATCCAACGTGGCTATATAAAGAATAAAATAAATATTCATCAAGGAGATGAGTATGGTTTTATTCAAGCATGTAATAATTCTCATCTTGAAACTGTTGAATATTTAACTACTTTATATAAAACCAATAAATATAAAAACGACAGAATAAATATTAATGTTAATATTAGTGATGGCTTTTACTATGATAAAACTCTCAATATATTTGCCAATGTATGTAAGAATGGACAAATAAACATAATAAAATATTTAGCATTACTATACAAGACTGATGGATATCCACCTATTAATATTCATATAGGTTCTGAACATGCGTTTCGTAGCGCTTGTGCGAATAATCATTTAACTGTTGTTAAATATTTAATATTATTATATAGAAAACATAAAGTATATTCGCCAATCAATATATATGCGAATACATCCAAACGACATCCGTTTAGTTATTATGATTTTATAAGCACTGCACGGCCATCCATGTTAAAATATCTTATAAATTTAGGATTATTTGATCATAAAACATTTCAAAATAAATCATTAAATTGTAGATCATTAAGTATAAATTTCATATTATAAGAGTACCATGGACATTTAAATATTCTCATTTGCGACTACATTAAGAATTGAGTGTGGACAGTAAGTTTTTATTTAAAATATGCACTTTTAGTTTATTTTTAATATTATCATTTATATTTAAAAAACTACATATTTTATCAATTATAATATTATTATCTTCATTTGGAATATTCAAAACTAATAATTTATTAGGATATTTTTTAAAATATTCAATAACATTATTATTATAATTTTCATAAATTTTAATATATTTATCCTTATTTTCTAATTTTAATTCGCATCCAAAAAAGTATTTAATAAATTTTATATTTGATGATTCATTATTAAAAGTCTCGCCCACATAACAATATTTATATAATGATTCAAACCATTTCTCACTATCACGAATTGTTAGAATAAATTTACAATTATAGTTAATATCAAATGATTTATAATTTATACTATATGGAATATCTTGAAAAACATCAAATAATTCCATATTACTATTGTCCAATATATTATCACAGTTATATGTAATACCATTATCAAGTAAAATATGATCAGTAAATAAACTACTACAAATTGGATTACTATTAACAGTATAACCAATTTGTAAAAATATATCTGCTAATGTTTTAGTACATGTTTTAGGTAATCCGCAACAAATTATTTTATTTTTTAACGCCGCACGTAAATGCATATTAATGAATTGATTAAATTTATTAATATTTATTTTAAATTCACCTTGTAATCCATTTGATTCAACAATATAATCTTTTGGTGGCATAATCGCACTAGTATTTTTAATAACATTTATATTTGCGTCAAGCCAACCATATGATTCAGGCGGGCCTAAAATAATTATTTTTTTATTATAAAACCAATTTAATAAATTGGGTACACTGGTACCAATTGTACTAATTATAATATTTGAATAATAAATATGATTAAATATATCATAAATATTTTCTCCAATCATATTAACTATTTCCATTCTACCTGATTTTATTGAATTTATAATATTATTTGCAATAATATTTTGTTTTCTTATTTCATTCTCATTATAACCAATTATATTTGTTTTAAATGATCCAATAATATATACTTTAAAATTCATATAAGTAAATGTATTTAATAAATTATTTAAAACACCAATATAAAATAAAAATGGATTCATTAATTGTCTTCTCATTGTTTTTAAACTTATTGTTATTATAGTATGATTATGTATGATGGGATTAATTGGTTTTATAAATTTAACAATATCTCTATCAATATAAGTTTTATTTAAAAATACAGGAAGATAATTTAATTCTTTTATTCTATTTACACCAAAATCATTTATCATTAATTTACTATTATTTTTCATATAATCTTTTACATTAAAAAAATCATATGGACCTATCACATAACCATCTATATATGATTCATTCATACTATTTAATCCGGTTAATTCATTCCAAACATGATGGCCGATATTATGATTAAATCCAATCATATAATATTTTGACTTTATTTCATTTGTTTTTTTAATATCAATAATATTTAATATATCTAATAGCCGATTATAATAAGTGATTTCGCCATTATCAATATCACATAGTTGAATAATATTTTTATTTGTAAAATCAATATAGTAAAAAATCGTCATATAAACTGATAATTGAACAATCCCAAAAGGTTTATCAATATTACATAAATAAATTATAATGGGGGCATCAGTACAATCATAATATATATTATAAATATCATATGGTATTCCATCAATATCATTAAATTTAAAAATATTTGATGTAATTATATTTTCTATAATATTATTAGATAATGTTATGTTATCATTATATGTAATATTATATGATTTAAAATAAGTTTCAGACGACGCTAATTTAATACATGACCACATATATATATTTAATGGACATTAAATTTCTATTAAATATATGTGTGATCACCCAACCCAAGCGCATATCCCATTTTCCTCGCGTCATCTGTCAATTGTGATGGATCAAAGCACATCTCATCTTCTATTCGGCTAATAAAAATCAAATCATTTATCTTAATTAATATTTTAAATGTTTCATTCACATCAATCATATCATAGTCATATATAATTCTACAATACTCAATCAAAATATATTTTAATTTATTACACGTGAATTTTTTATATTTAGGTGTATCTAATATTTTATCAATTAAGTTTAATAATTCTGATTTAAACCCCGATAAAAATTCAGTTGTGTCGTTTATAATTTGTTTTATTTCACTAATATTTTCCACATTTTCTAATATTTCTTCCAATATTTTTGCTTTATTTTGTGGCACAAGATGTCTATCTTGTGCACCATAAGCAATTAATTGCATTAAACCTCCTGCCATGATAATTATATATATATTATATATAGACACATTTATGATCAATTTTTATATGTGAGATAAGTTATGATTGCGATAATTAGAAAAGCCTTAAGACTTTTCTAACTCTCAATCAATTTTTATAAAACTAACTAAATGTCAGTTTTATAAAGTGCGTCTTTGACGATCATAAATGATAGGATCAATTTTTTGTGATTGGTTTATTATATTTTATTGTTACTAATTCTATCTTCAATCATTCTAATTCTTTTCAGATCTTTATTGGCATGCATTGTATATCTTTGATTAATATATTTCAGCCATTCAACTTCAAATACATTCCCCCAATAAATTAATTCTTCAAATTTAGAGAAATCCATCGCATGAATATCATATATAATATATCTTGTTTCAAATTTATCCAATAAACCCATATCAATTAATTTTTTAATAAAACCTTTTGAATTTATACTTATCGCGCCACCTAGATAACATTTCGTATTATTTGTGCGTGCTTTTGTAAATATATTTATTGCTATATTTAATATCATATCTGTGTCAACACTTGTGCGATCCATATTCATACTACTTACAAAATCAACTCTACCAAGTGTAACAAAATCTACAACTGATAAATCAATTGAATGTAAATTATTATATGCTTGTATGGTTTCTAAATTAAATCCCTTGCCTTTTTTGTAATTATAACATTCCAATGATTTAATAAATTTGGTTAAAGCAAAATTTGTTTCAACCATGGGAGCGACAATGGTATCACAATTTACATCAATACAATCTACAATATCACGTTTCGCTTCACACCCACCAATTTTAATTGATAATTCCATTCCAGCCATAGCAGTCAGATTTCGCATAGATACAATTTCATTGTAAAGAGCGCCTTCATCTTCAAAAGATATTTTAATACCAGAAGCACCTAAATTTTTTAAATTATTTAATATATTGTATAAATTATCCATATAATATTATTTCATAAAATATTATTATATAAACTTATTCATATTTACGAATATTTGTAAAACCCAAATCAACTTTTAGTGACTGTCCAGTGATAGCTGTATTACTGGTAATTAAATGTAATATAGTTGAATATACGTCATCTAAGTTTATTAATCTATTAAAATTTAAATATTTTTCAATATAATTAATTTGTTCAGAATTTAATGTTTTACGCGTCATATTATTATCAATTACACCTGGTAATACATT
>JACCDO010377730.1_pt1 | contig 17927 bp, 16 predicted proteins | sample 7446101 | NCBI WGS metagenome assembly JACCDO01 (sample SAMN15323440, study PRJNA562643) | freshwater metagenome | isolation source: river surface water | place: USA:Blue River Watershed | collected 2017-08-16 | reverse complement strand
TTTTTAAGACTCAGCATTCGTATTCTTTTGTTTGAAAATATATTCGTATATAAAAACTACACATACATGCTTTTACATCCTAAATCCCCCCGAGAGAAACAACCAGAAAATTGTAATGTCCTTTTAAAAAATCATCAATTAGCCATGCTAAAGAAATGCAAAGATATCGAAGCGCTTAATTATCACTATGGAATATTAGCAGATAAACCCGGGTCCGGCAAAACATATGTCCTTTTATCGCTGATATTATGCGACGCCGAGAAAGAAAAAGGGCTAAATATAATCGTGGTTCCACAGAACATCTATACGCAATGGATAGAAGCCGTGAAAAACTTCTCCAATGAGCTGATCTTTGTTACCTATGTCAATTATGAAGATATATCCAGCCTTTACTATGTCCCCGAATTACCTAAATGCGATATTATTATCACTACCACATTGTATTACAATATCGTCGCGGATTCGTTGAATGCGTCCCCCAATTTATTTGCAAAGCGGCTTATACTAGATGAGATTGACAGCATCGACCGGATTATACAAAAGAATATCCCATGTGAAATGATGTGGCTAGTCTCCGCGTCTTATGCAAAGGACCGCGTAGAAAATACGCTGGCACACACAAGCATTGATATCAGCCACGAACCAGCAGTGACATGCAAATGCGAAGAATCCTTTGTGAACATGTCCTTTGCCCTAGATGAACCAAGAATATTACATTATATTTGCAAGTCCTCTTATTTGGACATGATACTACGCGACGTATTGGACGACAAGGAACTTCAAGCCATCTACGCCTCCGATTTCTCTCTCATCACGCGTCGTATGTATAAAAATGTGGCGCAAAACGACAAGGAAGCAATCGATTTCTTGATAAAGGATTTGCTGATGACGATTGATATTGAGAACATCAAAGTGGATTCCTACTTAAAAAAAGGCACTAGTATAAGCGATATTGAGCAGAATAATAAGGACGAGTGCGTGCAAATGATAACGAGCTGCACTAACAAACTGCAACGCATACACGAGCAGATAAATAAATATGATCTTTGTATAGGCTGTTTGGACCCCTTTGAAGAGGCGACGGCCAAAACCAGGACCTATTGCTGTAAAAATGTCTTGTGTGAAAAATGCATTCATAATTGGTATCACAAGACGTTGTATTGTCCTTATTGTCGGTCCAAGGCGGAACAAGGCCAACATACGCTTGTGGAACCGGGGACATCGGCAGTAGACGGAACCAGCATCAAAACAAACTATACCTCACAAGATAAGCTTGCCATGTTGGTCCATTTATTATGCAATCAAACCGGCCGCAAAGTGATTATATTCTCAGATTACAGCAAAATATTCAGCAAAATCATCATGATACTCAAAGAACACGGCATATCCTATCTTGAACTAGACGGCGGAAATATTCAAGCGTTGGATAGAATCTTGAGCGAATATAAAACGGGAAGGGCGCGCGTACTCATGTCCAATTCCGCGTTTTATGGTTGCGGAATGAACTTGGAAAACACGACGGACATTATATTTTACCATAAAACGGACCAAACTATGTATGAACAAGTCGTCGGCCGGGCGCAGCGTCCAGGTAGAGACGACCAGTTAGTGGTGCATAATCTGCTTTATTTGAATGAGTGAACCAATGAACAAGCAAAAAATCTTATCACATGTAATTATAAGTATGTGCTTTAGCGCAAAAACATCATTGATAACATTTTTATTGGGCACCACGTTTTCCATCCTACTCATAAAATACGGGAATCCAGTCTACAAAAAGGATAATCACGTGTTTGGAATCATGCTGCTTTTTATTTCGGCGATTCAACTGATGGACTTGACCTTTTGGCTGGATTTGAAGAATACCATGGGACTCAATCGGTTGGCCACCATTATAGGTCCGCTTCTGAATGTGGGACAGCCCACGATCATGTACCTTATCAAACTGGCGTATTTCACGCCGGAACTAAATTATGGCCCCGTCATGTGGTTAAATATATTGTATGCGTTGTATCTCGTTGTCATGTATTTCCGGTTTATCACAACCACAGACAAGCTTGTTACCACGACAAGTCATGGACATTTATCCTGGCCTTGGCTGAAATACGCCAACCCATATTTCTATTTGTTATTATTTGCCGTCAACCTGTTTTACTTGACCAATTTTAAATACTCATTCTGGATGTTCGCCATTACCTATCTTTTTTTGTACTTGAGCAATAAGTGGTTTCCGTATAATGTGGGGGAACTTTGGTGCTTTTTTGGGTCGTTCATTCCGGCCATTATGTTGGCGGTGTCTTACATGATATAGCGTCGACATCAAAAATCGGCATCGCTGCTTTGTGCTAAAATCTGGTTTTGGTCATAGTCTTTCTTTGTCTCGGTATAGCCGCCCACAAATAGGCCATTTTTGAAGACCATGGGAAATGCTTTGCATTCATGACCAATGAGGGCCTTCATGTGCTGCAAGAACTCTTCCTTGTTTTCAAGTAAATAATCGTCGCAGTCTACAAGAACCAATTCTGGATGGGTGGGCTTCAGCAAATCCTTTACTTTTGTACAAGAGAGACATCCGCTTTTTGTGTATATCGTGTATGACACTGATGTGGGATGCGGTAGGTCCATGTATACATTAAACCGACTAAATATTTTGATTTTGTTCAACGCTTATTTTTACATAAATACAATTATGTAAAAATATTATTTTCTAAAGCGCGAACAATTATACCATACATGCCCTACACGAAGTACTGCTGGCTTTATTTTTTTTGTTTTATTGCGTTTGTTAGTGAAGGTGATTTTATCAGCAGATGATTTATTTCTATTATAACTGACACGATTATAGCAAGTAAATTGTTTTGCTCGTAAATTGCACCCGTGTTTTTTGTTGGTACAATGTAATATCTCGTTAATGTCAGCACGAACTAAGCTGGGTTTCTTTTTTATTGTGCGTTTTTTCATTATATATTATTATAATATAAATATTATAAATTAAAGATTTTTCTCTCGAATTATATAATAATGCGCATCAAACTTTGTGAGAAATATAAAATCGAACGCGAAGACATATGTAAAAACATTATTGATATTTTAAAATTGGACGCAAATAATTCCTTTATATTATGTGAATTAGAAAAAGATACAGAAAAACAAACAGCAATACTAAATATGAAAGATGAAATAAAAAAATATTTTGCTTGTTCTGAGATATCATCATTTAAACCTAACTTTGAATGTAAAAGACCCTATTTGAATATAGCACGTGGTATTCTACGAAAACAAGGATATACATTTGAAAATCATAACATTTTATATAAATTAGAAAATGGAAACTATAAAAAAACTATGAAATATAAAGTATTTAGGGATAATTAATTAATTTTTAATACTTCAAAATTATCAAATTATAATCTTTAGTAATATTATAATATGGAATTGACTGAACGATTACCGCTTAAACCAATTACTTGGCTATCACAATTGTCTTATACTGAATTTGTAGACAAATGTTTAAACAAAGAAAAAAAATATACGAGGGAAGAATGTAAAACCAAATACTCAATATTGCAGCAGTTTTGTCAAACTAATTTAAAAACGGCTGGTATTACCAAACGAATTTATTCTTACACCACAGGAACAACAGGTGGACGTTTATTTTCAGGTGGTTCATTGCAAGGATTACCTTCTACTATTAGAGGTTTATTTATGCGTGATGGGATAGGAACTGATATTGATATGTGTAATGCTCATCCAGTTATACTTCGTTATATTTGTAAATTACATCATATAGCATGTCCTCAGTTGGAATATTATATTAGTAATCGTGAGGAATGTATAATGAATTTTGAATCTAAAGAAATTGGCAAAATAGCTTATTTAACCGCCTTAAATAAAGATTCTTTAAATCGTGACAAAGGATTATCAGTAGAATTTAAAAAATATGATGTGGAAATTAAACAGATTCAAAAGCAACTTGTTAAAATAAAAGAATATTCAATGTTAGTTGGTTCAGTCCCTGAAAATAAATCCTATAATAAATTAGGTTCTGCTGTTAATCGGATTATGTGCTATTATGAAAATATTATATTACAGCATGCTATACATGTTATAAATGGAAAAGGCATTGAAGTTGCAATATTGATGTTTGATGGTTTGATGGTTTATGGTGATTATTATAAAGATAGAGGATTATTAGAAGATATAACACACTATGTCGAAAAACAAATGAATGGTTTGGATATGAAATGGTCATATAAACAACATAATCCGGAACTAAAAATTCCAGATGATTTTGTAGAGGAAACTACAAATAAAGTTAATAACAATGAAAGAAGTTTTGAATACATCGCAACTGATTTTGAAAAAAATCATCTGAAAATTATCAATAAATCATTCTTTGTAAAACATGATAATAACAATACTATATTTTTAACACAAGGACAATTGAAAATGTCTTACTCACATTTATCATATGATGTTCCAATGTATAATGAAAAGGGCATTTTTACTGGATTTAATACATTACCTTTTATCAACAAATGGATTGGATTTACGCACAATATTAGACGAAAAGATGATGTAGATATTTACCCGAATAGTAAAGATTGTCCTGATAATATTTTTAATTTGTGGAGGCCTTTTGTAATGGAATTATTAACTGAACCCTACACACATAAACACACTGAGTTGGAATTTATATTACACCATATTAAGATTTTGTGTAATCATGATGAAAATGTGTATGATTATTTTATCAAATGGATTGCACAGATGATTCAATACCCGCATATAAAAACCATTATGCCAACTTTTATAAGTGGTGAAGGCGCTGGTAAAGGAACATTGTTTAAATTATTTGAAAAAATGTTAGGAAATGAAAAAGTGTTTGAAACAACAAACCCAAGTCGTGATGTATGGGGCGATTTCAACGGAATGATGTGTAATTGTTTTCTGGTAAATCTAAATGAATTATCCAAGAAAGATACGATAGAAGCTGAGGGAAAAATAAAGGGGTTAATAACGGATAATTCCCTTGCTATAAACCAAAAGGGCATCCCGCAATATAAAATTAAATCATACCATCGATTTATTACCACTACAAACAAGGAAGAACCTCTAAACTCGTCAAAGGGCGATCGCCGTAATTTAATTATTCGCTCTAGCGATGAGAAAAAGGGTGATTATTCCTATTTTGAAACTATACACAAGTATTTAGAAGATAATGATGTGATTAGGACCTGCTATGATTATTTTAAGGGTATTGAAGGAATGGATAAATTCAAAGATATATCCATACCTCAAACGGACTATCAAACCAATTTAAAAGAACTTTCAAAATCACCGATAGAACAATGGTTGGAAAGTTTTACACGAGAGCATATTAACAATGATAATCAATATATAGAACTGCTTGGCACAGAAATATATGAATTATTCAAATATTGGTGTCATTCAAATGGGGTTAAATATGAGATTGATAGTCGTAAATTAGGGGTTAGATTAACCAATATGAAATTTAATGGTGTGCATAAGGGAAAACATACTAATAAAGGTGAGACTAAATTATTCCATATTAGTGAATTAAAGAAAACATTTAAACTTGGTTGTGTTATAGATATATAATTAATGAAGAGTGAGGAGGTGAGGAGTGAGGACCTGTTTTTTGTTTAATTTCATTTTTCCCAAAAAAAAGTGCAAAGTGCATAATTCTGCACTTTGCACTTTTTGCTTCTATAGTTTGTTAGAAGTAAAAAACGGGTCCTCACTCCTCACCTCCTCATTAATTCTTTTCAAAAAAACATCAAACGCCCAAATATATTTTCAAGACATAATATAGCAATGGATGCGAGAAAAAAAATGTGTGTAGTATTTGATATTGATGAAACACTCGTCCAATTCATACACATGAAACATAGGGCACGTGTATGGGACGTATTACCCGATGCTGAAAAGGCTCAGTTAAAATATGTAGAAAAAGGACGCAATATTGTCATATTCCGTCCTGGATTGAAAGAGTTGTTCACATATTTCAATGAAAATCGTGACCAAATCCAAGTTGGGCTATGGACGTATTCTGATGCGGAATATTGTAAAGGTATTGCGTCTGCAATAATTAAATATGCAGGCTTGCCCGAAGACTTCTTTTTATTTCTATTAAGCGATGACGACATGACAGACGTGCCCAAGGAACTGAACGTAATTTACAACAGGTATCCTTATCTTAGCAGTTTCAACACGTTTATTGTTGACGATTTACATACAAATATAACTCACAAAGTAAATAAAGAAAACTGCGTTATTATTCAGCCATTCGCGCCATTTGGTGTAAAGAAAGAAAGAGAGCCTCTAACAGAGATGACATTAAGACGTTCGATTGAGGATGATATATTCAAGACGTTGGAAATTATTTGCAAGAAGGTACAAGCCGACATTGAGGGTTGCGATGAAGCAGACTTAGATAACCTGGTGAATCATCCCGAGCCAGTGTTCTGTATGAAACGAATAAAACGAATGGGACTTGAAAACTTTGTAAAAACCTATGTAACTAAAACTATCCCTCTTCTAACAATAGGTGACCCATATCAAGATAAAGATTTTTTTGAACTGAATAATCGTGTCAACTATGGAGGAGTGCGAAAATCCAGACGACGAACGCGACGGATCACGAAGAGGCGGCGGCGAACTTTGCGCAAAACGCAACGAAGAATGCAAAAAAAGCGGAAGACACGTAGATCGTCGTTGTGAAGGTGAGTGGGGATTGGGTGTGGTGTGGGGATTGGGTGTGGGGTGGGAGCAAATTGTGTCCCTATTGCCTTATAGTATTTACGTAACAGGTATAAAGCCATCGTCTTATGATTATATACGACGACATGATGACTGACACGAAAGCATTGTTACACGACGACGACGTTATTAAGGGCGATGATGGCCTTATTTTTAATCCCTATAATCCGTTAAATATTGAGATTACATTGAATGACGTTCAATCTATTCTCCTTAAATATGGTTTACCGACGACTTACATCGTAAACATGGAATTATATAAACGCGCATTTGTCCACCGCTCTTATACCAAGCGCCCACATTTTGAAAATATTCAACAAAATATTACGATCGTGCCACGCCCGGATGATTGCATGCCCTTGAAGTCCAAGTCCAACGAGCGCCTTGAGTTTTTAGGTGACGGGCTACTGGAGCTGGTGACGAAATATTACTTGTATCGCAGATTCCCCAAGGAGAATGAGGGGTTCATGACAGAAAAAAAGATTGCTATTGTGAAAAACGAGGCCATTGGACGAATTGCCTTGGAGATGGGGTTGCAAAAGTGGCTCATCTTGTCCAAGCACGCTGAAGAAAAGAAGATTCGCACCAACTTGAAGAAGTTGGGCTGTCTTTTTGAGTCATTTTTAGGCGCATTGTTCCTGGATTTTAATAAAATCGTCGTCAAGGACGAAGACGGGTGGTTTCAAAATATGTTTGTCACGGGTCCAGGCTTTCAAATGGTTCAAAAGTTTATAGAGAACGTCTTTGAACGACACATTAATTGGATTGAACTGATCCAAAATGACGATAATTACAAAAATATTCTGCAGGTGAAGATTCAAAAGGAATTCAAGGTGACACCTCATTACTTGGAGATTGAGCATGACCTGGACCAAGGATATCGTATGGGGGTTTTCCTCTGTCTAGGACAGCAGATTCACAACTTAACACCCAAGGACGCAATTCATATTGAAACACTGAAAACATTCCAAGAAATACAAACCTATTTAAATGAACACGACGGCAAGGTGTTTTTGTTCTTGGGCGAGGGCTTGCACAAGATTAAACGCAAGGCCGAACAAGAGGCGTGTATGATTGCACTTGGCGTGATTGAAAAATACTCTAAACCTGCATAAATTATGCAATGAAAACATTGATTTTTATATCTAGTTTGTATATAAGAAGCAATATGGATTCTTTAGTGAAAGATAAATTAAAAATGAAGCCAATAGTGGCGCCTCACAAACCCATTGAGGTTATAATCCGGGCAGATATGCCTGTATTGAAGGGCGTCACGATACGCGACATGCGTGAAAGTAACCAGACGTATGATATCAATGAATTAAAGGAGCGCCTAAAAGAAAGCAAATTGACACGCGTGACCATGAAGATACCTTCTGTTGCGCCGATTGAAACGCCATTGTCTCTTGTTCCGCAACCGCCGCCGCCGCCTAAAAAACGAGCAGTAAAGGTGTCCAAAAAAAAATTAGTAATTATAGAGGAAGATGAGGCGGAGCCTGCTGCTGCTGCTGCCGCTGCCACAATGGAACCCGTAGCCGTAACCACCACTGCCACCGCCGTGGTTGAAAAGGAAAGCGCACGACGCACCCCTAGAGTTCAAAAGGGTGTGGCCGAGTTGGGCCCCGAAGAATGGGTAGAAATCAGCGGCGAAAAAATCACGAAACGATTGCCCGTAAAAGAGCCGCCCGTAAAAATCAAGTTGTCTAGTTACTACATGAACAACCGCAAAAAATTTGTCAATTTCATCAACTCCTTCTTTGGACGTTACCGGGAAGAACTGGAAAATGTTGAAAAGACAATTACTTGCGACTCCCTCAAGGGCGCGGATTCTTTTTCTTTGTTGACACACCAAAAAATTGTCAAGGATTATATGAACTTGTACACGCCTTATCGTGGCCTTTTGCTTTATCATAAATTAGGCACGGGCAAAACATGCACAAGTATTGCGATTGCCGAAGGAATGAAAAGCCACAAACGCGTTATCGTAATGACGCCCAAATCCTTGCGCGATAATTACATGGAAGAGCTCAAAAAATGCGGCGATTTCATGTACAAGAAGAATCAATACTGGGAGTGGGTGTCTGACCCAGATACATTTGAAACCTTGTCCAGTGTGTTGGGTCTGTCGGTTGAGTATATTAAACGCAACAAGGGCGCATGGTTAGTGGACATTTCAAAAGAGCCCAATATGTTATCCAGCAATGACATGAAAAGTCTAGACGACCAACTAAATGAAATGATTCAAAACAAATATACATTTATCAATTACAATGGGTTGCGTCCCGCACGCCTACAAGAACTCACGAATGATTACGAGAAGAACCTCTTTGATAATTGCGTGATTATTATAGACGAAGCGCACAACTTTATTAGTCTCATAGTGAATAAATTGCAAAAGGAAAAAGCCATTGCAGAAAACGCACGAGGAGAGAAAGAAAGACTTCCCAAAGCAATGTCATTGAAATTATACGAGTATCTCATGTCCGCCAAAAATGCACGTATCGTCATGTTGAGCGGCACGCCTGTCGTCAATTACCCCAACGAAATTGGAATACTTTTCAACATATTGCGCGGTTATATCAAGACTTGGGAAATCCCTCTGGATGTAAAGACCACGAAAAAAATCACGACAGAAACACTTCAGGAAGCTTTACAAGGAGAGAAAATATTGGATTACTTGGACTATTCGCCTGCTAGTAAAAAACTATTTATTACTCGTAATCCTCTTGGTTTCAAAAATAAAACCAAACCGGGAACTGGCTATCATGGTGTATCCAATCAAAAGAAAAATGACCAGGACGAGACTATTATTGAGACGGATTTTGTTAGCGACGACGCGTTTGAGAGTAAAATCATAGACATGTTGAGGAATATGGACATTGATGTCAAAACTGCAGGAATAAAAATTCACAACTACAAGGCGTTGCCTGATAAATTGGACGAGTTTATATTGCGTTTCATTGACCCTGCCACAAAACAAATGAAAAATGCAGATGCCTTTAAGAAACGAATTATTGGGTTGACGTCGTATTTCCGTAGTGCCCAAGAGGCCTTATTGCCGCGATATGAAAAGACGCCCGAATATTATCACGTGGTGAAGATTCCCATGAGCAACTATCAATTTCAAATATACGAATCCGCGCGAAAAGCTGAGCGTAAAATGGAAAAAAGTGCTCGGTCAAAACAAGGACAATTTGACAAGGATGGCATCTATAAAGACCCGACATCTACGTATCGCATTTTTTCACGCGCATTTTGTAATTTTGTTATGCCCACACCGCCAGGTAGACCCATGCCTGCACAAGATAAAGAAGTTGCGGCGAAAAAAGGCGTCGATGAGGCTGCTGGTGGCGAAACGGCTATGGAATCCCTGCTAAACAAGGCAAAGGACGTAGAGTTGGACAAAGATGTTAATGCGGACAATGAGGGTGAGATTGAAGGCGACGAGGCAATCAATGCCGTGGCAGATAAAACGTATATTGATCGGATAAACGCCGCCATAGAAGACGTGAGACAACACGCCGACGAATACTTGAGCAAGACCGGACTTGAAACGTACAGCCCGAAATTTTTGGCCATGCTGGATAATATTCAAGACCCAGCATACCCCGGTTTACATTTGGTATATAGTCAATTCCGCACATTGGAAGGCATTGGTTTGTTCTCCATGGTTCTTGAACAAAATGGGTTTGTTCGTTTCCGTTTGAAAAAGACGTCCGCAGGCACGTGGGACCTGGATATCAAAGAAGCTGACCTTGGCAAACCCACCTTTGCTCTTTACACGGGTACAGAAACAGATGATGAAAAGAAAATCATCTTGAAAATCTACAATGGATTTTGGAACGATATCCCCACCAATATTGCCACGCAACTTCGTAAGATCGCCAACAACAACAACTTGGGCGAAATCATCAAGGTCTTTATGATTACTTCTTCTGGATCAGAGGGGATCAACTTGCGCAATACTCGTTATGTGCATATCACTGAACCCTACTGGCACCCCGTCCGTATGGAACAAGTCATTGGACGCGCGCGTCGTATTTGCAGTCACAAGGATTTACCCGTTGAATTGCAGTCCGTGGAGGTTTTCGTTTATTTGATGACCTTTTCCAAGGAACAGATTGATAGCGATGATTCCATTGAATTGAAACGCAAGGACCTCAGCAAGCGAACGCCGCATATTCCATTAACAAGTGATGAAGCCTTGTACGAAATTTCCACGATTAAAGAGGAAATCAATTCGCAATTGACGATTGCCATTAAAGAGGCCGCCATTGATTGCGCCGTTTACTCGCGAGGTTCTAAAGAAGGATTGCATTGCGTCAGCTTTGGTGAGCCCAGTAACACCTCATTTTCATACAATCCAAATATTGACTTGGATCAGTCTGATGTGGTGGCGGCTATCAATAAGGATAAAATTACTTGGACAGCCGTGCCGGTGACGATTCAAGGCGTAAAATATGCTGCGCGCAAGACGAAGGAAACACTTTATAATATCTATGATTTAGCAAGTTATCAAAAAGCAGTAGAAGTTGGGGGTGATCCGATTTTAATTGGCACCCTTGAGATTAAACCAGGGGGAAAGAAGGTGTTTAATATGTTGATTACATAATACCAGTCTGGTTTCGTATAAGCTCTTCCAATTGGTCAAATCGTTTATTAACGTAATCATACAAGGTTTGAATGTCCATTGATTGCGTGGGTTGCTGTAGAGGGGGTGCAACCTTTGGAGGATTCATTACTTTTAATTTGGCAAAGATGGAATCTGGTTGCTGTTGCTGTTGCGGTTGTTCTTGTTGTTGTAAAAGCGGCATCTCATTGAGTTCAATGGTAGTGTTATTGCCCCACGTAATCTGTTTTGAACTTGTTGGCGCCGTCTCATTCAGCTCCACAGACGGCAAGCTAATATTCAGGTCATTCTTCTCAATCTTGATGGTTTTCAACGCATTCGCCTTTTGTATAGCCTTTTCCTCCTTGATGGAAGTCGGCGCGGATTTCAGCCAGTTTTCAGCATCTGCCTTGTTTGCGGACTTGTAGAACTTGTCTAATTCCAAATTACGTTCCGCAATCGTACGTTGTATAATCATATTCAACTCGGTAAGCGGCTCATCCTTTGTGTTGTCCGAAAATACCGGTGTGGTTGGTACCGGCACCGCCATGGCGCTTGTAAACTCTTGCTGTCTTTTATTAAATTCTTGTTCAAATTGTGTGGTGCGGTCGTTTTGCAATTCTTCCTGTGTAATGGATATCTTCTTGGTGGGAATCGTTCTTGTTACTTGGGCCGGCGCCTGTCTCAACAAATTCATCATAATAGATATGAATTGCTTGTTCAACCCAATCAACGTCGTCTGTTTATTTGACTTCTCTCGTTCGTAGAATTCTGGAAGGGTCTTGACAAATATCTCTTGAGTGCGGCGGTCTTTCAAAATGGTATCTTCGTCTATCAATACTTCCCACAACATTTGCACATTGGGCTCTGATAAAAATTCTTTAATAGACATAGTAATAAATATATACAGGTATGTTTATATTTATTTTTCAGGTTATAGATTGAGAGCGGGTTTCAATATAATTTATCGTGATTGAAATAAACCTTGCGGAATTTCTCCATATACTTGTCCTTTAATATATGCGTTTTTAAATAGTGCGACGTTATCTTGTCTTCCAACATGTGGACTATGAAGAACAAGGAATAAATACCGCATTCGGTGTTGCCATATTGATGCTCTACTGGGTGATTTTGGTCAAACAAAAATTGCAAGCCCAGTGATTTGCCCTGAGATATGATCGTGTTTGCGAGCTTCATGATTTCTGGCGGGACCTTCTCCCCCGCGCTGTCAAAATAAAATATGGAACGTTTCTTGATATTTATAAACATACTTACCCAATGAGAGCCCGATTTATAATGGGGGTCCAAATTAAATATAATGCCTATTTTGGTTTTGCCGCGGTTCATCTGCTCTTGTAAATTGAATTCGCACAACTCCTGCCAAACACATTCGCCGTATAACATCTTTGAGTCATAATCGATTGGGCTTGGGCCCATAAATTCAAAGCATTTATATGCCTTTTCATATTGTTTCATGACCTTTAATATGTCCGTGCTAGATAACCATTCATTCGGCTTTTTCTTCCAAGATGCCGGCGCGACGGGGGCAAATGCTTCGGCCAATTCTTTGCTGTCTTTGGTATCTACGAATTGTTGCTTCAACCAACAAGATTCTTTACTACAAACGTTGTGTAAATTTTCTTGCAAAAAGGTCCAGATGGTTTTCAAGTCGTTGCTTTTCATTTGAACATCGGGGTGACGCGCATTCCATAGATCGCGCAGTTTATATAAATTGGCTTCGCTATAACAAGTAAAATCCACCTTTTTAGGATTCGGGCTGCACTGCAGCGGTTTCATTGGACCCGTTTTTGTCCGTTGTTGTCTTATCCTTTTTGTGTTTTTTGTTCTTTTTAGTTGGTTCTTCATTGTTTTTATGTTGGTTTTCATTGTTTTTATGTTGGTTTTCATTGTTTTGTTTCGGTTCTTCATTATTTTTGTTCTGTTGTTCATTATTTTTGTTCTGTTGTTCATTATTTTTGTTCTGTTCTTCATATTTATTACTGATATTTTTCTTTTTACGAATTCCTTTATTTTTCAAGACAGGGTCTCTTAAGTTGATGTCCTTTTGTTTCGGCAGAATTGGTTCCGGCTTTTCTGCGGCGGGATTACGACGCACAAATTTATCCAAGGTGGTTGGCTCGGTCACTTTAATGGAACGTAGAAATTGTTTATCAATGTCCTCTTGAGTTTTCATATTTTCCGCGCGGATTTCGGTCGTGGTGGCCGATGTCGCCGCTCCCGCCTCTAAAGACGCATAATCTTCTTGAATGATATCATTTGTGTCTAAAGATTTAAAATACTCTATACATGCCTTGCTATATATTTGAAAAATACCTGTTATATTCGGGTCCGCCTTGGGATGGGTTGTATCTTCTTCCGGATATAATATCTCCTTGGTGAGAGACATGATCCGTTTTCGGTAAAATTTAAGGTCTTTTTTATTCACGACATTTTTCTTCTTTTGTGTCACATATTTTTGGTAATTCTCTTTATTCATAAGACATTCCAAAGTGACTTGATTAACGTATTCTGTTGACATATATTTTTATGGTATAATAGATAGTACAATTTATACGCACTTTTCCCTCCTCCCCCCTCCCCTCCCCTTATCCGTAAATATTCAATGGTATAAATGATATAAAGTTTTCTGTTGTATTTAATAAACTACATAAAATGTTTATTCCTGATTGCACATTAGTTACTGCATGTTTTGACCTATCCGCCTATCATAATAATTCCCGAACCCCTGAAAAGGCGCTAAAAGGCATTGATGTTATATTAAAATTACCCGTCTATTTAATTATATTTGGAAACAAGCAAGTTATTGACATCATTAAAGAGCGTCGACACTCATATGGTTATGAAACCATGACCCTATTTGTATGTCAAGAATACAACCAGATTTGGTCAGCACAATTTACTGAAAAAGTCAAGGAAAATCGTAATAACTATTGGCCTACACGCGACGTTAGAACATGCCCTGAGTCACATCTGGTTTGTGCAAATAAATTTGATTTTGTCTTGAAAGGTATTGAAATGAATCCCTTCCAAACATCCACTTTTGGTTGGATTGATTCCAATTTACATATTGATGATAACACCAATAAAATTTGTTATCAATACAATATGCAGCGAATCCCTTATGTATTAAATAATATTAAAAAGGACAAATTTCATATACAAATTATGGGTTCTGTAGATAAAAAATATAAAAATATGGACATGAAACGCGAATATTACGAACAATATCGTTGGCTCGTTTCTGGATGCTTGTTTACTTGCGGTATTGAAGTCGGCAAGAAAATCCTGACGCGACTCAAGGATATTGTAATGAATACCACCTTGGCTGGATATGGGCACGGCGAAGAAATGTTTTATCTGGAAGTCTTGGACGAGTTTTACGATGATATTGAACGTTCTTATGGTGATTACGGGCAAATATTGAATAATTTTATCAATATTACGACGAATTTTTACTACGTATATAGTATCATTATGACAAAAGCCTTTGAGAAACAACATTACCGCGAGGCATATGATTGTTGTAGTAAAATGTTGTACTCAATTGAAAATCATTTATTGGATGGCAATTTAGATTATGGACTTTACATTAGCACGATGCGTTATCAATATTATTCTGCGTCTCATTATAAGCCAGAAGCATGTGAAGGGATCATTAAGAAAATGAAACACATTGCTTCTATCAATAAATCTTTTGACGGAGCACTTGGCGGCTATTTCGTCTAGTTTCTGTACTCGTTATAATTTTTTATGGAATGATGTAAAAAATTATATTTACCTGACTTGTTTACTTGATGACACATCGTCATTTGCATCCAAAAGTTGGGTTCGCGTAGGATTGTAGAAGACGCCTTGATGTAGGTTCTTTGGCAATGGATTACATTGGTCAAATTGCTCTTTATGAAATAAGTCCGGAAAGGGTTGTGGCGCGTTTGCTTTGGGGGTAAAGCCATAGTTATATAAATCACTCGTACTATTTGGCACATATACGGATTGCCCACATCGTTGAAGAGCATAAATCTGGTTTTTTAGTTCAGACTCAATGTTTATGTTGGTGGCGTATCCTGACCATGGTCCTTCATCATTTCCCGGATTAAATGCGGTGAATGGATTAAACGTTGGCATCACATTCAACGGCACGTTTATTTTTCTTCGCGGGTCTACTATCGGCATAATAGAATATTTTGTAGGGGCAGGACGAACACTTAAATATGGTTGAAGAGGGGTGGAAGGAATATTTCTATCGTAGATTCGATGATTTGTTTGTAAATGAATTTCAGCATTAGTCTCTTCGTGGTTATTCATATATTCTATATACTATATGATTATAGAATAAATTTATCTTGTTTACTGATTTGTTTCATAGTGCCTAAATACATTGTGCAAAAAGGGGTAATGTTTTTTACAAAAAATGTTTTTACAAAAAATGTTATAATATATTATAGAATGTCCTTGTGGTACAATTTACAAATGAATGGTATCAAATTTTTTATTATATCCACCTACATTTTTTATATTAGCGCCGTCATTGGTGTTGCGTTTATTAATCCATCATGGTATCATACTCTAGACTACATTGTAAAATTATATGTGGGATTCTTTTTAGTTTATCGTTTTAATCCTTTAAGAAGCAATGTTAAATTCACAGAGTTGGACCGCCAAATTAGTTTCCATGCAGGTGTGTTTATTTTATCTATTCTTGTAGTCAATGGTATTTTTGCAAGTTATGTGCCTAGCGTTATCAAGACGTAAAAAAGGATTGTAGAAGAACCATTAATTGTTTAGTAACTATTTTATCTATATCATAATCTTCTTTTGTTTTTGTAATATTATATAAAGATGGATAACGTTTCATATAAGTCAAGATAAACCTCCCAAATTCTACCTTGTTGGGTACCAATAATTGTTTTAAAATCCGATTTGAAGTTAGTCTATTTATCATTATCTCTGGATCCAATGTATAAATATACGAATTTAATTTAATATAATATATGTCATGCTTGTCCATATTTGGATGATACTCATTATCAATAAAACAAATCTCTATATTTTCTGGTAATTTTGTACAACGTATAAAATCATCCTTTGTTTTATCGTTTGTTGTGCGGCATATTTCAACCTGTTGGCCGTTTACTTTAAATGCGCCTATGATTTGATCGAATAAATTATACTCCAATTTCGCATGAATATAATTTTTTATACAATTTGCCCATTCAGAGGGTCCGCGGTTATTTGTATATATCATCACGTTTCTACATAAACCGGATATTTTTTGTCGTTTCAAATATTTTAATACAGAGAGTATATTTGGACGTATAAATTCCGGATACAGGTCTAATACATTATTAAACACTTCCTGTGTTGTCAAGTCCGCTTGGTTTACATGCAACATTAATGCATCCCAAAAAACCCCGAATTCTAAAAAATATCCAAGGGTTTCATCTAAATCAAACACAACTACCTTGTTCGATAATTGTGTATTCATGTCTATTATAAGTATATATTTACTATAATACAAAAATTATTATGATTTTGTATTATTGTATGTGTGTGTGTGTAGAATATGGGACATTTAGGAAAATATTCTCAAAAATAATTATATTTGTTATAATATAATATACACATGACCATAGCATTAAATAAAACAGATTATATGAAAATAATGAAATATTATAAGTTGCCTGTTCCTAAATCCAGCAGTGAATTGAAAAAACAGGCCGAAGATGTCCTTGCGTTCAAATTATGCAGATGTATTAAAAAAGTATCCCCTACGAATGAACCCAGGGCAATTGGGGTTTGCACGCGCACCATATTTAAACGGAAAAATTTGAATCGTGGATCCTTCACATGTAAGCGTGGCAGAAGTGTGGAGGTGAGCAAAATACGCAATCGGGTCTCTAGAAAGGCGAATATGCGCAGATGAACTTGTGATCTGGGTCAGGATCCCATCACCCTAAAATATAATATTTTCGTCGAATAACTTAAAGAAAATATTATACACTGACGGCGGTCGGCTAAACCATCAAGTATTTTTTATCAATAGCCGTGCTTTCTGCAATACGACGGATAATTTTGTTGAAGTCGCGCTTTTCTTCGGCGTCGTCACAGGGACCCATGGATTCCATCGTGAGTTTCAAGTAATGATCGTATTTCTTGCTATTGTATTCGGTGCATCCTGGATTTGCTTTTTTCCAGTCGTCCAGCATCATAATATTCTTGTGGGTGAGTTGCTTGATGATGTTTTTCAGCTTGTCTTGGTTTGCATTGTCCTTTTCCCATTTATCTTCGTGCTTGATATGCATGATTTCTCTCTTGACGTCGCTGCAATGGATGGGTCGTTTGGTAATTTCCAGGTTATTTAGACCTTTGATAAACATCCTGGAGATGCCTTCAGCATAACCTAGTTCACCTACTTTTTCCAAGTCGGTTAAGTTAAGCTCAAGGGATTGTATGAAATCCTTGATATTCATCGCATCTTTACAGGTCTCATTCAAGAAGACTTGTAGGTTGAATG
>JACCDO010381687.1_pt1 | contig 17929 bp, 17 predicted proteins | sample 7446101 | NCBI WGS metagenome assembly JACCDO01 (sample SAMN15323440, study PRJNA562643) | freshwater metagenome | isolation source: river surface water | place: USA:Blue River Watershed | collected 2017-08-16 | reverse complement strand
TCCATGTTAATTTCGATTCTTTTAACAAATTCTTGGATACTTAGTGCGTCTTTGCATTCATTTTCGAGGTAGAGTTGGACATTAAACGTGGTATTGTTACTATTGATGTTAGTATTGTTATTGTTCCCGAGATGTGGAATCATTTCCTTCATGGTATTTTGAAGTTCCTTGTTTTGTTGGATAAGTTCTTCTTGTTGTTTATCTTTTGCTGCCAACTGTAACATCAGCTCTGTTACTAATGTAAATAATTTATCAGTTGATGGATGTGTTGCATGTTGAGGCGGCTCATGTTGAGTATATGTAATAGTATTTTCGAGTTTTGGTGGCGTTGTTGTTGGTGTGTATGTACATTTCTTTTTATGTCTCCATAAACCAGTTCGGTCTTGATATTCTTTCTCGCAACAGTCACACTTATATAGGGATTTTTGAGGACAGTTTTGTTGCGAACCCGTTGCTACTTGATGTTTACGGGTCATTAAATGTTTATTAAAATCTTTTTTGTTGCGGCATATATAGTCACATAAATCACAATTGAATGCTTTATTTGGATTTTTATCCATGTCTGTTGCCAGCTGTTGATATAAAATAGCAACAGATAAAATCCCTAAAGTCCTGCCGCAAAAAACCGAAAAAATTTTACAGTCACAAATGTTTTCATGGAAAATCAGGTTTCGCTGCATTATGCTTTAAAGTGGGTTTTTTACATATTCGGAAAAACTTGTTGGGTCACTTTTCAAAATTGGACAAGGAAAAGTCATGTCCATTTTTCAAAAACGAGCCAACAAGTTTTTCCGAAGTTTTTATGTGGGACAGAAAAAGTGGGACATTTTATTATAATTGTTTCAAAAAACTGCGTTTTACACCATTGAATGATATAAATGAGAAAAGGTGTAAAAAAATACAGTTATATACAAGTGTATTTTTTGCAGGGAGATTCACACTTTTTTGTTTTTGTTTTTCTTTTATTTTTTTGGGTTGATTACAATGACTTATCTATCGCTATGTACGTGAGACAAATACGCGTCAAATAACCACGATGCATGATTGTTTGTACTAGGCGTATATGCACTTGTTGCAATTGGACCTGGAACCGATTGCATATGTGCGGGTGCGTGTGCTGGTGCATGTGGACGTGCCTGCACCCTGACCTGCTCTTCAACCATAGTTTGGTAAATCATCTGTTGACGAATGCTTGCCTGGACTTTCACCACCAAAAAGTTTTCCATGTTGTATAAATATCTCATTTTTCGAGTTGTATATTGAATGTGCATATGCACTTGTAATTATGATTTATTAACAAATACTTTTTCTAATTCAATTTTTTACATTTTTTACATGAACCTTTGATCTTCTCGCTGCATATAATACACATGTTAAGGTTTCTATTGCGGATTATCTTATATTTATAACTTATAATCTAACTATAATTTATAAATGACTACACCGCCTCATTTTAAAGATGAAAATGTATGGGAACCAACACCAGAAAGCGAAATAGACAGATTACAACAAACTCTTTATCCTCATTTAAGAAAAATGAAGTTATCATCTACAAAACCCCAAAGGGTACAATTTGTTAAAGATTTATTAGAAAAACAAACTGATACTTGTGCTTTTGGGAAAAATGTAGGTGGTAAATATTGTTGGAATGAACCCAAAGATGGTGAAAAAAAATATATAAAATTACAATGGGGTCATATTACACCTACATCTCGTACGGATAACCCGCAAACAATAAAAAATTTATGTTTATTATGTGCTAGATGTAATAATCAAATTCAAACATCGCGATATTTATCTCAATTAAAAGCAGAATTACAAAGCAAATTAGAAAATATTGACGAATTAATAAAAACATTAAAATAAGATTAAATGGGTGTTAGAAATGTTAACATGTGTAAAAAGATATTAATATTTTTTTATTATATAAAGTATTATTGCAAAAATGAATACTAAAAAATACACGTTCTCTCCTCCATATCATCGAGATAGTCGTTTAGTTATACGCCCATCATATACCACAACACATTGTATTAGTTACCCACATCATAAACGCGGCGGATATGGTCACATAAAAGCCAGATATAAACAACAGCCACCGTTTGTCAAATCGCACAATACAAAATGTGTATCGACAAACCGGTGATTTGAATAATAGAAATGCCTAATTTTTTAGATAATATATTTCATCTTCTTGGGTTTTTATTATATTTTCAACAAATGGCGCTATATTATTTTCTTTTTCTAGTAGTTTTTTACTCATATGAACGGCCATTGAATGATGTGGTATCATACCTAATTTATATTGTGTTTCTGTTACTAGAAATTGACTTCTAATACACCATATATTCAATATTATCAGTGTTAAACCTATAAAAAATACAATTATTTCTTGATAAATCCATCCCATAAATAAAAACATCCACCCCGTCATAAGAAGTGTCATGTATACGTCATTTAGACTAAATCTTATATCGTCAACTTTATCTACCCATACATTCATAGTTGATAATAGACCAGACAATAACATTATGAAAAACATATGAACATAATGATTAGTTTGCATATGTTTCATTATATATACACTAATATATTTGTAATAATAATCTTGTAAATTACGCCTTTTCTCATTTCAAACGCCCGTTAATTATATACATAAATCCACCTCCCTTTTGTGAATGAACCATCTTTTATAATTCCGTGCCATTTATTTTTTTCATTTGTTACATAAAACTTATTATTATCATATTGGTCTGGTTGAAGGCGAATGCCACTAATTGTTGTAGCAGTTTCTGAATGAAACTTAAAATATATCCACTCATTTCTGCTTGGTATTTTCACTTTACATATTCTATTTTGCCAATTTAGAGTTACATGTTGGTTCGTCTTGATAACAGAATACTCATTTGGTAAATAAACGATGTGAGACATTTTAGATGTGCTTGTTGATTTGTTACTTATAATAATTAAGATTATTTTTATTTCAATTTTTTATAAAAATAATCAGCCTTGTAAAATTAAAATGTGTAATTATTTCCCTTATAAAGGGGTCGTTTTTTCGGTTACGCGGATTCATACATATTTAACATCTTCTTTTTCTGCAAATCATAGTCGACCATGGGCGCAGGATATTTTATGTTATTATACATCGGTTTTGCATGTTCTGTGTGCCATTTATGAATGTGACTTGGTTCTACGTTCTCCAATTCAGGTACCCATTTCTTTATATATTCCGCATTTTTATCAAATTTAACACTTTGAATCCATGGATTCATGTCGCGAAAATACGGTTTCATATCAACACCTGTTCCGCTAATACCCTGCCAATTTCCATTATTTGATGCCAAATCATAGTCGGTTAATTGACGTGCAAAATATTGTTCTCCCCATCGCCAATCAATTAATAGCGTTTTTATCAAAAAACTGGCCACCGTCATACGCCCTCGATTGTGCATATACCCCGTTGTATTTAGTTCTCGCATACATGCATCCACCAATGGAAATCCGGTATTTCCAGACTTCCATTTCTCAAATTGCGCGCGCTTGTTCTCCCATTTCAAACCCTGAAACCGTTTTTGATACGATTTTCCAACTACTTCTGGATATCCATAGAGAACATGTGCAAAGAATTCTCTCCATATAAGTTCTCGTATTAATCCATGATTTAATCCATATTTTTTCAAAAACGAATAATACACTTCGCGTATAGATACACATCCAAATTTAATATATGCCGATAAATGTGTCGTTTTATTGAAAAAGAAATCGCGTTCTTCGTCGTAGTTTGCTTGTTCTCGTAATCCAGTTTTTAATTTGATTAAAGCATGTGTTCTTCCTCCGTGTACCAATATATTTTCATTGTTGCTCGCATATTTACGATGTGCGACGTCGAGATCAATTGTGTGTTTCAAATTATCCAACATTGGTCCGCTCATGCGTGCAAGATTGGAACATACATACTTTGATACGGGCTGTACATGGGTGTTTAACACCGCGTCATAAAAAGGTGTGTATTTTTTATATGGCATTCCAGAACCAGTGGTCACAGTACCTGGCGGATATAAATAATAATCTTCAAAATGTTCACATCTTATCCCTTTTTTTTCACATAATTGGAGAACCTGGTTATCACGGTCAATGGCATAGGGCGTATAATCCTTGTTAAAATACACACAATCTATATCTAGTTCATCTACTAAATATTGTATTGTAGTGTCATGAGAACCATACATAGTCATCAACGTTCCTCCTGCATCGTGGATGTTTTTGTGCAATTCAACTAAACTTTCTATCATGAATTGTATGGCATTTTGAGAACGGTATGCATTTTGGTCGCTTACCTGCTCTGGAGTAAAAATAAAACATGTATATAAATGCTTACTGCGCTTACATGCTTCGATCAATCCAACATTGTCTTTTATGCGAAAATCGCGATGAAAAATAAACAATCCATTTTGGCAATTTGGCGGCGACATGATCGGATTAACTTATAATACATATACAATTTATTGTTCAATAATATTCAAATCAACAATTGTAATGGAGAACCTATTTAAAAATACGCCAACATAAATTATTAAATGGACCCATTTTACTGGTTTTTAATAGCTTTGAACATAACCGGTTATATTACCATGGTAATAAACTCGATTTCACCAGCGGAATGCATCGATGTATTCAACAATACGTTTAAATATATAAAAACGGGCGCATATTCATATGCGCTGACTGCACTTACAACATATAGTGCATTAAAAAACAAATTCACGCGGATTGCGACGTCAGTATATGTATGTCATCCGTACGTCACATACAGCGTAGATATATGTAGTTATGGGTATAAATGGACCATTGCCACATACTGGAACCACCGCATCGAGCCATTTCATCCCATTTGGATAACACAAAATCATTTATTGATGTATGGAATTGAGCAACCTGCATATACATTGCACAATCTCGAATCTTATACATTTATTTATGACGACAATGCATTATCAAGCATGTACACATTTATTCGCAAATTCAATGCAAGTGCATTTGCATTAAGTAAAATACAGTTGAATTGTATGCACAACGAGAAATTATTATACGCAAGATTTAATGAAATCTCGGTAGTACGCGTCCAGTGTGCCGATCTTGTTCAATTAGATACGTTTGATGATTTCACACGTCCGTCAAAAGTCGCATTTTTATCTGTAACACTCACACTGAATCGAAAGAAATATAATATCGACGTGGAGAAATCGTGGTTGTATGTCAACAATGAACTGTTTTCAAAGACGTTTTTGAAGCGATATTTCGATTATCATAATGTCGATATCCGGTTTACAAACGAATATGTAGTAGATATTATGGATAGCAATATTAATATGTTTAAATTGAAACCGGGCGATTATATTGTACTCAACCAGAAAGACTATGCCATAAAACAATATGTAAAGTAATGGATATTGTATCATGAAAGGGTATAAAGATTTTTCTCAATATAATATACGGGCGTAATCACTATGGATACAGTGAGTATTCCTACCCAATTACATTCATTAAATGATAAATGGAATATGTATTACCATTTACCAGAAAATAAGAACTGGGATTTATCCAGTTATACGGTTTTGATGGGCAATATCGACAGTGTTGAGGCAGTTATTGCACTGAATAACCAACTACACGAACATGTTGTTCGAAACTGTATGCTTTTTGTGATGCGGGATGGGATTACGCCCATGTGGGAAGACCCAAAAAACCGAAACGGAGGGTGTTTTTCTTACAAAGTAAGCAACAAGCACGTTCCAGAAGTATGGAAGAACCTGTTTTTCGGGTTATGTGGCGAATCGCTCTGTGTAAAGAGCGAACATAGCACTTATGTAAATGGCATCACCATTTCACCAAAAAAAAACTTTTGCATTATTAAAATTTGGCTGTCGAATACAAAACTGCAAGACCCAAACAGTATTATATCTATACCGAATTTATTGAAACAGGGATGCTTGTTTAAAAAGCACGAGCCTGAATTCTAGGTGATCAAATCACTGCGGAAAATTGATATTTTATGAATTACATAATAATTCATAAACCATAACCCATAAATTATACGTAAAATGAAACACGAAACACGATATATTGCCCCACTTGATCTCGAAATTGGCTTCACAATTGGCCAAAATGCGGTCGAAAATATTGAAGCGATCAACGATGCGAAGGCCACCGATCTGTGGTTTCATATTGAAGACCATTCATCGTGTCATGTAATTGCATCCATGCCGGCAGATATTAAATTTGACAAAAAACAGACCATGTACATTGTAAAACAAGGCGCCATTTTATGCAAACAACATTCCAGATATAAATCCCAACAAAACGTAGCCGTCGTATATACGACCATTCAAAATGTTAGTCCAACACATATAATGGGTACTGTAACAATACAGAACGGTAAGACCGTGACCATTTAATTTGCACTGTAATTTAGTAACTCGATCCGCGTAATTAGTTTGAATTTTAGTCATTTTTTGCTGTAGCTAATGTATACTATCATGTCAACGGAGCTTACCCCTATTGTTTCTAACATGATACCCCACAGTGACGTGTTAGATTTACTTCGCATTACGATGTTGGTCTATAACTACGGAAAAACTTTCACAGTTGAAGATGAAAATGAAACCGTTGAGGCCTTTGTAGCCAAAATCAAGGAAAATGGTAAACTGGATTCGCTCGGCCTAAGTGACGCCCGAAAAGCCGCATTACTCGAGATTGCATCGAACGCTTCTGCCGGAAAGGTGTGCACGTTTATAAGCGACCCCGACACCGATGTTCAAGTGGGTGTTACATTAAATACTGACGATAAACGTATTTGTATCGTTTTCCGTGGAAGCGAATCGTCGACTGACTGGTTTTACGATTTACAAACACGAAAACATAATTTAAAAGGCGATATTTGGGTCCATAGCGGATTCTATAAGCAATTACATACCAATGGCGTTTATGATAAATTACTTGCCAAGGTGAAACAATTACTTGGCGAAAATCCAGATTTTTCATTATATGTAACTGGCCATAGCCTTGGTTCGGCGCTCGCTACATTGTGTGCATATATGCTGTCATGTGAGATGGAAAACAAAATTAATGTGGTATCATTCGCCAGCCCACGAATAGGAAACGCCGAGTGGAAAAAAGCATTTGACGCGAAGACGAACCTTACTCATTATCGGGTTACAAACGATCGCGATATTGTGACCGCTTTTCCAATGTACAAATATTATCACGTTGGTAAAACCGTGCGACTATTTGAGGATTCGTATTCTATTTTTAATGACTATAGTCAATTTCATTGGTACGATTATACTTTATTTCAGTGTTGGCGAACCAGTGACCATGATTGTGATTTATATTATAAGCGTTTATTGCAACATAAATGGTAAGAATGCGGCGACCATCTGTAGAAAATTGACAAATATATGGGTAGCATAGTGCAATTATACTTTACAACAATGGCTGAAATTAAAGATATAAATTATTTTGCGTTAAACCCAGATAACCCTACATTAGAAGACCTCATTATATTCACAAAGAAGCACCGCTCGTATTTTATCGATTTAGATCTCACCGTATTGGCAGAATATGAAAAAACATCGTGTGAACCATGGGCAAAAGGCAGGTATTATTTGTACGGATACTTGCCGGTTTTACCAGACACACCGATAACACGTCAGTTATTGAATGACGCCTTATCAATATGTCGTCAGCGACTTATTGATTCTGGACGACCATGCAATGCATTAGAAGAAGCATCTATGGCACAAGCGACAGATTTGTATAATAAACTCGTGTTGATTATTGACAGATACCGGCTCGCGTATGACGATGTGATGTATGCTCCTGGTACCGGTATCGAGTTCTTCCGCGCGAGAGCTAGGTACTCTAGTGATCATACACTGTAATGGAAACTTATCGTAAGCACAAAAACAAAAAACATAATAGTAATTGCATATTGGGGGTGTGTGCGGTACTAATGTTTTTTATTTGCGGACGGTTTTCACCATGTGATGTGTTACACCATATACACCGATGAACATTTAAGTTCGCACACTTTGTGTGTCGTGCAGCTCCGCTGCACCACCGGATTGCCTGAAGGGCAATGGGCGTCTTAATTGATTTATCGGCTCACGAACTGCGATGCAGTTCGAACGACTGGTTGGCGTAGCCAACCCGAACGTTTCCTTTGAACTTGAACCGCACAAAGTGCGGTTTTAATTGTGCAAAGGTGTAATAAAATTGACTTTATTTTACATGTGTAATCATGTAAAATAACATAATGAATATGGATACGATGAGTAAAAATATGAGTGAATATATCAATAATAATACACCACAACGCATTTCCGGCGATGCAATAAGACTAAATTGGCATCTTCAAGCAGAAGAAGGGGTAATGCCGTCATCACCTTATTATGACATGATATGGGACGATTGGGAACAAAAACACGCCGAAGTTGTAAAAAATGTATTTTATCCCATTTTGAAAAGGTTTGCAAGAGGCGAACAAATAGGACGAATTGACTCTTATGAAGCAACATATTGCATCAGCCAAGAAGACGATAAAACGCTTCTTCTAAAAGATTTAGATAAAAATACTAGAAAACACCTGCATATTTTGTGTGATAAATTAGGACTACATCATAAGGCGAATCCGCAAAAAAATAAAATCAAAGATTTCTGGATATACAAACCACCCATTTGGTTGTGGGAATATACTGAAAAAAACCCATATTCAACAAATACAGAATGTAATGCGAAGCAAAAATAAAAGGCAATATAACTAACTTTTTCAGTTATATTACATGTTTTTTTTGTGATGTTTATGGTCATGCTTTTGGTCATGCTTTATGCAGGTGGCAATGGCGCCAAACATAACATAATCGACCCCAATGATGCCACGTCATATTTCACAATAAGTGGCAAATCGTTGCCCAAATACATCTCTAAATGGGTGCATAACGGGGTGCATTTAATAAAATGGCTCAAGCTCTTTAGCGAAAACTCACCCTGAATAACGACTGACGCGTCTTTCTTTTGAATGAACTCCATATTCCCGCCAGACTCTGACCGATATATTTTGGAACTGGCGAAATTTCCTTCACACGAGAATATCAAATCGTTGCCGACCGACTTAATCTCGATTCTATCGGAAATTCCATTCAGGTCACGAATAATCTTTTGAAAATCCGTTGTCGGCAAATTAATAATGGTCGAATATTCCACATCCGGCACGATTAACTCTTCCATATCCGGGTCGATTAATCGCAATTTCTGGCTATAACACTGCTTAATGTCGCCATTGTCGTATTGTAGACCCAAATGGGAAACAACTCCGTCATGGTAGTCCGCCTTGTCAATATACATGGACAATGTGTCGTCATTGGACATGGTCGAAATAACCTTAAACAAATGAAGGGTATTTGCGCATACAATGATTTTTTCTGGTTCACAATCATATTGCTCAAATTTATATGAATTGAGCGTCACATTCACTAAAATAGTGTGGGTTTTATCGAAGTTGATAATCTTCATTCCGTCTTTGGTAAACGTAATGGTCGCATCGGTTAAAATATCCTTAATGGCAGTGATCATATTGCGAATTGGCTGGATTTGCACAGTTTTTATTGTCATTACATTATTTTCTTCATTCATTTTTGGCCGAACGGGTATAATAACATGTTACTGCGTTTGTTTTTATATTTTATTCGAATAAATGTATTTTCCGGAATTTTTAACGCACATTGTATAATTTTGCGGCGCGTTCATTAACCCATGCAGTGTACATATGCCCGAATCGTTAATATATATGCTAAGCATTTGGTCTAGTTTAATTGTGTATATTTAGTCGATTATATTGAATATACGAATGCTGCGTATATACCACAGTGAATGGTTTAGGGACATGCCTGTCTGGTATTGACATAATTATATTTTATATTTATAATATATAATTATTTAGTATACAATGGCAATACAACTCAATACAAACAACTATTCTAAATTAAATAATGATATAACAGATATTATGCGAACCGGCTTATATTCTGGTGTTACAATGAATATTTACACCGATAGTGCAGGCACAATATTTGCAAAAGATGGTACTGCGCCAATTGAACATAAAAAAATCAGCAAAATAAATACCACCGGTGCATACACTATCAATGCAACCGGGCAGACAGTGAATGCATCGATTGAGGTAGTATTTGATGACGGTTCATCATTCAAAGTATTTGACATGACTGATGAATACTGGTATACATTGGAAGGTATCGTTGTTCAGCGTCGCAGATTCTAAATGTACAAAGGTGTATACAATGATATCATGTATTGTTTTTTCATACATGATATGTCTATGTGGCTATTTGTTTCAAGCGACTATGGTGGGTACACCATTTTGTATGGCATATTGTCCCACATAAATTGGCTGTCCCTGCCCTTGTTGCGCGCGTTTAAAACTTTCTAAATCATATAACTTATTCGTTGTTGGATTCATGGCATAATTGACCCCGTTCACCAGCTTTTTCACGCCCTTCCAGTTGACGGTTTTGACATCTAGACCTTCTTTTACATTGGCATCTACTTCAAACGATGGGTACGACGAGTAATTATTCGATTCAACGAGTCCATACCCATAACATACATATGGCTCTGCATTTGCGCCCTGTTTTAATCCCGCATATATATTGCAATCCACTGCCGTCTCTTTTATTGCGCGCAAAAATTCGTTGTTGATACGCTGTTTGGAACTCGCAATTTCATACAATGACTCGTCGGTTGTAATCGGCGTCTTTCTATCCACACGACTAATATCGCGAATACGGAGCTCCACGTTCTTTTCGTCGGTTTTCTGTTGCTCGCTCAATGTAGATACATATAAGAAAACCTTTACCGTGCGTAGGGCTTCAGGTAAATCTTGATGACTGCATATGCGTCGTGCACGACCGACCACTTGTTCTATACGTACCATGTGCCAATATGGCTCTACAATATGCACATATCGGGTATTTCGAAGGTTAATACCTTCCGCTCCCGACGATGTAATCATGATCATTTTTATTACGTCACCATAAATGTTATTTTCTGCATATTTTCGCAATTCGGTTACAATCGGTTGGGGAACAAATTCCCATGTTCCATTGTATACATTACGTATTATTTCTTTTTCTTCCGGTGTCTCCGTTCCGGTATACAATACGAATTTGGGTTTTTCCATGTTTTCTTCGGCAATATCCAATACCCATTCTTCGCCTTCACGCTTCAGTTTGAATTCGGCCATTCCATTTGCCAACAGAATTAATCGCATAATACCGATTCCCTCAATTGTACGGAAATGACTGTATAGTAAATGTAATCCTTCGTTCGCAGGGTCCATGATATTTTCTAGGATTTTTGCAAACTTGGGGCTATATTCAGGCAGCGCCTCTTTTGATAAATACTCGCTTATTTCGGTTCCGTCTATTTTTCTGCTGACTTGCTCCATAACCGCGTCGATACGTCTGGCGTATGTGTCATCTAGTTCTTTTGGCTTGTCAGGTACGTCTTGCATATCATCATTATCTGTAGGCTGAACGGTCGCCATATTATCCAATGCATTTTCGTCGATTTCCGCATCTTCCGCTTTGCCTGCATGTGGCCCAGGAACGGGTCTGTCAATTCCAGGTGGAAAAGTAAAATTACACGCTGCACGCGAAAAAATTCGATATGTTGAAGAAACATTATATAATTCGTCGGCCTTCCCCTGATGCATGCGCCTCATTTTTGTAGATTTCTTTTCGCGGTCCGCCTCTTCTTTTCTTATTTTTTCGTAAATACCGAACTGATGTTGTGTCATGGGCGTTTTTACTACATGATATGTGTCTCCGGCATCTGTTAGCTCAAACTCGGGCAATAATTCTTCTTGTGCACTACGGAAATATGATGTCAACCCCAATATGCGTCGCTGAAACACATTGATGTTCTTCGTTTGTCCCTTATCCACATCTATGAAACTATTGAAGAAACTGTCGCGATCATCCGGCAACGCTTTATTGTTGACCTCTTCAATCATTGCTTCTTTTACCGCTATTCCATTTTTTGCACTCTTCAATATTCGTAATACACTTTCTAAAAATTGGGCATCCGTCACATTACCGGTTTCGTCGAGCCGAACCCCGTTATATCGGTCGAATGCTTCACTGTCTCCACCAGATTGATTTCTGCGAGTCTTATTTGCACCGCCTTTTATTTTAATAAGCACTTTCTTTGTTCCCTTTAATGCACCGCGTTTTTTTGTATTAACAAACCCATAAGGATTACGTGTAATTGTCAGTTTATTGTCGCTATAATTTACATAGTCGTGCGTTTTTAGATTCGCATCGTCCAACATGGTCAGTATCGTGTCTCGGTTCAACTTTTCGGTCTTCTCCCATGATACTGGAATTGTCCACGTTTTTATATATCCACGTAATATGTTGTATAATATACTGATTTCGTTGGGGTAATTGATTATCGGGGTACCGGTTAACAACACCACTTTCGCATTGGACGCACTTAACAAATAATGATAAAGTTTGTATGATATCGAATCTGGCGATTTTATTTTATTTACAATGCGGCTCACGAAATTATGCGCTTCATCTATTACAATGACTGAATTGTCGAATGGATTTACACTCATATCGTTAGACATTTGTTTTATTATTTTTGTAAGATTGGGTGCGTTATAGTTGATATCCGTATATTTGCTTCGAATCATCGCATTTAATTGGTCATCTACTGCGGTTTGGTGGGCAACAGATAGTGTCGTGTAATTCGGTTCCTTGTTGATATTGACTAACCATGCTCCGCCGTTCTCGGTTATATATTGTGATGACAATGATAGTGCTCGTGCTAATATGCCCACATATGTGGGGTTGCCATCAATCGAAATAAACTCCCAGTATTGGTTCTTTTTATACAACGCGTCACCGCATTTCTTCATTTCACTGAAAAAGTTCATTTTCAACGATGCCGGTGTCATTACAATTATGCGCTTATCACTTTTCATGCCTTCTGCAATGGCAATCGACGTGCACGTTTTACCCGAACCCAAACCGTGATACAATAACAGACCTCTGTATGGCGTGTATAAATTTAAATAATCGCGCACTATTTTTTGGTGTGTCAACAAATCGAATGTATTGCCCGTTGCTTGGGTATCACACGATACCGATACTGCCGCATCGCGCATTTCTACCTGATAAGGTGCAAATATTTCTGCCATTTTTTGTACGAACATTTTGCGGTTGTTCATGTAATAACTGGGGGCTTTTACAATAACTTTCTCGCGTTCCTTGGGCAATCTGTCACTGACTTTTTGCTCGCGAATAACCGCTGTCGTTAAATCTACGACCACTGCAGGTTCGGTATCGACCTGCTTACCCGTGATTTTCAACTTTCGTGGCTTCTTTGCGGGCGCCTCTATAATCGGTTCTTCTGTGGCTTGGACTGGTTCGTCAATCAACAATTTGGATTCATCGACCGCTTTTGTGACTGTGGGACGCGGTTTTAGTGGTCGCACTACTTTTTCGGTTAATACCGGTATTGTGGCGCTTGGCGCAGCAGTTGGTTGTGCAGTAGGTACAACAATTGTTTGTTCTGCGACGGCTTGTGCTGCCACTTTATCTTCCATTTCGTCGACTACCACACCCATCGCTTTATTTTGGATTCGTTTCAATACCGCCAATCGGTCCATCATGCTGGTTTTGCGCTTATCCACTATCTTGAATCCTGGTTTAGCGGCGTCTATTTGTGGAACATCAATGCCTGCTTTTTCGATGGCTGGCTCATTCATTTCGTCTGTTTCCAATTCAACCACTTCTATACCCTCGGTATTTACAATAGGTTCTTGTTGTTCACGAATATCTTCTTTTTGCTTGGCCAATCCCAAATGTACCTGACCAAATTTCATCGGTAACGGACGTTTTTCTAATAATTCGTCTAAACGTCGATAGGATATATTACTCATGATTCGTTATAAATATATTATATTGTTACAAAATATTTACAGGTGGTTATACGTGAACATGTGAAAATGGTTGTTTGATGGTTTATATCGGTTCTGCAATATCCGTGATTACCGGCAAATGATCTGACCCATACAATTTGATTCCTTCGTCAAAGGTGGTCGGGCTAACATAACATCTCGACGGTATTTGCTGTTTTGCACCGCGTGTCAGTATATTATCGATATTCATATTGCGCTCATTGTAATAAGTTGCACATTTGTTATGTACCATGAACCCGTCTATATTATAGAATTTACTATCCGTGCGATATACTTGATTAAAGTCGCCTGCAATAATATTTACACTTTTGTTGGCACGAAGTGTTTTATTTACATCCTCCATTTGTTCATATCGTTTTTGGCGCGAAAGGTCGTCAAGGTGTATATTAAACACATCATAATGGATATTGTTATGTATACATTGCGTGTATATTCCGTAATCTTTTGAATGATGTTTGACTGCGTGGTCAGCGAACATACGTCGCTTTAATAACGTAACATTACCACTTTTACTGTCGCTTTTATACTGCCATACGATTTTGTTTAAGCCGGATATGATATAATCTTTTTCAAAATTTGCAATCAGCTTTTTATGTTCTTGTGGCATGACTTCTTGCAACATGACTATATCTGCATCCACTTCTCGTATTAAATCAGTTATTTTTGTAAATCGCTGACGCCTATTAAATAACATGGAATAGTCTGCATCTTTATAATATGATTTTTTTATCCATTCTGATGCTAAAATGTTCCATGACAATATTCTCATATACAACCCTATATACATATATAGATATATGAAACTGCCGGAAATGATTGCATAATTGTTTTACTTGAATTTACACAATTTTAGAAGTATATATTCTCGTTTATTATATATACTACATGGCGTATGTACCAGATATAAAACGTCCAGGTTATGGACCCGCCTGGCAGAAAAAAACAGCTGACAAACTATACAATTTTGAAACGACAGACGGAACAGAATATATTTTATATGTTCCCAATTTTAAACAATCTGATGCATATAAAAAATCATTAAAGAAATATAAAGACGTATTTGACCAAATTAAGGCGGATATTAAAGACGATGCTACTATTAGAACGGATGGTGATGGATTACCTGTTTTACACCATATTAAATGGGCTGCATTATTGAGTTCTACATTCAAAAAACTTAATAAAACTTGGGGGGTAAATGATAAGATTTGGATATATAATAAAATTTATGACGGGACAAAGTCAGTTGCAATGCATATCGCAATTACACCTAAAAATACACAGCGTAATGCTATAAGAACTGCGAAAAAAATGAGTGCAGCAACAGAACCTGCAGCAACAGAACCTGCATCAACAGAACATGCATCAACAGAACCTGCATCAACAAATGCACGTGTTCATAGTGTGGTTCTTCGCGACGAAGATGTAGTATTTGGTACAGAATCGTTGCCTCCAATAACCCAAGTGTTTTTTGTTAAGACAGCATTCAATGGAAATAAGTATTATTATCGCAATGAAGCAGATGCACGTGAAGGCAATATGAATTATGACCATGTTGAGGAATATGATGATGATGAGAAAAGTATTACAAGTGAAGAATATGAAGACGACATGTATGAAGCTGAACCTGACATTTATGATTATAATAATGGCGTCCCACCATATGAAGGTGCAGTGTGGGATGATGAATTTAGAAACTGGGTAAGTGATCCGTTTGATATGGTGGAAGAAGATGAAGAGGTGGAAGATCGTGATACAGCACTTGCACGTATGGTAGAGGAAGATGCTGAAGCTGCTCGTATTGCAGAAGAAGAAGACCGTATTGCAGAAGAAAATGCTCGCATTGCAGAAGAAAATGAACGTATTGCAAGACCTGCTCGTATTGCAGAAGATGCTCGTATTGCAGAAGAAACTGCTCGTAAAGATAGAGAATGGCGAACGTTATTGAAGAACCGGTTGAGAAAACGTCTTGCAGAACAGGCACGTGTTGCAGAACCGGTACGTGTTGCAGAACCGGTACGTGTTGCAGAACCGGTACGTGTTGCAGAACCGGTACGTGTTGCAGAACAGGCTCGTGTTGCAGAACCGGTACGTGTTGCAGAACCTGCACGTGTTGCAGAACCGGCTCGTGTTGCAGAACCGGCTCGTGTTGCCACAGACCCACGTCTCATTGAAGCAAGTAGAGATTTACCTGCTGGCTGGAAAGCTGCTATATCAAGAAAACACAATCTAGTGTATTATTATAAGCCACCAACCGGTACAGAACCACCAGTTACAGTGTGGATAAGACCGACTGTAGGTGGTAAACGCACAAAAAAGAGACTAAGACGCAAATCAAGATCCAAACAGATCAAAAAGAAACGAACCACAACGCGACGTAAGATGACAACAACCCGACGAAAATAATGTATTGACGTATAAACATGTTTAGGTTTGATTTTGATAAACACATGTAACTTGCAATATCTTGTTACTTGTATTTTTAGATATTATGTAGGTAATCGTGATGTTATTCTGCGTATAGTCCAAGCTTACATACTATACAAAGAAAAATACGAATAAATATCTCAATATATAATATGAACATTTCGGAAGATAATCGTAGCCAAGCAGCACATATATTTTTAGATTTTATCTTGGGTTCAACATTATCTTATGTAGGCGCTGGTTCGTCCGGTCTTGGCCTTTCATCATTAAATACAACAAATGATATTTATAAAATTTTAACAACTAACAATGAAAATGTTGTATGTTCGAATCTATTTATCAAACTAGTGCCGATATATACAGCTAATAACGACCCCGAAAAATTTGATTTGTATGTTCCTGGTACACGAGTTGCATTGATATATCCGTCTGCAGAAAAAGATTTTTGGAAAGAAGTGTATCTACAAAATGAAATATATAAAAAAACAAATGAAAATTTAGAACCTATTTGCCCTCCAATAGTATATTCGGAATGTCTTAATAATGAAGCATCTATTGATTTATTACAAGTATTATTTGAACGGCTCCACACACCGGATATGCATGATAAAGAAGATGACGCATTATATGTGTTAAAAAACATGTATAGTAAGTTCAATACACTTAAACTAGGTATTATTGGAATGGGATTTACAACCGGTTATACTTCATTGTTTTATATTATTCGCAACAAACCTCCAAAATTATCACATTATATAAACTTGGCTGTATATGAATTAGTGCGTCTATATAAACATGGTTACATGCATGGCGACTTTTCTTCTGCAAATATTATGATAAATCCAACATATAATTATACTGGTGCCAATTCCGGACGCGCCATGCTAATTGATTTTGGAATGTCATTTAAACATAACTTTCCTGAACAAGGGGTTTTGCAAATTTTACGACGCATGTTAAATACACCAGTAGAAACCAGCAGGGTTATCCCGATAAACCACCCTAACTATAAATGGCTCAAAAATTATGTAGAATTACCCAGCGACCATATTGCAGAAGCATATGATATATTACATGAATCGATATCCAGCCATAGCACATCAATGATGAATATGATAGAAAATACACATCCATACTTATTAGCACAAATACGCACTTATAATACAACCGCTGAAAACACGAATATTTTTTATGGCGGCAAAGAAAATGCTGTCTTGACGCACGATGTTATTCCCTACAACGGTTCTTACACAAAAAGCCTTTTGGTTGACGAGAAGATTAGTCCTAATGTAAAATCTATGTCGATGATTGAGTTGAATCATATATTTAATCCTAACAATTTAGATATATCACAACTGTTGGACGCATATTTACGCACATTGCGTCTTGGAGAACAAACTATGATTGAATATATTAAAAGCAATAAGGGCGGTA
>JACCDO011526677.1_pt1 | contig 17932 bp, 12 predicted proteins | sample 7446101 | NCBI WGS metagenome assembly JACCDO01 (sample SAMN15323440, study PRJNA562643) | freshwater metagenome | isolation source: river surface water | place: USA:Blue River Watershed | collected 2017-08-16 | reverse complement strand
AGGTGTCTCGTGTGCCACTCATCAGAATATTTGCCACCAATTCTGGCTAAATCTGGACCAGTTCTTTTAGAGCCCCATTGAAATGGATAATCATACATACTTTCAGAAGCGATGGAATAATGACCATATCGCTCGACTTCGTCGCGAAGAACTCTGACTTGTTGTGAATGGCAACCATAACAGCCTTCTCGTTTATAAATTTTGGCACCTGCTAATTCAAGTGGGGTGTAAGGCCTCATGCCTTGAACCTTTTCGATAGTGGTTTCGATGCGAAAAAGTGGAGCGATTTCAACCAAGCCACCAATTGAAATAACGATAACAGTTAGAATTAATAAAATTATTGAATTTCGTTCAATTTTATCATGATGTTTCAACATAATTTGTTTAAGAAATTAATGGTTTTGATTTAATTGTTTTGTAAAAATTATAAGCCATCACACCAGCTCCAGTAAGGAAGAATAAACCTCCCAAGGCTCTAGTTACATAAAGTGGATGACTAGCTTTTAAGACATCGATAAATGAATATTGCAGATTGCCCATTTCGTTGTAAGTTCGCCACATTAAACCTTGCGAAATGCCTGAAATCCACATGGCGACAATGTAAAGAACGATGCCAATTGTTGCTAACCAAAAATGAGTATTGACTAATTTTGTTGAATATAAATCTTTTTTATTCCATAAGATTGGCACCAAATGATATAAGGCTCCGAAGCTAATTAAAGCGACCCAGCCTAAGGCACCAGAATGAACATGACCGATAGTCCAGTCAGTGTAGTGCGATAAAGCATTTACTGATTTGATCGACATCAATGGCCCTTCAAATGTGCTCATGCCATAAAATGCTACTGCGGTAATTAAAAAGCGAAGAACGGGGTCGGTTCTGAGCTTGTCCCAAGCCCCTGAAAGAGTCATGATACCGTTGATCATGCCACCCCAAGAAGGCATCCAGAGCATAATAGAAAAGGTCATGCCAAGAGTTTGAACCCAGTCGGGCAATGAGGTGTAATGAAGATGATGTGGACCAGCCCAAATATAGATAAAGATTAATGACCAGAAGTGCAAGATTGATAGACGATAAGAATAAACTGGACGATCAGCTCGCTTTGGAACGAAGTAGTACATGATGCCGATAAAACCCGCGGTTAAGAAAAACCCAACAGCATTATGACCATACCACCATTGAATCATGGCACTTTGAACCCCGCCAAATAGTGGATAGCTTTGAGTGCTATCGATACGAAGTGGAATTGATAAATTATTGACGATATGTAAAATTGCTACAGTTACAATAAAGGCTAAATAAAACCAGTTAGCAACATAAATATGGGGCTCTTTGCGGTTTTTGAGAGTCATGATAAAAATAATAAAATAGCTAATCCAGACGGGTAGTAATAATAAATCAGCATACCATTCTGGTTCGGCATATTCTTTGGCTTGAGTTACACCAAAAATATAACCAAGTGCAGAAATAACCAAAAATAATTGATATCCCCAAAAAATAAATTTATGTAAATAATCAGGGCCCCATAGGCGAGAAGCAGAGGTTCGTTGAATCACAAAAAGGCTAGTGGCAAATAAAACATTTCCGCCAAATGCGAAAATAACTGCAGAAGTGTGAAGAGGGCGAAGGCGACCAAAACTTGTATATTCAAAATCAAAATTTAGGAGAGGAAAAGCCATTTGCGAAGCAATTAGAACACCAGCGGAAAAGCCAACAATCCCCCAAAAAACTGAGGCAATGGTGAATAGTTTTATTATATCGTAATTATAATCAACAGCTAAATTATTGTTGTGCGAACTTGCCATATTAAATATATTTTTTAATTAAAATTATTTTAAAAGTTTTATAAACATTTTTATCAGCATAATAATGTTAATAATTATAACAATATTTGCAATAACTTTAAATTCTGGTAATTTTGTGCTAAATTTTGTAAAAAAACCTACTAAAAATAATGCAATAAAAGTTGTTGACCCAAAAGCCATCATGCCTAAAAAAGCCAGATTAGGCGAAGAAAAGCTACCAGCGATAGATATGGCACCATAAAGCATACCGCAGGGTATAAAACCTAAAATTATTCCGAGAAAATAACCGTGCAAACCTGCAGAATTTTTTAATAAAAAATCTAAATTTTTAGTTAAAAAATTAACCAAATTTCTTAAAGATTTTTGTAAAATTTTAATTGCAAAAAAATTATGATTTAGTTTTGTTTTTATAGAAAATTTAAAATTAAAAAATTTTTGATTTTGTGAAATTAGTAATTTTATAAAAAAAGCAATGGCAATAAGCAATAAGATAGCGGAAAAAAATTTAAAACCTAAATTGTTGTCGAGCTTTATCCGAAGAGTCGCCACTAAAAAACCTAAAAAAGAATAAGTAGTAATTCGACCTAAATGATAATAAGGTATCGCGATTTTTTTAAATTTACCAAAACCTTTAAATTCAGCTAGTGGTGTTTTGGCGAGTTGGTAGGTTACTTGTGAAACCACCAGCGGACCGCACATGGCAATACAATGACTAAAGCCACCAAAAAAACCCATTGAGATTAATGAAAATAATATTAATGAGTCAGAAGAATCCATAAAAATTTTTAAATAAGTTAAAAACTATTAGATAATTTATAAATAAACATATATTCTAAAAAATAAAATATTTTAAAAAATTTTTAAATAAATGCAATTTTATTTTGTGGTTTTTTATTTTTTTAAAACTAAATTCATCATTATATAAATTTTTTTTAAAAATAATTTAATTTAAATTCACTATGAAAATCAATTTTATCAGTAGTTTTAACAATAAAAATATTTCCAATAATCGTATTGTCGTTAAATTAATTAACTCAAGCGAAATTAATAAAATTAAAAATAACGAATTAAAAAATTATTTTTCCTCTCATAAATTTGTCGCCAAATTTTTAGAATCATGCATAGTTCCTAATCAAAATAATTTTGATATTTACCTCGGAATAGGGCAAGATAAGAAGTTAGATGAGTTAAAATTACAAAAAATTGGAGCTAAAATTTTTGCTTTGGGCAATGCCATGAAATCAGCGATTTTGATAGTTGAATCTTGTTTAGATTACACAGGTTCAAACCATGCAGATATTGTTTTTGGAGCATTACTGCAATCTTATCGTTTTAATAAATATTTTGTTAAAAAATCTACTGATAAAAATATTTTAGTAAATGAAATTAATTTTTTGACTAAAAAAACTGCCGATAGTCAAAAACATTTTTCTGATCTCAATATTTTAGCGAAAAATATTTTTATGGTTCGCGATCTGGTCTCTGAACCTTCAAATATTTTGAATCCTGAAACTTACAGTAAATTATGTAGCGAAATTAAAATTAAGGGTCTCGAAATTGAAGTTTTAGGCGAAAAAGAAATGGCAAAATTAGGCATGAATTCATTGCTCGGAGTTGGTGTCGGCAGTGAAAAAGAATCTAAGTTAGTGGTCTTTAAATATAATGGTGGCAAAAAAGGTCAGGCACCTTTGGCATTTGTTGGTAAGGGTGTCACATTTGATACTGGCGGTATTTCTATCAAGCCAGCAAACAACATGGAAGACATGAAAACCGACATGGCGGGCTCTGCTGTTGTAGTTGGCTTAATGAAAAATCTTGCGGAGCGAAAAGCTAAAATTAATGCGGTTGGTGTGATTGGTTTAGTCGAAAATATGCCATCTGGTACCGCACAGCGACCGGGCGATGTTGTTAAGTCAATGTCTGGTCAAACCATTGAAGTTATTAACACCGATGCCGAAGGTCGTTTAGTTTTAGCTGATGCATTGCATTACACTAACACCAAATTTAAACCGCAATTAATTGTTGATTTAGCAACTCTCACTGGGGCAATTATTGTGGCTCTTGCTGATGTTTATGCTGGTTTATTTTCTAATGATGATAAACTATCTACAATGCTCAAAGAATGTGGTGAAACCACTGGCGAAAGAGTCTGGAGGCTACCTCTTGGCGAAGAGTATGATGAAATGATTAACTCCGATATCGCTGACATGAAAAATGTCGGCAGTGGTCGAGGTGCTGGTAGTATTACCGCGGCACAATTCTTGCAAAGATTTGTTGGCGAGACAAAATGGGCTCATCTTGATATTGCTGGTGTTGCATGGAAAGGTAAAGGCGATGCGATGGCTCACAAAGGTGCTACTGGTTTTGGAGTTAAATTACTAAATGAGTTAGTTAAAAAATTTGAAAAATAATCATGAAGAAATTATTGATTAAGGGCGGTAATCCGCTATTTGGTGAAGTAAAAATCGCAGGTGCTAAAAATGCCACCCTTCCTCTGATGGTTGCATCAATTTTGTGTAGCGATAAATTAACTTTAGCAAATGTTCCGCATGTTTCTGATATATCTACTATGGCTAATTTATTAGTTAATCTAGGTATAAAAATTTCGCTAGACGGCACCGATTTTGATTTGGGTAATCAAGGAAGAGTCATGATATTAGAAGGTTCTAATATCATTAACCCTGTTGCCGATTATGATTTGGTTCGCAAAATGCGAGCTTCGATTTTTATCTTAGGGCCTCTTCTTGCTCGCTGTGGCAAAGCAAGAGTTTCTTTGCCGGGAGGTTGTGCGATTGGCACCAGACCTGTAGATTTGCACCTTAAAGCCCTCGAAGCATTAGGTGCCAAATTTGAATTATCCGAAGGTTATGTCGAGGGAACCGTTCCCCATGGTCGCTTGAGAGGTGGTGAAATTCATTTTGAAAAAGTTTCGGTTGGTGCCACTGAAAATGCCATGATGGCCGCATCTTTAGCTGATGGCGAAACTATTATTTATAATTCAGCTTGCGAACCTGAAATTATTGATTTGGCAAAATGCTTAAATGCGATGGGGGCTAAAATTTCTGGAGCTGGTACTCCAATCATTAAAATTATTGGTGTAAATAATTTATCTAGTGCTCGACATAAAATTATTGCCGATCGAATCGAAGCTGGTACTTATGCTATCGCAGCTGGTATTACCAAAGGCAAAATTAAATTAATCGGAGTCGAAGACTGGATTTTAAAAGGTTTTAAAGCTGAATTACAATCCGCTGGATTGATTTTTAACCAAATTTCTGCTGATGTGGTTGAAGTTTCTCGCCAACAAGATTTTATTAATGTTGTTAATATTTCTACTAATCCTTTTCCGGGATTTCCTACCGATATGCAAGCACAATTTATGGCTTTAATGACTTTATCAAACGGGGTTGCAACAATTGAAGAAAATATTTTTGAAAACCGTTTTATGCATGTTTTAGAGCTGGTTCGCATGAATGCTAATATTCAATCCCACGGTAAAATTGCCATCGTTAAAGGTGTACCAAATCTAAAAGGTGCCGAGGTTATGGCGACTGATCTTCGAGCCTCTGTTTGTTTAGTTCTAGCTGGTTTAGTTGCTGATGGGCAAACCACAATTAATCGATTATATCACCTTGAAAGAGGCTATGAAAGAATTGCTGAGAAGCTCATCAATTGCGGTGCTGATATTAAAATTTTATATTAATTATTTATGATAAATTTTATTGCTAAAAAAATCTTTGGCTCTGTGAACGAAAGAAATATCAAAATTTTGCAAAAAGATGTTGCAATTATCAATGCTCTAGAGCCACAAATATCAAGCCTTACCAATGATCAATTAAAAAATAAAACTCAAGAATTTAAATATCGTTTAGGGCAGGGTGCCACATTGAATGATATTCTACACGAAGCATTTGCAGTAGTTAGAGAGGCTTCTAAACGAGTTTTAAATATGCGACATTTTGATGTTCAGCTGATTGGTGGAATTGTTCTGCATCAGGGCAAAATCGCCGAAATGAGAACTGGAGAAGGTAAAACTCTTGTCGCTACTTTGCCGAGTTATCTAAATGCTTTGACCGGCAAAGGTGTTCATGTGGTAACAGTCAATGATTATCTTGCCAAGCGAGATTCTGCTTGGATGGGCAAGATTCATGAATTTTTAGGATTAACTGTTGGTTGCATAACTAACGACCTCGATGATCAGCAAAGAAAAAATGCTTATAATTGCGATATAACTTATGCTACAAATAATGAATTGGGTTTTGACTATTTGCGAGATAACATGAAATATGATCTCAATGAAATTGCCCAGCGGTCAATTTATGGTCGAAATTTTGCAATTGTCGACGAGGTTGATTCTATCCTGATTGACGAGGCTAGAACCCCTTTAGTTATATCTGGTCCAACTAACGATAATTCTAAATTATACGATTCGGTTAATCGTTTAATACCAAATCTTCAGCCCGCTGATTACATTATCGAAGAAAAAGAAAAGGGAGTTTTTTTATCGGAAACTGGCATTGAAAATATCGAAAAAATTCTAAAAAATAACAATATAATTTCCAAAGATTCAACCCTCTACGATCCCAACAATATTTCATTAGTCCACCATATTAATCAAGCTTTAAAAGCCCATAAAATCTTCAAAAATGAAATTGACTACATTGTTAAAGATGGCTCGGTAGTTATCATCGATGAATTTACAGGCAGAATGCAAGAAGGTCGCAGGTTCTCCGATGGTCTTCATCAAGCCTTAGAAGCCAAAGAAGGCTTAAGAGTGCGAAATGAAAATCAAACCTTGGCTTCAATATCCTTTCAAAATTATTTTCGTCTTTATGATAAAATTTCTGGCATGACGGGTACCGCATCAAATGAAGCGGTAGAGTTTGAAGAAATTTACAATCTTAAAGTCGTAGAAATTCCAACTAATCGCCAAGTTTCGCGAGTTGATGAAGATGATGAAATCTACAAAACCGAAGAGGCAAAATTAAATGCCATTATTTCTGTGGTGAAAGAATGTTTTGATAAAAAACAACCCGTCCTCCTCGGAACTGTTAGCATCGAAAAATCTGAAGCCTTATCAAGTTTGTTAAAAAAACACAAAATACCGCATAATGTTTTAAATGCTAAATATCACGAAAAAGAAGCCGAAATTATAGCTCAAGCAGGGGTTCCTCAAGCCATTACTATCGCTACCAATATGGCTGGAAGAGGGACGGATATTGTTTTAGGTGGCAATCTTGAAATGTTAATTGGCAATGAAATTGACCCAGTCAAAATTGCTAAAATCACCGAAAAATATCAAGCAAATAAAAAAATTGTTATTGAAGCGGGCGGGTTATTTGTTATAGGCACTGAAAGACATGAAAGTCGCAGAATTGACAATCAATTGCGAGGTCGTTGCGGTCGTCAGGGCGACCCCGGTAAATCAAAATTTTATTTATCGCTCGAAGATGATTTGATGCGAATTTTTGGTTCAGATAAATTAAAAAATATGCTATCAAGATTTGGTTTAAAAGATGATGAAGCAATTTTTCATCCAATGATTACCAAAACTCTTCACGGTGCTCAACGAAAAGTTGAAGCCCGCAACTATGAAATTCGTAAGAACCTTTTAAAATATGATGATGTTGTAAATTATCAAAGAAAAAATATTTATTCTTTGAGAAATGAGTTGATTATTTCTGCAAATATTAGCGATAAAATTACTAAATTTATTCAACAAATTAATCAAGATTTAGTCGATGATTGTTTGCCTAAAAACTCATATCCAGAGCAATGGGAAGTCGATATCCTTGAAAAAGAATTAACGAGAATTTATGGCAAAAAATTATCCATTAAAGATCTAGAAAACTTCGATGCTCAAACCCATGAATCGGTCTTAAAATTTGTTAATGAAAATATTGAAAAAATCTTTCAAAATAAAATTGAAATTTATGGCGAAGATATAATCAGAAAAATTGAAAAACAAATTTTCTTAATCACTCTTGATAATGAATGGAAAGACCATTTGCACTCGCTCGATAAACTGCGACAAGGTATTAATTTACGAGCCTATGCTCAAAAAGATCCGCTGATTGAATATAAAAAAGATGGTTTTAATCTTTATGAAGAGATGTTGCTTCGTATCGAAGAGCAAGTGGTTTCACGGCTTGCTCATGTTGAAATTTCTGTTTCTCCAAATCAAAATTCATCGATTGATTTAGTGGGCAATATTAAAAAAACCAAAACAATCGAGTCTCGCCATGATGTAGCTGATAGCTTTGAAAATCGAATTCAATCGCCAAAGATTTCAACCCCAATAAGAACTAAAGTTGACCCTAAAATGCGAGACCCCAAAAACCCCAATAGCTGGGGCGATGTTGCCAGAAACGAGCCTTGCCCTTGTGGTAGTGGCAAGAAGTATAAAAATTGTCACGGTCAATAAATTTTGGTAAAATTTTATCATTTTTTTATTAAAAAATTTTTTTTAAATTTATTTTTTATATTTCATTGAATAACACAAATTAAATTTTATGTTTATAAAGTGTTTAATTTAATTTAAAAAATCTTTATGAAAAAAACTACAAAAATATTATCTCTAATTGGCTTATTTTCAGCCCTAAGCCTCTCTAATGCATTAGCAAATAATGAATATAAATTTGAAAAAAACCACACCAGTGTTATGTGGGTTGCCAATCATTTTGGTTATTCATCGGTCTCTGGTAAATTTACCGATATTGATGGCTCGATTACTTTCGATGAATCAGCTCCACAAAATTCTAAAGTCGAGGCGACAATTAAAATTAAATCTTTAGCAACTGGCTTGCCAAAATTTAACGATCATCTTTTTAGTAAAGATTTTTTTAACCTAGATAAATTTGCCGAAGCTAAATTTGTTAGTAAAAAAGTTCAAAAAATTAAAAATAAAACTGCCGAAATTGTTGGCGACTTAACTTTACTTGGCATCACTAAAGAAGTAATTTTAACCGCCACTTTTAATAAATCTGCACCAAATCCGATGAGTCAAAAACCAACTATTGGTTTTAGTGCTAAAGCAACTATTAATCGCTCAGATTTTGGCATGAATTATGCTTTACCAAATATTGCTGATAAAGTTGATTTAGTTATTGAGGTTGAAGCTAATCAATAAATTTGATTTACATTTTTTATAAAAGTCGAGAATTTTTGGGCGAGAATTTTTAGTTCTCGCCTTTTTTATTTTTTGTAAAAAATTAATTTAATTACCTTCTTGACCACTCAACTTTATTTTTTAAAATAATTAATCTTTTTTTAAAAATAATTTCTTTAAAAATGGTTGCTTTAAGTTTTGTCTCCTTCTTGTTTTTGTTTGTGTTAATCGGCATAATTTCTGGTTTAAAAAGCAAAAAAACCAGCGAAGATTATTTACTTGCCAGTCGCTTGGAAAAGCCGTGGATGATAGCATTATGTGCTGTTGCCACCAATAATAGCGGTTATATGTTTATTGGCATTATCGGCTATACTTATCTTAATGGTTTAGCAGTAATCTGGATATTTTTACCCTTAATTATCGGTGATTATTGTGCTTCACTTTTTGCTTATAAAAATATTCGAGTAGCTTCAGCAAAAATCAAAGCAATCTCTTTTCCTGAAACTTTATCTCGTTGGTCAGGTAAAGAATTTAAAATTGTGCGATATTTATCATCTTTTATTTTAGTAATTTTTTTAGCGGTCTATGCCGGAGCACAACTTCGAGCGGGCGGAAAGGCAATGCATGTTTTATTTAACTGGAGCTACGATATTGGGGCAATTATCGGTGCAGTAATTGTTTTAATTTATTGTTTTGCGGGTGGCATTCGAGCCTCAATCTGGACCAACACTGCACAATCTTTTGTGATGATTTTTTCTATGGCAATGTTGTTTTTTGTAGCACTAAATTATCATGGTGGTTTTGAAAATTTTAGTAATTCTTTGCAAAAAATCGAAGGTGATTATTTAAGTTTATTTCCTAAAAATGCCATCGAAAACCCATTTTTAGGGATTGGGCTTTTTGTTTTTGGCTGGTTTTTTGGAGGGTTTGGTATTATTGGTCAACCCCATATCATGACCAGTTTTATGGCGATGTCGCAACCTGATGATATAAAAAAAATTCGACTTTATTATTATAGTTGGTATATAATTTTTATTATTTTAACAATTCTAACTGGGTTAATTTCACGAATCTTAATTCCAAATTTTGCTGGCTATGATCCTGAGCTTTCTTTACCAATTTTATCGCAAATGGTTTTGCCAAAATTTTTGATTGGCTTTATTTTGGCGGGGATATTTTCGGCAACCATGTCAACCGCTGATTCGCAGATTTTATGTTGTTCGGCTACCATTACTAATGATTTAATTAAAAATCGCAAGAAATCTTATTTGATTGCGAAAACTTCCACAATTTTTATAACTTTTATTACTTTAATTATTGCCCTTATTGATAATCAAAGTGTTTTTTCGCTGGTGATGTATGGCTGGCTAGCTTTGGCATGCAGTTTTACCCCGATAATTTTAATTTACTCTCTAGAAAAAAATCCGACTGAAAATTTAATTATTGGCTCAATGCTAACTGGGTTTATTTCAATGATGATTTGGCGAATTAGCGGTTTGGGCGATTTAGTTTATGAGGCTGGCATTGGTATTCCATGTGCCATGTTTTATTATTTTATTTGGCGAATTTTTTACAAAAAATCATTAAATAAATCGCTTTAAAAAATTTTTTTTAATACTACAATTTTTTTATTAAAATTAATCATAAAATATATAAAATTTTTTTAAAAAATGAACGAACCAAAATTATTAATAATTGCTGGCTCTGACTCTTGCGGTGGGGCGGGTCTTCAGGCTGATATTAAAACTGCAACCGCATTAAAAGTTTATTCAGCTTCGGTGGTAACATCAGTAACTGCTCAAAATACTCGAAAAGTATTTGCTATTCATAATTTGCCAATTGAATTTTTAAAACAACAACTTGAAGTAGTTCTCGAAGATATCCAATTTGATGCTATAAAAATTGGCATGTTGTCAAACATTCAAGTTATTGATGCAATCACCACTATTTTAAAAAATAAATTTAAAAAAATTCCAATCGTTCTTGACCCCGTTATGGTGGCTACTTCTGGCGATGTTTTACTCGAAAAATCTGCGATTGACTCACTCAAGAAAAATTTGATCAATAAAGCCAAAATTGTCACTCCAAATATTGACGAGGCTGAAATTCTTAGCCAAATGACAATTAAAAATCTTAGCGACATGAAAGAAAGTGCCACAATTATTAAAAATTTTGGTTGCCAAGCGGTCTTGATAAAAGGCGGGCATTTAAACTTTGCCGATGGCAAAGTTCATAGTTTATTGCTCGATGAAGAAGATGATTATTATTTAATTTCTAACAAAAAGATTGGCAACAAAGATATTCACGGAACTGGCTGTACTTTAGCAAGTGCTATTGCCTCTAATCTTGCCAAAAAACTCGATTTAATCAATGCGGTTCGTAAAGCCAACGATTATGTTTATCGTTGTGTATCCTCAAATATTAAAGCGGGCAAGGGTAGTTTGGTTCTTAAACATTGGTAATTATGAAAAAAATAAGTTTTTTATTAATATTTTTTTTATTTGGTTGTCAAAAAGATTGGTCATATCAATATCCCAATGATTCAAAAAAATGGGCAGAAATTTCACATGAAAATAAATTTTGCAAAATTGGCTATAATCAATCCCCAATTGATATTAAAGACGATTTGATAACTAAATTTTTACCCAGTGATTTGCAAATTAATTATCAAAAATCTTTAATTGAAAAAATCCAACAAAAATATAATTACAAATTTTTGTTGCATGATAAGAAAAATTTTATTCAAAGAGCTAAACGAAAATTTTGGCTTCGTTATTTTGAATTTCATCATCCCAGCGAGCACCAGATTGCTTCGCAACCACATAGTTTAGAATTGCAATTATATCATAAAAGCGATGATGAACAATGGTTGGTATTAAGTTTTTTTCTTGAACTTGAACCAGAAAATCTAAATAATAACAATATTGATTTTGATAATTTTATTCAATTTTTAAATTCTAAAAATTCTGAAAGCAATTTTGATTTTAATATTTTTAAAAAATATGTTAATGATAGTTTTTTTTACGAAGGCTCATTTACTGTCCCGCCATGTTTAGAAGGTGTTAAATGGTATATCGAAAAATCACCAATAATTTTATCAACCGTTCAATTAAATTCATTGATTAAATCAACAATTTTAGTAAAATCTAATGCTCGAGAAACCCAAATTTTTAACCCATAATAAAATTTTTCATGAAAACTTTACTCAATGAGCCACAACATCAAGCTGTTACTTCTACCGAAGGTCCATTATTGGTTCTGGCTGGTGCTGGAACTGGCAAAACCAAAGTTTTAACTTCAAGAATTATTCATATTTTGCAATGCGGTTTGGCAAGTCCTCACGAAATTTTGGCGGTGACTTTTACCAATAAAGCTGCCAGCGAAATGAAAAAAAGAATGGCTGAAATTATCGGTGATCAAGTTAATTATTTATGGGTCGGAACCTTTCATTCAATTTGTGCAAAAATTCTTAGAAGATATCCAGAGTCCGTAGGTTTAAAATCTGATTTTACAATTATCGACGATGATGACCAAACCCGATTGATTAAGCAAATTCTTAGCGACATAAATATCGATCCCAAACAATTTCCACCTAAAGCATATTTAGCAAAAATTTCTCGCTTAAAAGATAGTGGTAAAACTTCGATAAATTTTGATGATGTAAATCTCCCGAAACTAAAAGAGGTTTTTGATAATTATCAATCTCGCTTGAGACTTATGAACTCTGTCGATTTTGGCGATTTGCTAACATTAAATTTACAAATTTTTAACCACTCGCCCGAAGTTTTACAAATTTTGCAAAATAAATTTCGCTACATTTTAGTTGATGAATATCAAGACACTAACGATGCCCAATATCAGTGGCTCTTAAAATTATCGCAACTATATTTGAATATTTGTTGTGTTGGCGATGATGACCAATCAATTTACAGTTGGCGAGGTGCCAATGTCGCCAATATTTTGCGATTTGAAAAAGATTTTCACGATGCTAAAATTATTCGCTTAGAGCAAAATTATCGTTCCACAACTAAAATTTTAAAAACCGCTCATGCGGTAATTTCAAACAATAAAGAGCGACACGGCAAAACCTTGTGGTCAGATTTAGGCGAGGGCGAAAAAGTTCGTTTATATTCTTTTTTTGATGATCGCACCGAGGCTTCGAAAATTGCTCAAAATGCTAAAAATATTATTGCAAATAAAACAGTTAATCCATCGCAAATTGCCATTTTAGTGCGGGCAGGCTACCAAACTCGACAATTTGAAGAAGCTTTTATGCAAAATGGTTTGCCATATCGAGTAGTTGGCGGTATGAAATTTTATGAAAGGCTTGAAATACGAGATGCGATTGCTTATCTTCGCTTAGTTTCAAATTTTGATGATGATCTAGCTTTTTTAAGAATTATCAATGTTCCAAAGCGAGGTATTGGCGAAGCAGGTTTAAATAATTTAAGAGCTACCGCAAGGCAAGAAAATTTATCGCTTTTTGCCATGTTGCAAAAGGGTTTGCAAGAAAAAACTCTTAAAGGTAAATCTGCAGAAAATCTTGCCAATTTCGTTGAAAAAATAAAAAAATATCATCAATTAATTAATCAAAAAACATTAAATTTTTTATGTAAAGAATTGCTTGAAGAGGTTGGCTATACAGATTTATGGCGACTTGAAAACACCATCGAATCACAAGGAAGGCTCGAAAATATCAACGAATTTATCGCTAGTCTTGAAGATTTTCAAAATATTGTTGAGTTCCTTGAATATGCTACTTTAGTTGAGTCACGAGATGAAAAAAATTCACAAGAAGCCATCAATATTATGACCATTCACTCTGCCAAAGGGTTAGAGTTTGATTTAGTTTTTTTACCCGGTCTTGAAGAGGGTATTTTTCCGAGTGCTAAATCGGTTGAGCAAAAAAATGGCGAAGAAGAAGAGCGAAGATTGATGTATGTTGCAATTACTCGAGCTAAAAAACAATTGATTATGTCATTTGCTAAAAGTCGATATTTATTTGGCGATGTGCAAAATTCTTTACCATCGAGATTTTTAAAAGAATTACCAGAAAGTGAAATTATTTTTGAAGAAGTCGGATATGGCTTTAACAAGTCATATCAAGGTTTCAAAGCCGAAAAAACAAATTATTTTAATGACGAATCTTTAGAAGATAATTACCATAATTCTTCAAAATTATACTCTGAAAAAAATTCTCAAGACCATGATTTTAACAAAATTGCTAAAAATAAATTTGTTAATAATTTGAAAATTTTTACCGCTAATAATTCTAATTTTTCAAGTTCAATTGCTAGCAATAATTCTCCAAAATCATCGCATAATTCAAATATTGTTGGTAATTCATCTTTACATTCGGCGAGGGTCTTTCACCAAAAATTTGGCTACGGCAAAATTATCGAAGTCGATGGCAATAAATTAACCATTAATTTTGAAAAAACTGGAGTCAAAACTGTTTTAAAAGATTTTGTTAGTTTCGAATAATTATTTTAAAAACTCACTTGATAAAAAACTAATAATTTTTACAATCATTACAAAAATTATTTAACAATTCTTCAAAGCACCCATAGCTCAACTGGATAGAGTATCTGACTTCGGATCAGAAGGTTGCAGGTTCAAATCCTGCTGGGTGCACCACTTTTTAATATTTCATTTTTTTAGGTTCGCCTTGCAATCAAATTATAAAACTCAAAAAAAAATTATTATATAAATGTAATAAAAAATATTTTAAAATAAAAATAAATTGTTTAAAGTTATACAAAAATATAAAATATACAAAATAAATTTATTTAAATTATTTTAAATATCTTATTCAAAATTATATAATCTTTAATCACTATTAATTTAAAATGATCCAGTCAAATTCTGTTTCGGATAATAATCAAGAAGCATCTTCTCAGTCGTCGCAATCAAATTCTTTTGGATCTTTAGCTAAAATATTTTCTTCATTTTCTGTTGCCGGAATATCCACCATGAAATTTGTTAATGATTATGTGGCTTTCGGCCATGATAGTAGAAGGGCTTCGCAAAATAACGAAGCAGAGAAATTATTAATTTTAATTCCAGTCGGAGTTTTTGCCCTTACGGGTTTTTGTTTATTGCATTCATATTGTTTAGCAAGGCGAGAAAACAAAATTTCTGAAGAAATTTTTGAGAATTTACAAAAAATTAAACTTAATGCTAACAAATCTGATATTACCGAAGAGATTGAGGCGATTGATAAAGTTTCGCATCAAATCGCTAAAAAATCTATTTTTCAAAAAAACTTTCACCGCGAATTGATTTCTGCATTAACTAATTATGCAACTCATCATCCCGAATTACCCGAGGGTTTTTTTAAAAAAATATTAAGTCAAGCTTATCCTGTAGAATCGAATACATCTATTTTATCAAGAGATGAAGAAGAGCTAATTCGAAGACATTTGGTTTTAGCGATCAGAAATGATAATTTTCAGCTTGAGCCTTCACTTTATAAAGGTAGGAGAGACAATCCGTTATTTCAATTAGCTTTAAAAATTAAAGACCCAGAGCTTACAACCGAAAATAAAGAATATATTTTTAAAGTTCCATCTCCACAATCATCTGATTTAGAATCAGGAAATATCAATATTTCAACCAAGGATTTGTTTCTGATATATAGTTTATTGAAAAAAAATAATGTGCATATTCCAGTTAATTTTTTTAAATCAATAATTAATCAAACTGATATTTTTAATGGATTATTAAGTTTGGTTAAAGAAGGTTTTGATCCAATTGATCAATCAATAGATCAATCGATCGTCATGAATTCGGGAGTGCCAGTTGTTAATGTTTATGATATATCTCAAACTAGACCATTAAGAGCTAACATAGAACAAAATCGAGATGGTAATGCTTCATCTAGTCACGACATATCAGCGGTTCTAACCTTTAGTAATCCTATTCATAACACTGATTCAATTACATCGCGAGATATTGCGAAACATGATTTAGATGCCAGATTTTTAGGAGTAGCAAACCTAGCTCCATCTCGAAAATCTGCCAGAAAAATTCATGATGAACCTAACAAAGCTCGATCGGTAAATTTAACCGATAATCCTTCATCGGTGGTCAGAGAAATCGAGATTAGCACTCCCGTAAGTTATGTGGCAAGAACTGGCGAAAAATAACAAAATCACTTAACATATTTTATTTTATCAACTAATCTAGCATCTTTAAAGCCTTTTAGCCTGATTTTGCATGAATCACATTTGCCACAAGAATAAAATTCTTGGTTAATTTCGATCGGATCATAGCAGGAATGAGTAATTGAATAATCAACTCCCAATTGCTCGCCAATTTTAATAATTTCTGATTTTTTTAAATCAATTAATGGGGTGTGAATCTTGATTTTTCCCTTATTTTGCACAGTTGAGGCACAGGCCAAATTTGCCATTTTTTCATAAGCATCAATAAATTCTTTTCGGCAATCGGGATAACCGCTATAATCAACCGCATTGACTCCGATAAAAATATCGAAGCATGAAATTACTTCGCTATAAGCCAGTGCATAAGATAAAAAAACTGTGTTGCGAGCTGGCACATAAGTAATAGGGATTTGATTATTAATAATTTCTTCTTGGTTTTTGGGCACCGCAATATCGGCTGTCAAAGCAGAACCGCCAAAAATTCTAAGGTCAATATTGGCGACTTTATATTCTTTAAACTGAAAAAAATTCGCAATTTTTTGTGCTGATTCTAATTCAATTTTGTGTCGTTGCCCATAAAAAAAACTCAAGCCATAAAGCTCAAAACCTTGGCTTTTGGCAATGGCACAAGTGGTTGCAGAGTCAAGACCTCCGCTTAAAAGTATAATTGCGGTTTTCATGAAAAAAATTTTTAATTATTTAAAATTAAATCAATTTTTTGTTGACTTAAAATATTAATTTATATTAGGTATATTTATTTAAAATTCAAAATTCAAAACTCAAAATTTATAAATATGAGAGAACCTGAAAAAATAAAAGCTGAAAAAATTAAAGTTGTTGATTTGCATCAGGCAAATACCGATATTCAATTCTTAAAAGCTCATGATATTAATGCAGAATTATCTTTAACACAAGATAAAATTAAATATCATTTTAATTTTGAAGATGAAGAATCTGCTCAAAAATATCTTAGATTTTCTCGTGAACTATATGATTTACAAACTCAACCAGAAGTTGTTAAAAAAAAAGACGGAAAATTTTTTATTGAATTTGACCAAAATGATATTAAAAAAATCACCGAGAGACAATCAGAGCTTGATGAGTTCAAAAAACATGATTTTACCACCGAAGAAAAGCCCGAAATTTCATATTTATCAAAAGTTTTACAAAAATTTGCCTCAAAAGATTACTCAACATCAGATATCTATATTGTTAAATTGGGTGACGAATCTAAAAGTGAAGAATTTTTAGAAAAAATAAAAAATCGATATCAAATTAATATTAGAGATAAATATGATTCAAAATCGGATCAGTTAAAATTATCAAGAGATGATATTCAAAAAATGATTTATCATGATGCAAGAGATAGTAAAATGTCGGTTGCAGATTTTGACTCTCCTGAGCAAAGAACTGAGCAACAAACTCAAAAAGAAACGGATGATAAAATATTATTTTTAAAATCAGCTTTAAACCTAGCTACTAATGTCAAATTTGATAAAGAAAAGGGTGTATTTGAGTTAGTATTTAAAAAATTAAATACCGATAAACATGCTAGCGAAATGTTAGATAAAATTGGTATCAAAGATAAAATTTCTGCTCCAGCAGATGCAAAATCAACAAGTTATCCTCGTATTATTGAGTTGAGTCAAGAGGATGTTTTGAAGTTTCAAGAAAATATTGATGAATTTAAAAAAATAAAGCAAGATTGTCTTGATATAAATAATCATCGCTATGGGGAAAAACCAGATTTTCATAGACTAATATCGAAACATAAAGACGGTCTTTTTTTTATTAGAAATGATCTTGGCGAAGATTATAAGCTTTCTAAAGATGCTTATGATTGGACTTTATT
>JACCDO010627648.1_pt1 | contig 17932 bp, 17 predicted proteins | sample 7446101 | NCBI WGS metagenome assembly JACCDO01 (sample SAMN15323440, study PRJNA562643) | freshwater metagenome | isolation source: river surface water | place: USA:Blue River Watershed | collected 2017-08-16 | reverse complement strand
GGCAATGTACGAGCCGCCTCCATTAGCCGTGTAGGGGTATGCGGATTACCTATAGCATTCAACCATACCTGTAGATAGCCAAGGGGGAAGCCTGGTCTGCAATGCGGCACAGCCCAGAGTGCTCCACGCACCTTACCCTGATAAAGTGCACGGCACAAATAGGCCTCGTATTTATTTGCCACACTAAGTGTAATATAATTCTCTACCCACTCCGCTGTAACAGTAGGCCGCAGAAGCTGTGGAGGGCGCTCAGTATCCGCCAGCCCAATGAATGATAGGCCAAGAAGTGAGAGGTCAACGGCCTCTGCCGGCATCTTAGCCAAATTGTAACAAAGTGTGATAACTGTATCACGGTCCATAGTATCACTTGTAAATGTATGATATGCCATGTAAAACCATTGTAGATTGGACACACCATAGCGAATTAGATAGACCTCAATCATTGCTTTGAGGCCGAGCTCTGTCTCTCCTGAATCAATAAGCTCAAGGAGCCAGAAGATGGCTTGGTCGACTCGCCGCTCCCTACAGCAGAACTGCAAGGCAGCGACAACTTCGTCGAGAACGTAGAAATGGCGTGTTAAGATTGTCATTGTAAGGCACAACTTTTCTATTCCGGTGCGCCCACTATCATTTTTTTCGCTACTGTAACTACTATTAGATGTCTGAATATAATAATCTTCAAAACGCCCATCTTGTTCGACCAAGACTCTGGCTTGGTAACTATGCAGCTGCTAGAGATGAGCGTTTTATACAAGCAAATAACATTAACGTGGTATTTAATTGTACAAAAGATCTGGAGTTTCTCCCGACCCCAAATGTGCAACGTCGCTATAGAGTAGCAGTAGACGACAATTTACGTGATGAAGAGATTATTAATATGGAGAAATGGGCGCCCGAGATTATCATGCTTCTAATGCAAGAATACAAAAGCGGGAACACCATACTTGTCCATTGTGCCGCCGGCATGCAACGTAGTGCTGCTGTTGTGGCAATGCTCCTAATTGTTCTTGAAGGCCTCACGCCCGACCAGGCTATCGCCGCAGTCCAGGCCAAAAGACCAATTGCCTTTAGACCTTCGGCTAATTTTAAGCGTAGTATTCAAGGTTTCTACATGTATTACCATAAGAGAGTTATTCCAAGTCTTTCTGCGGCCAAGAAGAACAATTAATGCCGTTAAGGCAACGGCGGTGCCCACAATTACAACAGTTAATGTCTACATAAAATCTTTCATGAAATCCAACAGCATCCCTGCTATTTGTAATATGCATAAGATCTTCATTACCAATACAGAAATTTTCTCCAGTAGGCGGTGTACCGTGAACGCTATACTTTGCATTAGATGTTGGACTAATACTACCTGTAATAACTAGTGAATCGGTATTATTCTCAAGGAAAATAAAATCTGCGTCTTCCGTTGCATAATGCATATTATATGTTGCATGAAACATGGGACTGCCGATAATTTTCAGCCCCTTATAAAATGCAATATCATTATTCAATGGAGTAATTCCCATCTTGTGACATTTAGTGGAAAACTGCGTACCGAGATCACGCATATCCCTATTTGTCTTTGCTGAAGAGAACTCAGTAAGATAAGGGACCCAATAAATATTTGTAAAACCCTGATCTTTGAGCGTCTTCACATTAGTCCATGTCGTATCATCAGTAATTGAGCCGAAGTTACCGGCTAAAATTAATGATGCAGGGCTATAGAGCTTGACCTTTGGCACAAACCCTTTGAGATTACTATAAATATAGAAACGATGCATCTTACTTAAATATATAATAAATATATGCTCTAAGTTGCTCAGAAAATAAAATATGGAGATATTAGAATGGCAAGTACATCTTCTAATGAATGGGTATGTCCCTCATGTACAGTACTAAACCCAATAGATAATGAGACATGTTTTGTATGTGGTACCCCAAGACCATTATTAGCAAATGGAGTTACATCTGAAACAGCTCCTGTTAACTCATTATCAACAATAGCCCCAGATTTATTATATCCATTACCAATTTTACCTACTCAAAATCTGGATGAAATGCTACTAAGACAGCAGAACACTTCTATTTCAGAAGATGAACTTATTACGGAGCAGAAAAATATAATTAGGGAATATCCATATATTAAGCCATCTGATGTAGAAAAATATTGCAGACTTAAATATATTGAAATTGGATTTGGTTTTGACTATCCACAGGATTTACCAATGTGTATTACAAGCCATAATACACCGAACACTGCTATTCCAGATACTGTTACAAATAGATATGAATTAGCTAATTACTTTTATGAGCAATTTGTCCCATCGAAAACAATGTTTAGACAAACAGCAAATGGTGGCAAGAGGGCATTATTTGGAAAATATATGCCTTTCACATTAACTGGTAAAATAACACGTCGTGCACCAAATCAGTCAGAAGGTTATTCATTAATACGACCATCCACCAATATAAGTACCAATAAATGTACTCAATTAGGATGGCCTCAAAGAGCAGATGACTGCTGGATAGATTCATATTTTTATGCAATATTTATGAATGATAGAATATCACCACTAATAAATAAACTATTTGACAATATTGTTTATAATAACGAGCACGATTCATATGAGTATAAAATTGTAAGATTAATTAATATGTATTTACATCTTTTGAAAGAAAAAGCTAACATAAAACTGTATTCTGATTTAAAACAAACTATTAAATTCTGTATTTGTGCATTTGGTTACCAATTATTATATGATAATAATATACAACATACACATTTTGGAATTACATTACCAGAACATGGACATGATATACAATTTAATAAATCATGGCCTATCATGGGTGGAGATGCACAGGATTTAGTAAAAATGATTTCAATCATATGTAAGTCGTATGTTAATTATAAACATATAGGTATGATAATGGATGATGATGCATTTATAAAAAAATATTGCAAATTGGGAGAAAATATTCAAGAGACAGTTGTTCATAAAAATACACTAAAAATTAATATTGAAATGGGTTGCGTATCAAATGAGAATCTTATTTATAATGTAAAACTTAATATTATAGACGCAAAAAGCATTGATTTTAATAATCTAGAACGTATTTTTATGAAGACAAATAATTCATATTATAGCCTAGAAGCTATTTCAGTAGCTCAAGGAAATCATCAAACTACATACACAAAATGTAATGGAGAATGGCGTTTTTATGATAATCAAGGCGCAGCAAACAATCGTTCTAGTTTACAACAGAGACGTGGATATGCAGGTAATAGTACATATGTTAATATTGCTGAAATTACAACTATACCTAAACGTGAATTATATAGCCGATTAAACTATTATATACATGGTAAAACACTATATTTAATATATGCTAAAGACAAAACTACCAATCTAACAAAAGGGGGTAGGCGCACTCGAGTACGCTCTCGAGTACGCCGCTCCAAAACCCGCCGCCTATAAAATTTTTACAGGCTTGACAAAAACTTTTCAGCCCTTCAAAGTACTCGAGTACACCAAGATTCTTCGTAGGTTTATGTAAATTTAATGGAATTACATTTACATATGTCTACGAGTCTCGAGAGCCGCCCAGAAATACCCCTTTTTATATTACCCCCATTAGATATGTCAGCGACCGCCGCTGTATTTTTTAGTGAGAGTGTACTCTCACTCTACCCAATCTTAGTAAAAAAAGTCCCCACAAACCTCAACACACAAACCCTCGCCAGATTCCTGGTCTATCCACTCGCCGCCCTCATTGTCAGTGGCGCAACACCGCTGAAAGCCGCCTACAGCCACGGCGCTGCAAAAAACCTCGGGCTCGGTGCTATAAATGTAGCACATATTGCATCAAGTTACATGGCCTTCAAAGAATTACCGGCAGGCATAGCTATGTCATTATTTTATACATATCCCCTATGGAATCTGTTCGGTGCCGCACTCTTCTTCGGTGAGGCCTTCCCTTGGCATCTCTTCCCAGTTGTTATTGTTGCCCTGATTGGTGCCGCCCTAGTAGCCTTCAGCAGAACACCAGAGGAGAAGAGCAACAATAAACCACTCAACCTTAAGGGTATAACGGCCGCACTAATTGCAGCACTAACAGAGACTGCAATCTTCTTAGCGGTTAAAGGTGCAGGTGCGGCAACAAGTCCATTCACCTCGGTCCATCAAATCTACCTCGGTGGTCTACCTATACTCGCAGCCTACCTCCTCTTCAAGTCCGACGACCCGCTTAAAGCGGGTCACGAAGAGAAAGTTGACACATCTATTAAAAATTGGATACCCCTCATTCTCTTTAATGGTATTCTGGGGTTCACAGGTTACTGTCTCCGCTTCTGGTCTATCCCACGACTTAGCACAATTTTATACAGTATTCTAAGTATGTTTGGTGTTCTGGCAGCATTCACCTGGGGCCATTTCTTAGCAGATGAGCCTATACAGGGACAAGGACTTGTAGGTGCAGGCATCTTAACTGCCGCTATTGGTTATCTGAGATATGTAACCCACTAAGGTTGCCGACTAAAGTAGCGCAAACGGGCTTCACGTGCCGCCCGTTTCTCTTCCTCTGTTGGTGGTGCTGGTGGAGCCAAAGGCCGTTCCTCCGTCATATCAATAGGCACACGAGCAGGCTCTACAGGAACCACAGGAACTGGAGGCGCAGCAACCGGTTCAACATCTCCGCTAATGTTCACCGTAACAGCCACCTCTTCGGTCAAGCGCCCAAGCATAATTTCAGCACCATCTTCACCAATTAAATGTTCAACAATGACGGTCTCATCGTCAATCTTGAACCAGATATTACTATGTAGCACCTTGAAATCGTAGAAATGCTCTTGCAAAACCTCTTGTGTAGTCTCACTCTTAATAAACATCCGCACAACAATCTCCTTAATCACTGGCAATTCACTAGTATCCATCTTTTCAACATGCACAGGCTCATTTGAATTCAGAATCTCAAATACCCAGTCAGGCACAAATACCCCATCATCCTCATTGTGCGGCACAGCTGTTAATGTCACCTCGGCTCCATCAGCTTGTGATAATTTAATAACCATAGGCTCGCCAAGACCAACATCCCCAAACATCTCCATAAATGTATCACTTTTAATAAATCCAAATCCACCGTCCTCCTTCACATGGTCTCCAAAGCTCTGAATAGGGAGAATTCCCATTGGAAACAGATATTTATCGTACATGTCGTAATTGGCTTACTATTATCTTTAAATACGCCAAGCCTTCATTTTTTCTAAGCCAACCCAAAGACGCAAAGCTTTATAAATCTAAATGGAGGGAAAGGAACGACAGCCACAGCAGCAGCCACAAGAGGAGCCCCCGCTTCAACTGCAATTAATTAGAACACCAACTAAATCTCCAGACATTCTAACTGTTTTTAATATGTTGCCAGGGATATCTCTATTAAATCAACATCTATTTGCCAGTCGTTATCTCCCTCTTTTTAAAAGTTATAGAGCCCGTAGTCGTTACTACGCCTTAGTTTTCCATACAAGTCGCTTCATTGTAACTGTAGGAAGTATAACAGTCCCTGCACTCTTATCTCTCCAGAGCGCCGACAATCTAAAATGGTTAACATGGGCAATTTCCCTTGCCGTCACTATCTTTAATGGTATTCTCACATTATTCAAAATCGATAAGAAATACTACTATCTGCATACTGTAAGAGGTGTTCTGGAATCAGAGGCCTATCAGTTCTTAGCATTGGCGGGGCGTTACGGGAAGACAAAAGATGCAGCTGTAACAAATAGTCATGCATATCAGTTCCCTTATTTCTGCATTGCCATGGAGAAAATTAGGATGAAGCAGATAGAGGAAGAGTATTTCAAACCAGATAATACCGATAAAAACAAGGAGCAGAGCTCTACGCAAACTAACATAGTACCTCCAAGTGCAGCAGGTCAACCTTCGGAGGAGATGAAACAGTGGCAGCAAGCTGCTGTGAAACAACAGGTAAGTGAGTTAGGCGCTCCTATTACATTTAGTACACCTTTCTTCAGACAATCCTCACATAGACAGCCAATGTCAGCCAGGAACTCTATTGCACCGCCTTGGACATGCATCAATTGCGGGCAACTGAATATTGCAACTCACAGTAAATGTTCAAATTGTAATATAGAACATCCTGATATTATAAATTCTCCTAACTGGTTATGCCCTAAATGTAATGTATATGTTCCAAAATCTCTTCCCGATTGCCCAAACTGTACACGAGAAGAACGTTCCTAATAGTAGAATGCCGGCCACAAAAAAACGCCGCAGTGGCGGTTCAAAAAGGACACATCGTGTTTATAGAAATGTACATTATCCACGATGTCAATGTGATGATAATTGCCACAGTCCATCATTAAAGGGATCCGCTTTTTGTAAACAGCATCAGAACTGCGCAAAAGGGAGCCCATTGAGTGGATATGAGCCGCCATACGAACCCGACTTCTTCAATAAAAATCGTGACCTTCATGATTCCCATAACTGTGCAGCGTATGCATTTGGTCATGTGCGAGCAAATCCGAAGGCAAATGATCCATTTGTGCAACCAGGCACCTTCTCAGGCTTCCCACGTTTCAGCAAAATGCGTCGCAAAACCTGCCCAGATATGTTGGCACGAATCTTCGGCGATATGCCATCTGTTAAACCAACAACATTTGAAGCAAAATGCCCGGCCCATACAAGTAAAATTGCAATGGCCGTGGATGCACGCTCCGACTACCATTTCTGGCGTCAAGACAATAATGGATACTGGAGCCATAAACCTGGGTCTACCGATGTCACTAATATTGATGCCTTCGGAAGACCAATCTGGAACCCACAACTTGCTAGTCGTAATTACAATGATAAGACTAGTAAATTGAACTACAACAGGTTCTGTGGTTATATGTGTGTTCAACGTAAGATGCAGCCACGTCTTAAAAGTCCTTAGAGCCATTTTTGGGCATATTTCACCAGAATCTCGTTCTGAGGACTGTCCCAAATAGCCAATGCCTCTGCTGGACTAAGACGTTTTAATGGATTTAGATTACATAAACCTAAAATCGTTTTTTTAATCTGCTCTATATGTTTTGTATCACGACCTTCTAGACCCGACTTCATAAGATGATATAGTTTTTGGAGTAAAATATGACCGGCAGCATATGAATCATATTTGTGCCAGTTATTTTTCCAAAATAATTTAAAATCACGCTGTCTAAACGAAATACTTTGCTGTGTAAACTCCAACATCTCCTTTTTCAGGGAAGCCTCTGTTTTCCCGTATATCTCCATAATTGGTGTCAATGTACGAGTGCGCCTAGGGGTACGGAAAAAACGGTCTATTAATGTACTTGGATCGACACCAGCATCAGCTGCTCTAAAAAGAGATTGCTCAGGAGGATATTGAGTAAAATTTAATAAATAAGGATCATCTTTTTTATCCTCTGCCTCTGAAAGAGAATTTAACTGTCTTTGCGAAATATTGTAGGCATCTAGTGTAAATCCAAAATCAATAATTCGTGGTATATAATTATTATCAACCAATATGTTATTACTATGGAGGTCACCATGAACAAGACCCTCTACCATTAATAATGTTAAGCCCTCAAGCAAATGTTTTCCAAATCTCCAGAATGCATCTGGTGAACTAAATAGACCCTGATTGTTATCTTTGCTTCCTGCAAATTTCATACGGAAGGTCCATAAGTTTGGCGAGTCTACAGTATATGAGCGTGTATGTGTACACCTTAAAAGTTCGAAGGGTGGATTAAATGGTTGTGTTTTACTTGCATGACATAATTTATCAGTAGTTGGTACTGAAAAATAGGCCGGGGCGTTGGGGATATTATTACGAATACGTAACAAAATTCTTAGTTCTTCAGACAAATCTCCTCTCCAATCTAATCCAATTTTACTGACATCAGTTCTGCTTATGCGATCTGGATTTTCACCTTGACACAATAAAGGTGGTATAAACGTACATCCATATTGACCACTATCTATAAAACGACCTCCAAGCATCCTCTAATTATTCAAACCATTAGTGGTCCGCATTAAGTGGGTTTCCTACTTTAAGCAGATCATGCGCCGAATACACAGAAACCTTAATAACATAAACCAACAGATGGACAAATATCTTGTCATAGTTATTTTAACATTTGTTATACTTGCCGTGGGAGCAAGAATCTACAGTTATGCAGCTGAAGAGGGCTTTCTTGATAGTCCTCAGCAATCGGCCTCTGCATTTATGAGTCGCTTTCTACCCATGCGTGGTGATGTAGGTGTATATGACGAAGAGGCCGGCTACAGGCGGGACCCACGATTCTTCGCCGGCTACGCTGATGTACAACGTATAGGAGTAAACCATGACTTCTGTCGTATGATTGAACCTGATGGCAGCGACGATCCACAAAAAGCCTTCTTTGCATGTGCATTAGCGGGGACTGAAAATCTCTCCGGAGCAGAGTTCCGCACCGAAACAGTCCGTCAAGGGTTCAAACGCTCACGTGATGATTATATGCGTGATACCCTCAAAATCGGCCGCCAAGACTACTGCCGAATACTGCGTCAGGCCGACGGCACCTTCCAGCCCATGTGCCGGCGTGCGGGAGAACGACGTTTTGGTAAACAGGATTTCTTAGACCCCAACCCACCCAAGGCAATACAAACCATGTTAGACTTTTATGATGGTGTTATGATGTGGTTACGTATGAGGGACGACTTAGTCGACTACGCCGGCAATCTACTTGTAAGTCAAACAGGTGATATTAAAATTAATGAAGAACCAAATCCATCTGTTACTGAGGGACTAACCTTTAATGGTATTGACCAGTTTTTGCGCCTAGGTGATAATCAGAGTCTGGAACTCGGTGACCAGGTCAGCCTCCGCAGTATGCGTGCAGTCAGCGTCTGGGTCTACTTTGAGGAATTCACGAATAATGCCCACATCTTTGACTTCGGTAATGGTTCAGGCAAAGATAATGTCTGGCTCGGTATTGCAGGTCGTGGTAGCCCCTCAATTCAAAGTTGTAATATACGACCACCTGGCTGTGGTGACCAGAGCACAGTCCCTGAGCCACCTTCAGGTCAACAATGTGTCCAGGAGGTACGCCCTCAGCATCTCATGGCCACCTCGAGAGCCAATGTTGACGACTTCCTCTGCCCTCTCTTTGAAACCACCGGTAAACGTGTTGCCCCCCTCATACCAAGACAGCAACCTAAGGGTAAAGACGACACCGCCAAGATGGCGGACCTAGTCTATGAGATTTGGGATGCCCGTGACCGAAAGATGCGCATCAACATCCCTTGCGCTGTGCCTCTCAAACAATGGACACATATCACCGTAACTGCCGTTACAAATGATGCCTTCAGACCCGATATCAAAGTCTACATTAACGGTATCCAGAGTGCCTTCTACCCCTCGGGCTTCCTGCCACAAACAAGTTTCATGACACATAACTACCTTGGTAAAAGTAACTGGGCCAACGTGACAAGTCAGTATGAGAACCGTGATGAACTGTTCAAGGGTAAAATGTTCGACTTCCGTACCTACAACACTATTATGGGCGAAAAGAAAATTCAAGAGACTATTAAATGGGGTACTAAATTACTTGGAATACCCATGCCAAAATCTGTACAACAGTTACAAACAGCTCTAAAGGTACAGGCAGCTAACGAAAAACCTCTCATTGCAGCGTATGACACCGAGACCCCACACTTCAAGCTAACTGTTCCAAAACGGAAGATGCCGACAGTTAAGAGACAAGAGGGGCAACCCAGAGACCGTGTGCAATATAATACATATGTCCCTAAAAAGACCACAGGTATTACACAAACAAACGAGAAACAGATAATTAAGGGGCTGCCCGCAAATAAGAAAGAGAAGACTCAGGAATCAAAAAAGAAAATTAAGGAGACTTCGGGATATTAATCTCACCGCATGTTACCTTCCAAGAACCTTCAGGCGATAGATACTTCTCAAAGTAGGCTCTGCAACTCACTGCCATCTCACGCCATTCATAATCATTAAGTGTAGTCGCCAAACGCTTAGCCTCCTCGGGTGTCTCGGCACGCAAATAATGCACGCCCTCAACTGGTGGCACAGCATAATGTGTCATGTCTACACCAGGCGTAATAATCGGTACAGTACCAACCGCCATACACTCAACCTCACGGTGACATTTAGGCCCATAGCCAGGTAAACAGAGACCAAATCTGCTGTCTGCCAACTTGTAAAGGTATTCCTGCTGAGTGAACTTATACGCACCTCCAACAGGCATCACAAACTCATCACATGCAGATGACCAATCAAGGCCAGTCGCCTTCGAAGAACGTAACTTGAACTGCTTGCTGTTCTCTATTTTACCATAGAACACCAGATTTTTTGACCGGTTACCAAAATCATTGTCCCTTACCTTCTCTAATAGTCTTGGCCTCCTAGCCCAGAAGATCCAGGGTTTACCATTAGGGTGCTGCTCATTCCCGAAATAGGCGGCCTTCCAGACCTTCTCCGCCTCTGGTGCTCGCTCCAGCCACTCGAGCGTAGGCCGGTCGTACAGTAATGTGCCATCAGCGCCAACTGAATCTAGCCAGACAAATACGCCATCATGGTATACACGCTCGCATAACCCAGCCTCCGCCCACAACTCCACCATCTCTCTGAAAGAATCTCCAGGATGGGCGTGGAAACCCTCCCTTTGAGCAGGTACAAACACCTTTCTCAGACCCTCAGAAGGCTTAGCTACAGGAGTAGGCTTCATAATAATAAGTAAAAGACGAGCAATCTCTGACGGCGCCAGTCCCTCGATACTCAGAGGATAATAGCGCAACCTACAAGCAGTGGCCATCGCCGCCATAGCAGGAGTTGGGGCAATGTCGATAAACTCAGCGCCGTGAGTGGCGGCCCACAAATAGTCATGAAGTTGTGGTCCACCGACGATAAATGTAGATTTCTTAAGTGTAGCAATAATTTTTTGCGGTGCAGTTGCCTTACCGATAAACTGGATGTCATCCAGCTCCTCATCCAAATAATCCACGACATCTGCCGACAGACCATTAACAGTATACATCTCAGTCTCTGCCTCTCCTCGCCCAAGACGCTGCCGCATCCATTCAACAACAGGTGCAAGCGGAGCCTCCTGGCCTGGGAACATAGCCCATACAGGTTCTTCGCAGAAGAGTGATGAGCCGCTATAATCACACCCTAAATGATTAAGTACACCATCAAGACCCTTAGGGGCTTTACCCGCCATTGTGGCCTCTGGAACATCATCTATCTGTGATAGAAGCCAGGACTGTACACCTGCCTTCCATAGCGAGGGCGCACCAGGTACAACTACTGTACTACCAGGGGCCTTAACTGTAGGGCTGATAGAGCTGAACTCAGTCTGTGACCAGGCCAGCTCCCCCTGCTCCGTCGAACTACCGAATCCAATGCCGTCTCCATGAGTGAAGAGCCCATCTTCGGTTACAATTGCACCAGCGGGTACCTGATAGACATTGAACCATTTCATATCAGTATCCACATAGTCAGTACTATATTTCTTAGGGTCTGAGGTACGATAAAGCGTCGACAAACCGGCCTCGTAGGCCCTCTTGTCAGCCGCTGCCGCAGCAGGCCAGGGTTCAATCTGACATTTACCGTCATATGTACGCACATATAGTTTTTTAGCAGTAAAATCAGACTCCTTAAGAATGCGGCTCTCTAAAAGTCCACACGGTGCAACCGTTGCATAGATACCTTGCGTTACTCGGTCATACTCACTATAAGTGCGTGCACCAGATTCATGAACGTGATAGGAGCGAATAGCTAAGGCAGGATTACAGACCACAAATCGCCGCCGCACCAGTTCACCTGCAAATGCATTATCACAGCCGGCCTGGCCAAGAGAAAACGTTATTGCATCCCAATTAGCATCCCGCCGATGTAAATCCGTAGCCCTAAACCACCAACAATCCTGACTATCATCACGGGGACCAAATAGCTGTGCAGCTGCATCATTTTCAGCAGTCGCCTCCGCCACCGAAATATCATAACGTAGTAGCGCAGCACAGCGACCAGTCAAATCCATATTCCATAAATCCCTAATTGTACCATCAAAGTAGATATCGGAGTTACAGATACCGACATAATAATCTAGCGAAATAGCACCTTGTGCATACTTAATAGCATCTGCATAGGTCATACGCTTAGACCATTCAACTGGTACGATCTTGGCTTTTAGATCCTCTGGCCATGAGGACCAGGCCAAAGCAACATGCTTGCTCTCCATTAAAACATGAATCTTATGAATAAGAGGATTCTCTGCGTTACGACGGAGACAACAGCATAGCTCGTCCCAACGCTTTGCTGGCTTTGCCGCCCATAACTGTATAATTATATCAGCACGAGGCATCCTTGGCACAACCTCATCTTGAGTCATCACCGACTTATAGCGAAGTAGAGCTGCTAACCGTTGAACAGTTAGTGGTATTTCGCCTAAAACAAGCTCAAGAGCCTTTACATGCTGATACTTTTCATTCCAAGAATCGTCGATAACAATCATATTATGGTCTGTATCCAGCTGCTCCTCATTGTCAACTGCAATAAGGATTCCAGGTTCAAGTACAACTACATCTTTACCTTCAGGAAGGTAGATTGCTGCAACAGTTGCACCAGCAGAAGCGAGTTTAGCAGCAGCTTTCACGCCGACTGCTATATAATCGTAAGGAATATCTGTTCGAACAGGTTCGCTTCCGTCATAACACACTGCAACTTTTCTATCACGTTGAACAACAGGTTTTAATTGTAGGAGTTTTGTATCTGCGAGTCTCTTTTTCATTGCAGCTTCTGCCTTTGCGACTAGCTGTTGCTCCTTAACTGACTTCATTCTACCCTAATTGTTTGGGAGATGCTTAGGCCTTGAAATAAAATGGCGGACTATTAGAGAAATGGCCTGCCCTCCAAGACTTAATGCACTGCCCGGTCCCGGTGAAACCACCAGCTCCGCATTACCTCCCAATGTATATGCTGGAAAGCCACTACCTTATAGTGCTAGTACTGTTATACCTGTTATTTACGGTCAAAACTACAACTCTTTACAGTACACAAGTGCTATTCAAGAAGGGAATATGTATATAAGTATGAGCACAATGAATGCCGCTGCTCGTCGCACTACACCACAATTTACTTCGGCTGAAGATAGGATTAAATACCTCAAAGGTAAGCTTAATCTTGTACCTAATTGTAGCTAAATGCAAAAAAGCCCGCCTAAGCGGGCTATAATACTTCAAAACTAGTAAAAAATTTAGTAGTTTTGTAGGTATATTATACCAATACTGGGAGTGGGATTCGAACCCACGATAGTTTCCTACACGCTCTTAAGGCGTGCGCCTTCAACCCCTCGGCCATCCCAGTTCAGTGGATTGCTCCACAATTTATCATATCAGTTATGGTTTAAGCTGGCTATGCATTCCCTAAATGTCTTAGCGCATTCATATGGTCTATAGCACGAAATTGGTTAAGAACCTCCTTGAACGCTGCAACATCCTCTTTTTTAACTTTTAGATAGCGAGTTTCACTAGCGGCATCTAAGATATCATCTACCCGTACGTAGTTCGGCACGTGAACGGGCGATCTGAGTCGCACGCCATTTATCGGCGACAGGCTTGAGTCCATCGACAGCGGCGTTGTCGATGTTGATACGCTGTTTTGTGGGGTCGTAGCTGCCGATGCGCTTTGGCTGCTCGGTCCAGCTGTAGATGTCGATGGGCTCAGTCTTACTGGCTCCTCGCTGGACAAAGACTGGGATTCCGTGGATGATACGCTGCTCATATTCTGATGACATTTAGTGTGGCTTACCCTTAAGAGTCTCTTGCGAGGCAATCAAATTTTAGCCCCCTCAAAAGAAAAATTTGACAATTCACGGAGGCTTTAAGTCCGACCAAGCCAAACTATTAAAATGGATTACAAGCCAGCAATTATCGATGCACTCACCATTATGATGAAGAGTGTACAGATAAACAAAGAGACCTTCAAAGCGAGAGCCTATGGAAAGGTTATTAAGCAGATTGAGTCCCTCGGTGGCCCAGTGTACTCGAGAACGGATCTCGAGAACGTGACAGGAATCGGCGCCAAGATTGAAGAGAAGTTACAAGAGCTGTTTTCCACTGGCCGACTTGGCTCAGCAGAGCGTGCACTCGAGAAGGCTCCTATCACACTATATGATAATCTCCTAAAAGTACATGGAATTGGACCAGTAAAAGCAAAGAAGTTAATTGAGACTCATGGTATTACAAGTATTGAGGATCTACGTGTTAAGGCAGCCGCCAATAAAAAACTGTTAGATGCTGCTCAAACCATCGGCCTTAAATATTATGAGGAGTTTCAACAGCGTATCCCACGCCATGAGATGCAGCAACATGAGTCTATTCTACAAGAGGAGCTGGAAGAGGACTCATTCATGTTAATTGTAGGGAGCTACAGGCGTGGTGCACCCAACTCAGGTGACATTGATTGCCTCTTCCATAACCCTAAAGGTAGTAGCACAGCCCTAACAGAGTTTGTAGAGGCGCTTCAAGCACGACATTATATCACTGAGATTCTGGCACTAGGAGAGCATAAATGTATGGCAGTTTGCCAACTTCCTGATGGCGCTCATAGACGTCTAGATATTCTGGTTACACCTGAAGAGGAGATTCCATACGCAATGCTCTATTTCACCGGCTCAGACAAATTTAATGTAGAGATGCGTTCAAAAGCGCTGGAGCGTGGCTGGTCACTCAATGAGCATGGTCTCACCCCAGTCGGCCTTGGAGCAACAACTGAGGAGGCGAAGGCTGACCTCTTTAAAAAGGAGCCACCCATACTAAAAACAGAGGAAGAGGTTATGAATTTCCTCGGCTGGAAATATGTACCACCAACTGAGCGCACTGGACCTGAGGCTCTTATTCCATATGAGTCAGAACCACGCATTGTAATTAGACGCAAGAAACCCACAACTCATTAATCAGAACGCCGTTGTTGTGGTACAATAATTTTTACTGGGTCTACAACAATCTGACTCAACTCTACATACTGGACCTGCCGCCGACGCAAACAACTAATAATATATTGAACACCCATAATCACAATTACCTCTGCAATAAGAATCATTACAATATGGGCAAAGAGGCTGATGTCCTCGGCGTCTTTGACCACCTTTGGCCTATGATTTGAAACAGGATAGGGCTGGCCGTCGTAGAAACTATGAGGATTTGCTGCAAGCACATCTGCATATTTTTCATTTACTGCGCCACTTAAGAAGTTCATATAGTTGATGCGACTAACATTCTCTACTGGCACAAACAGCTGATATTCATACACCGGCTCCTTCATCAATTCCATAACATTAATTGGGTCGGCATCTTCGCCAGTATCCCAATGCACATTATTAATAATGGAGCATTGAACTGGTGCAGGCATAACAAAGCTGTTTTCTGAGCTATCCGCTGTGAAAGAGCGATAGCCATCGGGTCCATTAATACCCTCAAGTACAACCTTATCATAAGAGACACCGGCTCGACATGCAATTGATTCTCGTAAGAGTAGAATTGAATATGGCTGAAATGCGTAATTGGGGTCAAGTCCACGAAAACGGAATCGGTAGACCTCCGCTGAGGCATTCATCAATGTCAGAAGAAGAGCAAATAAACTAAACATAATTTTGGCTTGAAATCACAAATTTAGGAAAGTAAAATTCATTTTTTCCAAATAAATATTAGATATGGGCTTTGCTACATTAAAAGCCGCAACAGTTAATATAAATAAACAACAGTGTCAAAAAGCCAGTAATTTTATTATAAATGCACTCCCTAATATTTTAGAGAAGAATGTCTATAATTTATGTACACCTGGTAGCCGCTCATTATACGATCTTGTCTACGATAGACTTCGTTCAAGTACATTATTATCGTCAGAAATTGCGGACACATATATTCGTGGAGATGTGCGTCAAAAGTTAGAGCCGTTCTTTAATGTTGTACAGTCGACTACTATTTTCAAAAATGCATGTCAAAACGGGAATTGGCGTGACATGTTATTTATATTCCAGAGTGTAAAAGCCGATTTGGAACGAAATGTATGTGCAGCCTTCACTGGCGGTACACCAGACCTGCAACTTAGCTCCCTTCCTCCAGAGCTGGCTCAAGAGATTCAGCAAACTGCCAATCAAACTGAGAATCAGTCTGGTGGTAGACCTAGGCGGACAAGACGGAACCGTCGTAAATCAAGAAAAACTGAAAAGCGCCGGCGCAGAGCCAGAAAGTAAGCCAAAAAATGGAGAACTACTCGGATCCCTATAAAAACTGGGTAAGACTCAAGCAGACGCAGCAATTCCTACAATCAGGGATGCTACCTCATGATAAATGGTACAAAGAACATTACAAACATTTAACAATGTATGCAAATGTCCTACGGGCAACAGAAGACTGGGACCAGAGCATGCTTCCTATCATGGAACGATTAATAAGCGATTACGAAGAAACCGGTTATTATTCGTTAAAAGAATACAAAAAGGTTGTGGACCAACTGATACATATGATGGATGACCATGAGATGTCATCAATATTTAACAAATTGGGATTCTAAACTACTAACTAATTCAAAAATTTTTATATTCTTTATTTATTTTTTTGTTAAAATATGCTCTAGCATTACCAGTTATATTTGCAGGAATCATAGATTTAATAGCATTACGAATATTTTTAGGAGTTTTAGGAATTGTAGGGCCATTAGGTATTTTAGAGGGTTTATTATTATATATAGTATTAGGTAAAGACGCAACAAATTTACCATAATTTAACGCATATTTTTGATTTGCATTACGAGTTGTAATATTCCTTTGTGCCTCTAAAATATTTTTATTTGTAAGACCTGTTAAATTACCACGACGAACTGCTGTACGTCTTCTTCCTTTCTCACGATTATGCCATTCATTACGCACATTTTTTAATATCTGGTTCTCAATTTCAGCATTTGACATTCCATCTTCTTTACCACGTTTACGATAGTAGTTTAACTCTAAATTAACTGTTTTAAAGCGTCTAGTATCTCTTTTTTTAGCCATTGATTCCCACGCTCCAGGGTTTCCAGTCAATGCATTTTGATATAAAGGGTGCACCTTCGGTGTATTTATAAAAGAGACTTCACGTTTTTCATTAAAAATATTCGGTACACCGGGATATATTAACGCATTTTTAGGTGTATTTTGGAACAAGCTTGTATTAATATTACGCAAATTATTACCTCCTGTCTTCCTCGTTTTTCCCATGTATCTCTAATAATATACCCTAAAAGTCCTCGTCCAGAGTGAAACGTTTCTGCTCTGCTGTGGACCCGACACCAGCCTTCGCATAGGTGGTCACACGCTTCTCAAAGAAGTTATCCTTACCCTCAAGGGAAATCCGCTCCATGAAATCAAAGGGGTTCGCAGTATTAAACATCTTGGGATACCCTAATTGTACTGCAAGGCGGTCTGCAACAAACTCAATATACTGTGTCATCAACTTCGCATTCATACCAATAAGGTCACAGGGCAACGCCTCCGTAATAAATCCCTTCTCAATCTTCACCGCCTCCCGTAAAATCTTGTGTACTAACTCCTTCGGCAACTTATTTGAAAGTTCCCTATACAATGCACATGCAAAGTCGGTATGCAGACCCTCATCACGACTAATAAACTCATTACTAACTGTTAGCCCAGGCATTAGACCACGCTGCTTCAACCAGAAGATTGCACAGAAAGACCCACTAAAGAATATCCCCTCGACAGCCGCAAACCCTACAAGTCGGGTCGCAAAGGAGGCCTCAGGTGAATCAATCCAACGCTGCGCCCACTCAGCCTTCTCCTTAATTGCAGGGGTATTCTCAATTGCCCTAAAGAGTCGCAACTTCTCATCCGACTCAGTAATATATGTATCAATTAACAGTGCAT
>JACCDO012080023.1_pt1 | contig 17937 bp, 14 predicted proteins | sample 7446101 | NCBI WGS metagenome assembly JACCDO01 (sample SAMN15323440, study PRJNA562643) | freshwater metagenome | isolation source: river surface water | place: USA:Blue River Watershed | collected 2017-08-16 | reverse complement strand
GGAATGGAATATTGGATGCAAGAGCACCAAGAGCTGTTGAGGGATGAATCTCAGCATGAGTATGAGTTGACCCCTCTGCAATAGCCTCATCAGAAGTCATTGCAATATAAGTACCTTCAGTTTCACCTGCATCAATATATTCAATTAGATGATTGTGACCAGGAGTTTCCCATTCGAGCAGTGTATTCCAATCATTGATTGCCTGTACCTGTGTCTTAAGAGTTCCTAATTTATTAGCAGCAATTTCGCGAAGAGCTGGGGCATAATAGATGGGGCGCATAATACGACCCGCCTCAGTAGTAATCCATAGCTCTTTGTATGCAATCTTCCAAATGATACCTGTGTAGCGATGGATTACTCCAGCGCGCTTTGCATATCGTAGTGCTTCGATTGTCTGTTGACAGTCTTTAGCTGCCAAAGTACCAATCCAAGCACCATTAAGGAAGACGCGTGTTTCCTGTTGTTTTTCAGCGGATGTGGTTGAGCGCAATGCCCTAAGAGTCCCATATGTCTGGAGCCAGTCGCGAACAACTGCTGCAGACGAGTAAATGGAAACAAGTGCTGTTGATGAGAAGTTCTTTACTACACCTACTGTACCACCTTCAGGAGTTTCACAAGGACAAATGAATTGTTGTTGTGTATTATGCAGTTTACGAGGAGCAATTAGTTTACCAGTTTTTTCAATGGGAGTTGAAATACGACGCAAATGTGAAATTGCGGACATAAAGTTCAATCGATTGAGTACTTGACTAACACCAATTTTAGCTGCTCCACCAATCTTCAACGAGCCAAAGTTACCTGTAGCCATTGAAGATTTTAGATTTACATCAAGAATAGTTGATTTAATAATTTTTTGGATATTATTAATATTAACAATCTCCTCAAAGTTATTATTAGCGCGCCAAGAACCACTGTGAATTTCTTTACCGAGAGAGGCACGAATATCTTTTACCATACGACTTGTAAATGTCTTACGGAAGAGGTCCGCCAAAAGGAATCCTGGAATATCAACACGTTTGTTTGGATATGCATCACGGTCATCAATTGGTAGTCGATTCCATGCAACCCAAAGTACTTTGCGTGTCATATGTCCAAGGAAACAGGCCTTTTCATAGTCCTTATCTGTTCCACCGATATGGGGGAATAGTTCTTCAGCAAGAATTTCATGAATAGCTACATTGCGTTGATTACGTACTGACCAAGTGATAAAATGGTGAGAGAGCCATGCGTAAGCATCAGCCTGTGTCTTCACTTCAGCAGCTTCTTCAATAGACTCTGTCAACACACCATTAAAAGTATTGTCACCATCAGGTCCAAGAATGAGGTCAATAATGTCTTTATCTGCTTCAACACCAAGGGCGCGGAATAGAATAAACAAAGGAATCTCAGTCTTCACACGAGGGACATTTGCTTTCAGTAGTAGTAGTTGTGGATTTTTAGGATGATATACAATACGAACAGCATTGCTTTTAGGGACTTGGTCGTTATCAGGACCAATACATTTAATTTCAACAACTTCCATATCTCGTGTAGAGTTACGGTTGTTACGGAAAACAAATGGGCGATTTTCTGACATGCGTTCCTGACTAATAATGGCACGTTCACCACCTTGAATAATGAAATATCCACCAAGGTCCTCTGAGCATTCACCAATCATTGATGGGTGAATATTGGGTTGGTCATTGAGCAAACAGAATTTACTACCGACCATTACAGGAACCTTGCCTAAATGTACATTGGGGAAAAGACGTGTACGGGTTTCACGAATACCACCACGAGTATTATCAATGAAAGTTGTAGTAACTTTTACATCGACATTTAGTGGTGCAGCATAGGTGAGATTGCGTAGCCGAGCATCATTAGGAAGCATGGGTTGAATAGCACCATTGTTCTCAAAGATTGTTGGTTTACGCAAAGTGATACGTTCAAATTCAAGATTGATTTCATATTCATTACTAGTTTTTGCCTGAACAGTAGTTTTCTGTCCTACAGGTTCTTCAATATCATCATCGTTATCATCAGTTGTTTCTGTTTTAGTTAATGGAGCGACAGTACCCATAAGTGCATTTGCCGTTGTTGTACTTACACCAATAGCTGATGCAAGAGCAGAACGGGGACCAACTAATGGTGTATCTGGCGACCCACGAACAAGAATAGGATTTACCATATGAATAATCTCTGGAATATCCTTTTCAATAAACTGATTGAATGATTCAATCTGATTACTGATAATCTGTCTTCCATTATTTTGATTGAAATATGATGTCAAAATGTGTCTAAATGATGGCAATGACATTGTATTAGAATATATGAATTGCTAATTATTGACTAGAAAGTGTCGAACTATTTAATCAAATTTTAGGGGCGATTCTTGTATCGACTAATCATTTAATTGTTTTTGTTCTTTATATTCAATAGGTAAATGACTGAAGTGAAGACGGTAAATATAACTGCTTCAAATACTGAGCCAACAATGGTGATGCAACCAATAAAAGGTGGTCGTGCTAGACGTACTAGAAAACGTGGAGGGGGTCAAGAAGAAGAAGAGGCTCTAATTCCTACTAGTCAAATTACGCCTACCCCAACACCTACTGTGAGAATTAGGAAAATAGATACTACAGAGGCACCAAAACAAGAGGGTGGCTCTACAAATCCTAATGGTAATTCTGCATCCAATCAGCAACAGCAAAAATCTAATATACCACCTGCACCCGAATTACCTGTAACAACTGGAGGTGCAACAACTGTAACTAAGGTGGTATTAAAACCAAAAAATACAACGGCAAAGGTTTTATTGAAGAAGAAATCATTAGGGGGTTCCGGCTCTAATAGCAAAGGAAATATTGTGAATTCCAATGAAAAACAATTACAAAGTGGTGGTAATAAAAAATCTCGTAAAGTTGTTTTAAAATCAATATCAAAGCGTGTGAAGAAGACACGTCATGCAGTGAAGCATGCTAAAGATTTACCATTAGATAAATTGAGGAAAATTTTAATTGAAAAGAAATTAATTAAATCATCTAGTAAAGCACCAGAGTCTATTTTACGGCAAATATATGCCGATTCTCTTATTGTTGGCAAAAAGATGTTATAATATAATTATAGATATGGAAGGTATTGTTCAACTTACAGCATTAATTTTAATTGCGCTAATGTACATTGCTGTTTTAATGGGGCAGAAGAAATCAGCTCGCGAAGGTTTTACTGATGTAATAACATCTGAAATCCCAGATGTATGTCCATCTTTACTTGAAGATGATTGCAATAAGACAAAGGGATGTCAATATAGCCGTGATGTAGGTTTATGTGTCAGACGCCATGAAATTGAAGATAAGACTGCACAAGCAATGTTAACAAAAGATATTATTGAGCAGATGGAAAACGAAATACCAGCAACAATGGTTGACCCAATTCCTTATAACAGTTTATTGTAAATTTGAAAAAAATAATTTGACTTTTAATTGAATAATAAAAGATGCGCGCTGAATATTTTGAAGATTTGTTACAAGCTGCAAAAATTCACAGAAATGTAATAAATACATTTATACATATTGCAATTTTAATGCGTGGTAAGCGCATTATTGCAATAGCGAAGAATCGACTTGGTACACGAACACGAGGCTGTGGTTTTAATAAAATGACAATTCATGCTGAAATAGCTGTAATTAAAAAACTTGGTGATTATAGTCAATTAAAGGGATTAAATTTAGTTGTACTTCGTTATGGTATTCAACCAAAATACTGGACTGAATCGCATCCATGTAAAGATTGTATGAAATTTCTTAATAAATGTTTTGATAAATATGGGCTTAATCGTGTTTATTATTCACATAGGCATGAGTATGAACATGTGCCAAGTCAATCTAAAGCCACATAACTATTATTTAATAGTCAGATTTATATTATAACTTTTTTTGAATACAAATAACATGTATGACGAATATAGGCGTTTTTGGACTCAATATTCAAAACAATATGGTCAGCGAACAGCTGTATTTATTCAAGTAGGTTCTTTCTATGAACTTTATGATGTTCAATACTCTAATGGTAAGACAGAGTTTAATGTCAAAGAAATAATTGATTTCCTCGGCATTCAACTTACTATTAAGAAAGATGACCACCCTAATGGTCCTGATACGTGTGGTTTATTCGCAGGATTTCCAGATTATGTCTTACATAAATGGGCAGGTAAATTGACAGCTGTTGGATGGACTGTAATTGTCGTTAATCAATACAAGGATAAACATGGCAAAGTTATTGAACGTAAAGTAGCTCGAATTTTGACAGCAGGAACCCATATTGAGGCATTGAGTGGCTCTGAAGCACCTACTGTGGTTTCTCTATGGATTGAGCCATCTGCTACAGAAGCTCCTAAATATGGAGCAGCATCATTTGACCTTAGCACAGGTTCAACATACATAACCTCTGGTCAAATGCGCGGAACACCTGAAGCATATTCTTCAGACGAGCTTCTTCATTTCCTAAGTGTTTTTGCACCACGAGAACTTCTAGTTTTTTGGCGCTCCGCTTCTACACCACCTACAGAAGATATACTTCGAAAACAACTTGACTATCAACGTCATACTAACTCTATGCATATACGTTCAGCTGCTGACCAAGGTTCATTAGAAGTTCCATTGGTCAGAGAGCAATATCTTCAACGACTATTCACCCCTAAAAGTCTTCTATCAGTTCGACAGTATCTTGGACTAACAGCGGAACCTACAGAGCGAGCTCTATGCTCTCTTCTTCGCTTCATTGAAGACTATCAGCCCTCTAGTTTTCATCAACTTCAACAAACATTAACATGGTCACCTGATAGTCTTCTATTACTCGGTAATCATGCACTCAATCAACTTCAGATTCTTCCTTCCACTGAAGGTGGAGTACTAGACCTCTTCAAGTATACTGCAACAACCTCATTCGGTAAACGAGCTCTCAAAACCCGTCTACTCACTCCTTCCGCGTCTTCGAAGATTATTGAAGAACGTCTCAATGAAGTAGATACCTTTAGAGCACTTCCAGATAGTAAAATCAATAGAATATTTAAAAATCTTCGACTCATCTACGACCTTCCACGTCTTCACAGGAAAATGTTGTGTGCAGATATCGGAGCACCAGAGCTTCTAAATCTACAAAGTTCTTATGCAGCAATCGAAGATATCTTTGAAGTACTTTCTATGCCTGAGGATAGAATTAGAGAACTTTCTATTAGTTTACAATCAAATTTTGATTTAGATGCAGCAGCTTCAGGACAACCATATTTACCTGTAGCGAGGCATCCGAAGATAGGTGAACTATTAGGGCAGATAAAGGAGGAGGAGCAAGAGTTGACAGCATTCCTAACAGTTTTACGCGGATTAGCTGCATCAGAGACTGGTATAAGATATGAATCTGCAGAGAAGGTTCCTTATAAACTAACAGGTACGAAGACTGCATTGGGAGTTCTTAAGGGAGCTATGGTGACATCTGTAGGAAAAACACAATTAGAGAAGTTACCAAAGGAGCAACGAGATTTCACAATACATCTACAGAAAAGTAGTGGGGGTTATATAGAATCTGCATGGTTAGACCGTATTAATGGAAGACTGATAGGTCTTCGAGAGCGTCTTCAGATTCAAATGGCACTTGAAGTGCCAGATGTATGCAAAAAATTTTGTGAAGAGACCGAAGCATATTGGTCAAAGATTGAGTCTTCAGTTGCTACAATAGATATTTCTATTGGTTTGGCTACAGAATCCAAAGCACGTAATTGGTGTCGCCCTACCATCCTTACTAGTCCTCAAGGGGGCTTAAAGGCCCAGGGGCTTCGTCATCCATTGATAGAAGAACTATTACAGAAGACACGTTACGTCGCCCACAACGTTGAACTCGGCTCAACATGCACCACTAATGGTTGGCTCGTCTATGGTATGAATGCATCTGGTAAATCGTCACTAATGAAATCCATAGGAATTGCTGTACATCTGGCTCAAGCTGGATGCTATGTGCCGGCTACACAATTTGAACTCTCACCCTACAGGTCCCTCTTCACACGAATTTTGAATCAAGATAATCTATGGGCTGGGCTCTCTTCTTTTGCAGTCGAAATGACAGAAATGCGAGATATTCTGCGCGCAGCTGACCAACGAACACTTGTACTTGGTGATGAACTGTGTGCTGGAACTGAATCAGTTTCTGCTAAAGCACTTGTTGCCGCTGGTATTGAATGGCTAGCTGAACGTGGCTCATCATATATTTTTGCTACACATTTACATGGATTAACAGATGTTCTTCCTACCCCTGAGGATATCGCCCTAAAAGTATGGCACCTCAAAGTCACCACTGACCCGTATACTGGTAAATTAATCTATCATAGAAATCTTGAACCTGGAGCTGGGTCTAGTCTTTATGGTCTTGAAGTTGCAAAAGCAATGGATGTTCCTTTGGCCTTCCTTGATAAAGCTCATCAGATTCGCAGAAAACTATTAGGGGTTGTTTCAGAGGAAGAGGCACCACGGTCAGCCTGGAATTCTGCAGTTGTGCGGCGCGCATGTGAAATCTGTGGCTCATCGGCTGTTGCGAATCTCGAAGTACATCATATTAGACCACGAGCAGAAGGAGGAGACAATCATATATCCAACTTAATGGTTTTGTGTGCAGCTTGCCATGACCGTCATCATGCAGCACTTGAAGTTTCTCCTGCGTCTGTTCCCCTAACTGTTACAAGCGAAGGTAATGAACGTATAATTAATAATGTAGAAAAACCATCTTCGGAATTTTTGAAGAAAAAGAAAGGATTTAGTCCTGAAGAAAATATAATTATTACAAAAGAATTAGCAGATTATCCAAATCTTCCTGTCAAAAAAATGGTTGCGCGTTTAAACATGTTACATGGTATAAATGTTTCCGAAGCGACAATTAGGAAAATGAAGAATTGCTAAGTTTCTGGCAATGTAATAAATTTTCATGAAATATTCCTGGTGTTTCAACAATAGCTATTGTTGGAATATTTGACGTCGATTTTTCTATTGCAATATTAATTACATTATTCATATCTTCATATGAAATATTTGTATGAGTTATATTAAATTTATCCCAACCTTCAATACTATCTCTTGATTTAAAAGGTAATAAATGGTTATGTGTAAATATATCACAATAGAACATAATATTTACAACATCAGGCATAATTGTAGTTAGATATTCAACCACATTATATAATCTCATGACACTAAAATTTACAATCATGAGATTAGGTGAAATTGTTTTAATAAGCATTTTATCTAACAGATAGTTGTATTTTATTTATAAAAATCATTTTTTTTATTTATTAAAGAATGCGGGATGTTTTATGTCAAAATCATCCGCAATATTTCTTACTATTTCTTTATAATTTGACGGTATCTTTGATGGGTCATCAATCCATTTATTAATTTTATTTCGTGCTAATTGTGCATCTGGGTTTTTTTGTATCATTGTTTTGAAAATTTTAAGATTTTCAATAATTGTTTCTACGCTATTTGTTGGAAGTGGAGGACCAAACACTACATCTTGTTTTGGTGTTGAAGTAACAGGAGTAGCTACAGAGGGCCTATGGATAGCAGTGGGTAGAGGCATAACAGGTACTGACCCACCACCTGCACCACCAGTTGCACCACTAGCTGCATTGTCTGCTGTTTTATTAATTGCATCTACTATAATTGCAATTATACGTTCATCTCTAATTAAACTAATTTTTATACCTAAATTCATAATCTTATGTATATCACTTACTGGAATAACTTCATCTCTATCTAACATTTTATCTAATGTATTAACTGATAACGTCATTCCCTCTATTGTTTCTTTATTAAATAAAAAAGGTAATAACGGTGATTGTAAAGCTGTTTTAAATTTTGTACGTATGTATTCTAATAGTTCTTTATTAAATGTTATTGTACTAGGTGTTAATTTTCGTGACATTACACTATATTTTCTTAATAGTTTTTTAAAATTAGAATCTGAATATGTCCTACATGCACGAACAATATATAGGCGATTTTTCCCACTATTAATTGGTAAATTATTTAAATATTTTATTAACTCTGATAATTTATATTTCCTTAATATGTTTTCTACAGATGATTGGGATGTATCAAACATTAAATCTTTTAATAAATTATCGGGTCTATTAAATAAATGTTCGTGTAAACTAGTTGACATTGTACCAGGACCCATCATGCGTGCTATTTCATATAAACGTTCTTTTGGTATTTGAATTTCATATCCACCCATTAAATAATATGGTGAATTATGATTAAAAAAACTGATTGATGTATTACTTAATAAATCACCTGGTGTATAAATTGAAATACTTTGAGAAGCACGTGAAGGTGTATTATTATTATTATTATTTGGAGGATAAAGCATTTTTGAATTATTAGTATTATTATTTAAATATAAATACTCTTTCATAAAGGTACCATTTTTTAATTGTTGAAAAATTGTTTCTCTATTAAATGATTCATCAACATTATATAAAATTTGTTCTATTTCCCTAACAAACTTAAGACAACTTTTACCAGCTGTTGCTAAATTGATTATATATGTATTTGCTGGTACTATAAACATCTCGGGCCTTAATGATGATGATGTTTCATTTTTTACTGCAGAAGAACCATGACCTGATATGTGTATCATATTCCATTCTGTATTAAATCTATCAAATGTAATTGATGGCGATAATGGCAATCTATTTGTTGAGCCTCCTCGAATTTTTTTTGCCTTTCGTGTTTTAAAACGACCCATTATTTTCTAATTAATTGTATTTATAATTTGTAAATACAATTAATTGTTTGAAATCGCGTTCTCTTAGCCTCTTCTTGCATATGCGGCGGCAGATGCTGAGAATGTATTTCTATTAGCCGAAGCAGCAGCTGCGGCAGCGGCCTCAGCAGCACGGGCGACCTGGAAAGCAACTGTCTCCTCTTCGGGAAGAGGAGGAATATCAGCCTTATCGAGACGAAGATTGAGGTCCTTGATTAAACCACGAACCTCCTCAATCTCACGACGAAGACCACGAATTTCAGACTGAAGAGGATTGTTACGCTGATAATTTAGACCACCACTGAATAAAACACTTGTCATTTTCTTATTCATCGCCGGATATATATTTAATAATCATAAACGCACAAGCAGAAATTGAGACAGTCTAAAAATTGAATGCATTACCCTAATAGTCTTTGTACAGGTAGAATAAGAAAATGATTATTCCAGTTCGATGCTTTACTTGTGGCAATATGCTTGCAGATAAATGGAGGTATTATCAAAAGCAAGTTATTGAATATCGCAAACGTGATGGTGGACTTCAAAATGGAATTCTATATCTTGACACAACTACACTTCCGGTAACAGCTGAAAGTATGGCTATGAAAGAAGTGGGGTTGCGTCGTTATTGTTGTCGTAAGCACTTCCTTGCTCACGTTGACTTGATTGATAAAATTTAAGAACACGAAATGTTATAATAACGAAATACTTATTGTACCATTAGTGTAGATATGGAGCTTTTTTTACCGTCTATTTTACTGATGCTTTTGGCCGGTGTGGTAGTATTTATGATTCTACCACGTTTTGGTCCTTATGTATTGACAGGCCTTTCAATTGCTCTTCTAATATTTGGTGTTTCTCACCATTACAAGTCATTTTATGATGAATATCGTCTAGCTACATGGTATCAGACATCATCATTCTTGGCCCCGGCATTGGTATTAGGTATTGCTTTGTTCTTCTTGCTTAGTTATATGTTAACTTTCTTTGGAGGGTCAGGAATACCTGTTCCAGCTATGCCAAGTATTCCCGGTGTGGATGATGTTACATCTGCAGTAACAAGTGCAGTTAACACAGCAAAATCTGTTGTGACAAATACAGTTAATACTGCAAAGACAGCTGTATCTAATACAGTAGGCTCAGTTAATCGTGGTCTCAATAATAGTTTACGTTTCAATAATCGTAAAAATAATAGCGGAGGATTATTTTAATTAACTAACCAACCTGATACATTTATTAGTATATAATTCTAATTATATACTAGTAATGGCACGTAAAACTCGTAAGACAACAGGAAAACGTAAGAGTGCAATGAGCATTCCTGAACTACGGCGTTCATTTGAAAGTATTGAGGCAGTTGGACGCAGATTAGCTGCTCAGGTCCATGCCAAGAAAATGTCTAAATCTGCAGCTGTAACTGCATATGGTAAAGAATGGAAGCGTATTTTTGGTCGTCCATTCCCTCAAAAAAATGCTTTAGCTGCTATTGAGCATGCAATGTCTGTTGGTAAACAGCGTGGCGGAGGGGAACTCCAACCCGGTTCATTGACAATGTCTGGTAGTATGACTGGCGGTGGTGACTCTACTCCTGCGCCTGTATCATGGTCAGGTCTCCAGCCCGGTGTTTATTCAGCTCCTGCACTACCCGGAGTAACAACACCCGCAGGATATCAGGCTAATGGTTCCTTCCTCCCTTATGTTGAAAAGGGCTTCGAGGTTGGTATCCCTGCTGATGGTCTTGCTTCAATGTGTGGTAAACAAGATAGCTTCCCTATGCCCGCTGCTCAGCTAGGCTCTAATGCTGTAACTCCTGCTGGCGCAACACCTATTGGTTCTACAACATATATGAAGGGTGGTTCAGTCTCAAGTTCAACTGGAGACCAAATGCCGCTTCGCGGCGGTCGTCGTCGTAGTAATCGTAATACACGTAAGGGTCTAAATCGTAGACGTATGCGTGGTGGAGCAGCTTCTTTAGCTATGGCCTTTAGACCACTTGATTCATCAAACCCTTCAGGTGTTTTATATGACCAAGTAACAAATTTCAAGGGTTTACCTCCCCCGGCATCACCTGACCCTACACAACCTGCATTTAACTATCAGGCTGGTAATATTAAGGTGCCTGAATTCGGTAATGCTGGTGCAATTAATCGTGAAATCCCTAAGACTGATGTTACAAGTATACCACCAACTGCTTCTGGTACAGCTTAGATTACTGGCCAGCAGCCAGTAGCCAGCAGTGCTTAAATATAAATCAAAATATAAGGAAAGTCAGTAGAATTTAGATAATGACTTCTCGTATAAATACAACAGATGATATAGGTCGTAGAATTGCAAAAAATGTGTTGCATAAATTCTTTACAACACAATCATACCCCTATACTAAACATCATATTGACAGTTATGACCAGTTTTTATCAACAGACTTGGCAGCAATTTTTAGGGCAAAAAACCCTATTAGAAACGTTAAAGATTATATTGAAGGTCAAACAAATAAATATGTATACAATGTTGAAATATATGTTGGTGGTATAAATGGTGATGATATTGAAATTGGTACACCAGTTGTAAATCTTGACCAGTCTAATGATGTCCGTCTTATGTTTCCTAATGAAGCACGTCTACGTAATTTGACCTATGCATCTGAAATAAAAGTTGGTATTACTGTTAATATTACGTATAATGAAGTAAATCCTGATAAAACAATTACTCCTCATACTCAATCAATTGACTTTAAAGGGATTCGTCTATTTAAAATTCCAATTATGTTACACAGTCGTTATTGTCAATTACATAATAAACCAAGTGAATTTTTAACTGAAGTTGGTGAATGTCCTTATGATTATGGGGGCTACTTCATTATTGATGGTTCAGAAAAGATTTTAATTGGAAGACAAGAACAAGCATTTAATACACTTTACGTTACAAAACAAGATAAAGATGAAAAAATTAGCGTTTATGCTAATGTAACTTCGTTGAGTCCTGAAACTCGTAAGATTGAATTTGTTTCATTTAGTATTCTTCGGAAAAACAATGTAATATATGCAACAATTCCTATGGTTCGAGCACCAATAAATATTTTTGTTTTGTTCCGTGCACTAGGAATTCAAAGTGATGAAGCAATTGTTAAAATGATTTTCCCAGATTTAGATGCCGCTGATGCTAAATTCATGGCTGATAAATTAGTTCCAACAATAATTGATGCATATCCATTTACTACTACTGTTTTAGCAATTCAATATATTAAAACACTCACTAAAGGTTTTTCCGTTGCAACTGTATTGGATATTTTGAGAAATCGTCTATTTACTCATGTGTTGGATAAACCTGGTGCAAGAGCAACTTATTTAGCTGAATGTGTGCGCCAGATTCTAAAAGTTAATTATGGTTTTGAAAATTCAACAAATCGCGATGATGTTCGTAATTCTCGCTGTCTAACAAGCGGTTTTCTTGTACAAGACCTCTTCAGTAATTCTTATAAAGATTGGATTAAAGCAATTCGCCGTGCTATTGATGAAGAATATAACTATCATAAAACATTATATAGTGGTACTAGCTTCGCCAATATCTTCTCTGAAGGTAATCGAACTCGTATCTTCAAAGAAGGATTTATTACTGACCTTCTTTTTAAAGGTTTCAAAGGCAAATGGGGCTCAGGACTTGGTGAAGATAAAACAGGTGTTCTTCAGGCACTCAGTCGTCTTAGTTATATTGATTTTATGAGTCATTGTAGACGTGTTGTACTTGATTTTGATACTGGTCAAAAATTAGTTGGTCCTCGTCAATTAAACACTAGTCAATACGGTTATTTCTGTACTAATGAAACACCAAGTGGTGCCTCTATTGGTATTACAAAAAACCTCACCGTATTAGCAACAATTAGCACTGGTATGCAACCTGGACCATTAGTGGATTGGCTAATGACCCGCGGTGGTGTTTTAACATGTGAAGAAGTAACTGCTGAACAAAAATCTTTCTTTGTACCTGTATCAATTAATAATGGAATTATTGGCTATACCTCTACTCCACTTATACTCCTAAAAGTTCTTAAGGCATTTAAACATACAGGTTTCCTCCCACCTTTCGTTGGAATTGGCTTCTCATATAATCAACGAAGATTATTCATTTATACTGATGAAGGTCGTCCATTAAGACCATTAATTATGATTGATGTAGACCATAAAGTTCCTGTAGAAAAGATTGCTTCTTTGAAGTCTTGGAGACAATTATTAATGGGAACCCATCCTGCGCGTACAAATACAGATGTTTCAACTTCGTTATTTGAAGACCCATTTAAGGACCGTGAAGGGAAACCTACCGCTGAAGATTATCTTCGTGAATTAGAACCTTATAGTAGTGTTATAGAATATATTGACCCATATGAACATAATGAAATTTTAGTTGCAAATTATCCTGAACATATTAATCAAGAAACTACTCATATGGAAATTCACCCTTCTACTATTTTATCCGCAATTACAACTCTTATTCCATTTGCTAATCATAATCAATCTCCTCGTAACCAATTGGGAGATTCACAATCAAAACAATCTATCTCAATTTATGCAACTAATTGGCAAAATAGATTTGATAATTCAGGACATATTAGTTGTTACGGTGATGGTCCATTATCACGAACATTATATTATGATTATTTAGGTGAAGGTAAACTTCCTTATGGTAATAATGTAATTCTTGCAATTGCAACTCATGGAGGATATAATAGAGATGATGGGTTTGTTATTAATAAATCATCATTAGAGCGTGGTCTTTTTAGAACAATAGCATATCGCTCTTACGAGTTCTTTGAGGAGGATGATGAAACAACAGGTTTGAAGAAACGGATTGGTAATCCCGCGAATATTGGAGCTTGGCTTGATTTACGACCTGGGCTTAATTATTTGAAACTTGATGATAGAGGAATTGTAAAAGTTGGTGAATATGTTGATGAAGATACTGTTATAGTTGGTGGTTATTATCAACTTGAAAAGGGAAAATATAAAGATGCTTCAATGACACCAAAAGTTTGGACTCGTGGTATTGTAGAATCAGTTAATGTAACAGTTAATAATAAGGGTCTTAGGTTGGTGAAGATTCGAGTTGTACAGGATAGAGTGCCTGAGTTAGGTGATAAAAAATCTAATCGCCATGGACAGAAAGGTACAATTGGCTCTATTGTTCCATCTGTTGATTTACCTCGTACCAAAGATGGGATTGTTCCAGATATTATTTCGAATCCTCTTGCAATTCCAAGTCGTATGACAATGGCTATGATTTTAGAATCATTACTAGGTAAAGCTGCTGCATGTCATGGTGCTATTGGTGATGCAACTACCTTTATGAATGATGGTAATCCCGCTGAAGCAATTGGCAATTTACTCGAATCTCAATATGGATTTGAAAAGTATGGAAATGAAATATTATATGATGGTATTACTGGTAAACAATTGAAGGTCGCTATTTTCATTGGTCCTACATATTATATGCGTCTGAAGCATATGGTTGAGGATAAATGGCAAGCACGTACAACTGGTAGACGAGAGGCCAAGACACATCAACCTACTGGTGGACGTGGAAATGAAGGTGGTATTCGCTTTGGAGAACTTGAACGTGATACAGTTGTGACACATGGTGCTATTGGATTTTTACGTGAAACTTTAATGAAACGTTCAGATGGTGTTGAAATGCCTATATGTACTGGTTGTGGTACAGTGCCAATTTACAATAAAAAACTTAATATTGCTGTATGTTCTCTATGTCAAGGACCATTAAAATATGCTGGTAATTCACCTGAGAATCTCGAGATGATTCCTCCAAATAGTAAACAAATAGCACCTATCATACAAGTTGAAATGCCTTATTGTTTGAAGGTTCTTGAGCAGGAATTAGCAACATATGGTAATATGTCGATGAGATTTATTCCAACAGCAGGATTCCAAAAGATAGCAAATAAAAATACCTTAATTGTTCCTTCTATTAATGGTTCTCAGACTACCCAGATGTTGCCAGAATTCAAATTACCAGAGATTGATGTACCTGAATTAATGAATCCTGAATCATCTGATTTGTCAGCGGAGAAACCTGTACCGAATTTACAGGATTTAGCATCATTAGCTAAATCTGTTGGTATGACATTAGTACCTGAAAATTCTGCAATGACTCGTGAATTGACTGGTACTGGACCTTTAGGAGTAGAGGAAGCGGATTCGCCGGCAGCAAAGGAGGCTAGAGCTGCTGCGAATGAGAAAATTGTGGAGGGTTCGATGAACGAGGAGGAGACATTGGTAGCACCTGAAGATGATGAAGAGGTGCAGATTCTTCCAGGGGCTATTCCTCCAACACCAGCCCTAAAAGTCTATGGTAGTAAAGCACCGTCAGCACAATCACCTCGTGTTGTTGAACCAATGCCAATGATGACACCTGAACAAATGGCTTCAGTCCTTGTTAATACTGCTATACAACAACCACAAGTATTTGCAGCTGCAGCAAATCAGGCAAATCAGGCAATGATGCCTACTGGTCCAACTGTTATAGTGGATACAAGCCCAAGAGCAATGATGGCAGAGGGATTAATACCAGAGCCAAGGGGTGGTCAAGTACAAGGTGATACAGGATTACGTATAGCTAGACGTAAACCAAGGGTTCAAGCCCCGGCTATTCCTGAGTCTAATCCTATGGCAAATAGTCGTGTCATGGTGAACAAGATGGGATAAACTACTGCCTAAAATTGATATGTATAAATACCGTTAGAGGTGAATAGTCAAGATGTCATTCCAATTGATTGATGCGCTATATCGTTCACGCCTAACTGTATTGTCTTTATTGAATCGTCGTGGATACAATGTGACACCATTTGAGAGATTTTCAACTCGAGAGGTGGAATTAATGTATAGTAAAACAAATCCAGCAAATCATGCTTTGGATTTCCGCGTTGAAAAAGAAGATTCAGAAGATAAATCAATTTGTCATGTATTGTATTATCCTCCAAAGCGTTCAAAGAATTTCTTGGAGGAGTTTATTAATGAATTGAAATTAACTGAAGAAGAGTTACCGAAAGCTGAGTTCTTTGTGATTCTACAGGATGAGATTGGCGATTCTCATCACAAAGCTGCAATGAAGTATTGGGTTACACGGAAACTAAAGGTACATTTCTATTATTTGTATCGTTTGGTAAATAATCCTCTTGACCATATTTTACAACCAAAGTTTGAAATTGTCCCACAAGACAAGCATGAAGAACTTTTGGAAGCAATTAATTGTAAATCAAAAGGACAATTACCAATTTTACGCTATCATCATGATATTGTGACACGTTGTTTGGGATTAGTACCAGGTGATATTGTTAAAATTACTCGTCCGAGTGAGACCGTTGGTGAGTCAATTAATTACAGTGTGTGCCATTAGTGTCCTGGTATAATTGTTATGATGGTGTAGATATATGCCGGCATTATTTGAATTTTTTGAAAGTGGTTCAGGTTCAGAAGTAGAGCCACAGAAAGAAGAGATAACAAAATATTCACCATTGCAATTGAAACAGAAAGAAGAACTTAAAAAAATTATTGCCAAAAAAGCAATTCTAGATAAATACGTATCTGACCCAGCAACATCGACTAATAGTTTGGCTGCTGATTTATCATCTGCTGCATTAGTTTTAGGTAAATACGTACAAAGTGGAGGTGCAGAATATGTTGTTTCACAACCTAATTCTGATAATTCACCATCTTCTAATAGTCCTGGAACTATTGATGACCCAATAAACAATATTAAAAAGAAGTATGATTCCTATCAAAGAGAGGTATATCAACCATTACAGGCCTTACGGCGTGAAATAATGAATTCAGTTAATGTTGCTGATTATGCATCAAAAGTAACAGATAAAGTTTCAAAAATAAGTTTATTAAAGGAAGAATTAAAAAAAGAGAAGGAGAATCTTTCTACGGCATTTACTCGTGATGCAATGGTTGAAACCAAGGATTATGCAGTAAGTTATCATCAGACATGGGGTATGTTAGAAAGACCATTAAGAAAGCAGTCTATTCCATTTATGATTGTAATATCACTTGTTTTTTTTATTGGTACAGGTCTTGGAGTATATAAATTGAAGACAATGGGTGCTGAAATGGGTACTACGGGTTTCACAGAGTCAACTGGAATTGGTGCAACCATTAGTAGTGCTGGGTTTCAGGCAATATCGTCAATAACAACAGTATTTAAATTCTTTGCTAGTCTAATGCCGTTTGGATTTTTAGGAAAACTGATAACATAGGTATTTTGGAATGATATTTTGAGTGTAAGGATAATAAAGTAAATAGATAGATATAGGATGTCAAATATTTGCCCATCAAGTAATGAGCAGTTTACAATGTCAGATTTAGACAAGGCATATGATGGAATTTCGATAATGGAGCCAGCGGTATCTAATAGTAATCGTACTGCTGATGGAATGTTAACCCAAACTTATTTGGAGGGTCGTGTTCGTGCCTTAAAAGGTAATGTAATTCCGGCTGAGCCTCAGATGCAGTATATTAAAGGTAAGAACCAAGATGCAGTAATCAAGGAGTATATGGAGAAGACAAATCAGATTAAGGGTATAATTCGTGGTGAATATTGTTTTTATTTAGCCCGTTATAAGTTTGCATTTAGACAGTTAATTTCTAATATTGCAAATGCTACGGCAGGTAGTACCGGTATAATGGGTACAATTGAAAACTATACTGCAGTTTCTGTTCGTTTAAATCGTAAGTTACAGGATTTATCCCAGATTGCCAATGCTATTTCTGATAGTCAATATGCTTCAACACAGAATTTCCAGCATAGTATTAACGATGCAAATGCTGAAATTCAAACATACTTTGATACTTTGAAATCACATGCTGATATTCTTCGTAAGGAGGTACCAGCTGTGGAGCTTCGTAAGCGTATGGTTGAATACACCCGTGAAAAGTCAAAAGCTAATAAGAATTTATTATCTTTATATTTCTTCCTTGATGTTGTTGCATTAGGTCTTCTTTTCTATGTTTACAAAGCACAATAAATAAAGAGTTCTCCGGTTGATATCTAATGTGTAAGAATTTAATGATATTTTACATTAGATATGAGTTCACGTGCATCGCAGGTCAGTAACGATGCTATGCAGCAGCTTGATGTTGCATT
>JACCDO010509075.1_pt1 | contig 17941 bp, 18 predicted proteins | sample 7446101 | NCBI WGS metagenome assembly JACCDO01 (sample SAMN15323440, study PRJNA562643) | freshwater metagenome | isolation source: river surface water | place: USA:Blue River Watershed | collected 2017-08-16 | reverse complement strand
AGGCCAACTACATGAGTTATGGTAAACCTAGTTTTTCATCTGTGAATGGACTTACATATACGATTACGAATAGCCCAAGCTTAAGTACCTATCAGGCCCTGCTAGGTGTGGGTTACAAGTTCTAGGTAGTGCCTTCATTTCTTGCTAAATACAAAAGCCGCCTGAGGGTGGCTTTTGTATTAATGGCTAGTCCGATTGGATTGACTTAACTAATAGTTATTTTATGATGCAGTGCACATATAAAAATGTGTACTTGCTAGGTATCAAATACAGAATCTGTTAAATTTCTTAAATCTAGTATTTTTTACAAACATGGAGACGTGATGACTATTAAGAAAATTGCTATTGCCTGTAGTTTTGTATTACTAGCAGGATCAGCAAATGCTGACGGCAAAGTGAAGTGGGGTTACGAGGGGAATATTGGACCTGCAAACTGGGGTGATCTCAGCCCAGAGTTTGCCATGTGTAAAAATGGAAAAGTACAAGCGCCGATTGATATTTCCTCAAAGGGGCTTGGAAAAGCATCCGCACCTGTTAAAACTTTTTATCATGGATCAAAAGCTACGGTAGTCAATAACGGCCACACTATTCAGGTCGATCTTCCCGATGCCGGTTACGCAAGCTTGTCAGATGATGATTTTAATATTCTGCAATTTCATATGCATGCTCCTGGTGAAGAAACGGTTGATGGCAAGATCTATCCCTTTAATGCCCACTTAGTCCACATTAATCCAGGCGATAGCGAGAGCGATACCGAAAGGGGTAAATTAGCGGTGATTGGAATTTTCTTCCAAGAGGGCAAGGAAAACGCTGCATTAAAACCTATTTTCGAGGTTATGCCAGCGAAGGTTGGTAAGGTGGTCATGAAGCAGAAGTTTGATGTTTCTAAGCTACTTCCTAAGTCAATGGCTTACTACAGTTATTCAGGATCATTAACTACCCCAGGCTGTAATGAGGGTGTTACTTTTTATATCCTCAAAACCCCAGTAGAAATGTCAGCTGCTCAATTGGCACAGTTCAAGAAAATTTTCCCAATGAATGCAAGACCTGTAATGCCGCTGAATGGTAGAAAAGTAACAGAGGGAAGCTAAAGAAATTAAAAAATCGTTATTTGCTCTAGCCACAGCAACCTCATTTGTTGCTGTGGCACAGGCTCAGTCAAATCTATCCATTTATGGAATTATGGATCTTGGCTATATGAATCAGAAATCTGATGGGGCAGATAAATATCCGGCTGCTAAAGCCTCAAGTAGTTATTTTGGGCAAGGCGCAGAACAAATCAGTCGCTTAGGATTTAGGGGTAATGAAGATTTAGGCGGAGGCATATCCGCATTCTTTACCGTTGAGACAGCTTTGCAACCTAATAATGCCACTGCTTCTACTTGGTTTAATCGTCAATCATTTGTTGGATTGCGGATGAATTCAATTGCTAGCTTTGCAATAGGCACGCAATATACCCCCGTCAGCAACCAAATATCTGCAACAGATGTAGGTCAGAGAAATCATATGCCTGGTAATGTGATCTTTTCTCAGGTGACCACGCAAAATAATGGTAATCCAGGGGTTAGGCCTTATGTTCCAGCTGGGGGCTCAAGTTATACAACAGATTCCTTTACAAATAGAACTACGAGTACTTTAACTATTAAGTCAGTGGATTTTTCGGGGTTCAAAGTTGGGGTAGCGCTTGTGCAAAATGGCTCTACTAAAACAGCTACCGATACAAGTCCTACGACCAATAACCATACAGGTTGGGGTATTCAAGCGGATTACACATTCAAAAAGCTTTATGTTGGTTTGGCATATCAGGCTCTTAAGTCCTCAAATACTGGACCATCAACTACAGTGACTTATCCTACGCCTGAAATTTGGGCTCCACCAGCTGGCGGCATCAATACTCAGGATAACCAGATCTATGCTGCTGCAACCTATGACTTTAGTGTTTTGAAGGCATACCTACAATACATAAACCGCAAGGCAACTAGTACTATCGATAGTTCGTACTATGCAAAACGCAGTGCACAGCAGTTGGGTGTTCGGGCTTACATGACACCGATCATTGAGGGTTGGGCAAGTATTGGTAATGGATCCATCATCGAGTTTGGTCAAGGGCTACCAACAGCCAATTTTGTTGCGTGGCAGACCGGTTTAAATTATTACCTCAGTAAACGCACCAATTTATACGGAATCTACGGAACAAATAATATGAGTTCTGTTGCTCCAGTGGCCCCTGCACAGAATGTCTCCGCTTTTGCGATAGGTATGCGTCACACATTCTAAAAGAATGAGATTGAATCTATCGAGACTCTATTTTTGAGCTCGTGATCAAGAAATTGCTAAGCGAGATCCATCATTGCTAATGTAGCCTTAATGATTTGATTGTTATTTTCAGTAAATAGAGATGGCATTTGGTAATGATTGTGATTTGCCACGCGGTATGCCCCCGCAAGACGGCTATGAGATCTTAATTTTTTCGCCCATATCTCCGATTGCATTTGCATATAGGGGCTCTCTAGTGCGCCATAGGCAACAATGACAGGGCAGCTTACATTTTGAGCGTAATCAACTGGGCTAAATTCCTTTATGTCATTGGGTGTTAGTTTTAAATACTTTTGTCTTATAGAGAGTGAATCGGGGTATAAATTTGTCCATCCGCTAAGCACGACGCCACCTTTAAAGAGATTGGCAGGCAATCCTTGTTTTTGCCATTCAGTTACAAGCATCATGCTCGTTAAATGTCCGCCAGAGGAATGACCCGATACGTACATATTGTTGGGATCTGCCCCAATTTGTTTGGCGTTCTTGTAAACCCATGTGACAGCTCTACGGACTTGACTCACCATTCCAGACATCGTATTTGGTGGAATATTGTCAAAGCCTAGAACTACGCAAATTGCATTGGATTGCAAGAATGGGCCAGCCAGGGATGAGTAAAGTTCTTTAGTCCCCACATTCCATTCACCACCATGAATGAAAATCATCACAGGCAAGTCCTTTGCATTCGCTGGTGCAAATACGTCTAACTTTTCTGTGCTAGGTGAGCCATAGGCGAATGTCTTAGGTGGATGCTGGACTCTGAATTTTGAGCTGTTTTCAGAAAAATCTGCTGAAAACTTCTTTAGTTCAGGCGCTGAAGGTAAGTATGGACCTTGGTCTAACTGATCATTTAGCTGACTGTAATTCCAGTCCATAAAGATCTTCTTTTCTTGGGCCATCAACCCAAGCGAAGGCACAGCTGCCAGCGCGGAGCCAGTGATTAAGAATTTTCTACGTGAAAAATGATAGGCAGTCATCTACGCTCCTGGACTCTTTCTAATTAAATCAAATTCATCAATGCCAAGGTCGATTTGATTACTTGGTTGTTGGTGTCATTAAATAGGAATGGTGTTGTGAAGTGAACATAACCCTGCATGCGGTATGCGCCTGCAAGTCGGTTGTAGGCTTGCAGCTTAGTTGCCCAATCACCTGACTGCATTTGCATATACAGGCTCTCGCCACCACCGCATGTAATGATGACTGGGCATTTCACATTCTGTGGAAAGTTAACTGGGCTGTAATCCTTAATCTCTTTTGGCGTTAGCTTTAAGAACTGTTGCCTCATTGAAAGTGAAACTGGATAAAGGTCTGTCCAGCCGCTGAGAATGGATCCGCCCTTAAATAAATTGGCGGGTAAACCTTGCTTTTGCCAGTCGGTGACCAGCATCATATTGGCTAAATGGCCACCAGAGGAATGACCTGATACATAAAGCTTGTTGGGGTCTCCGCCAATTTGCTTCGCATTTTTATACACCCAAGCAACCGCTTTTCGGCATTGAGCTACTAATCCAGTCATGGTGTTGGGTGGGATGTTATCAAAGCCAACAGAAATATAGATGGCATTATTTAACAAGAAAGGAACTGCTTGGGACGAGTAATTATTCTTGTTGTCAAAGTCCCATGAGCCACCGTGAAAGAAAATCATGATTGGTAAATCGGAAGCGTAAGCAGGGGCAAAGACATCTAATTTTTCTGCGTCAGAAGATCCGTATGAAATAGTCTTAGGTGGATACTGGGCCCTGACTTTTTCGCTATTCGTGGTGTAGGATTCAGAAATTTTCTTTAATTCAGGTGGGGGTGGTAAATAGGGCTCCTGATTTAATTGATCGTTGAGCTGACTCACAGTCCAACCTCTAAAAACGGCCTTTTCCTCTTGAGCCATGAGTCCAAAGCTAGGAATAGCTGCAAGTGCTGAGCCAGTCATTAAGAATTTTCTACGGGTAATGCTGCTTGTTGTCATTTGCGCCTCCTGGGTAATATGCCCTCTATTTTATATAGTACAAGTCCCAAAAGAAAAAACCACCAAAGGTGGCTTTTGTATAGCTGGTGGGTCAGGCGAAATCGGCTTCGCTGAAACTGCTTTTCGAGTATTGACCATCGGTATCAAATACCGCTAGAACAGTTGGCAGTTAATAGAAAAGATTAATGCCGTCTCCGTGTTTTCCAGGTATAGGGCTCACCATTTGGAAATTTACCGCTAGAGATGCCATCTACCCCAAACTTACCTGCAATTTCAAGACCATTAAATTTAATTGTTACGAATTCACCCAATTGCTTAGCCCATGCCATCGCTTCTTCAAGTGAAGCAAACTCATGTATCTTCGAATCATGTTCTATCGTTATCACTTTAATTGACTAAAGTAATTTAAATGTTGATTAGATGACTTATTAAAAGAGCTAATCATAAATTTTGTTTGTAAGTTTCTTTCATGGATAAGATGGTGCCAAATGATATGAGGGCGGCAGCAATAATCATAAATGCGGGAGCGACAGCACTGTGGGTTTTATGAACTAACCAGGTGGCAGTTAATGGCGTAAGTCCGCCAACTATTCCAAGGGTTAAGTTGTAGCCTAGCGCAATTGAAGTGGAGCGTATATGTGCTGGGGCAGTTTCAACCATAAAAGCAGGTGAAGACCCAAGATATATTCCAATAATCACAGCAAAACCAAGTTGGCACAGCTGGACAAATACTTGGCTCGAGTGATGCATGCCATTAAAGAGCGGATAAGCAAAGAAGATTGCGGCAATGACAGTTCCTAGCAATAGTGGTTTTCGACCAATACGATCAGATAGGGCGCCTGCAGCAATCATGATGGGGATAACTACAATCATGCTGATAGTATTGATTTCAAGGGAGACCTCTTGCCGCATCTTATCTGCCAACTGAAACCAACTGACTAAATATACAAAAATTAAATAAAACGTCACGGCATTAAAGAGAGAAAGTCCTGCAAGTCGAGCAAGTAGGGGGCGATAACATTCAATTGTTTCTATGATGGGTTGCTTTTGATCGGCGGTAACTTCATTTTTTGCTTCAATGTTTCTTCGCAGCAATAGACCTACTATCCCAATTACTAATCCAAGTAAAAATGGAATTCGCCAGCCCCATGAGTTAAGGCTTTCAGGTGACATTAAGGCTGCAAGGGCAGTGCCAGTGGCTGAGCCAAGCAAAATGCCTACAACTGCTCCAGAACCAGCAAGAGCCCCTGCCATACCTCTCTTTTTTGGTGGAGCATTTTCAACCATAAATACTATCGAGGTGGTGTACTCACCACCAACAGACAATCCTTGAAGCATGCGACATATTGTTAAAAGAATTGGTGCAGCTAGTCCAATAGCGTCATATCCAGGCAGAATACCTACAACAAAAGTAGGAATAGCCATTGCGGCAACAGAAACTGATAGAGCCTGTTTTCTGCCAATTCGATCCCCGATATTCCCAATCACCATTCCGCCCAAGGGGCGCATTAAATAGCCGATTGCAAAAACTCCAAAGGCAAAAAGAAGTTGAGCAATAGGATCTTCTTTGGGGAAGAAGACTCTTCCGATTGAGGTTGCAAAATAACCATAAACTGCAAAGTCGTACCACTCAAGAACATTTCCGATGGCACCTGCAGCAACTATTTTTTTATTGATGCCTTGAGACATTGTGCAGCTCCCTGAGATCTAAAACATGCAGCATTTTTTTGTGAAAGGCTGGGCTACAAAAGCCCATATGAAAGTCAGTATTTCATCTCACAAAGTCTAGCATTATCCAAGCCACTGCAATATGACGTTATGTAGGCTCTTTTCCCCAATCAAGTTTCCAGAGGATTTTTCACGCTAGGTATTTTGTTTTGCGGAAAAACCGAGCAAGCGTCTTTTCCCCCCTTTAGACCCAATAAATACGTGCTTTAACTGAGGCCAATAAAAGAGCAGAAAGTATCAGGGGGGAGTTTTAATATCGCATGGTATTTAAATGTCAATTACTTTGGAGACTAACTCATGAAATGGCGTAATTCTTATGCTGTAGTAGCTGGATGTGCTGTAGTTGGTATGACATCTTTTAATGCCCAAGCACAAAGCGCCTTTGCTGGCTTTTATGGACAGCTCTCTACTGGTTATGAAAGTAATCAGTTGGGTAGTCAAACTGACAATGTAACGGTTACACCTAATACCGGAACTGAAACAACTAATGCAGCCGCAAGCCAAACTTTTGGAGGCGCTCCATTAATTATTGGCGCAGGTTACTACTGGCAGGCTAATGAAAAGTGGTTACTTGGTGTAGGTGCAGATTATTCGGTCTTAAAAACCAGCTCTAACTATTCGGCATCTGGACCTAAGATAGCCGCTGGTCAATCCCTGACATTCAATGGTCTTGGTATGCAGTTATCAAATCGCTTCAATCTTTTTCTTACCCCTGCCTATGCAATTGATAAAGATAAATTGGTTTATCTCAAGGCAGGATATAGTCAAGTTACCGCACAATATAACCGTGCAAATTCTGTAACTATTACAAGTAATGGAGGGTCGAGTACGGCTTCTTCTGTAGGGGGAAATCAGTCTTCCAATCAGGGTGGTTACCTCATTGGACTTGGCTACAAACAAATCATCACCAGTGGCTTATATGGATTTGTGGAGGGTAATTACATGGGCTATAGCTCGCCATCCTATACATACAGTTCTTCAACTGCCACAGATAATGCCATTCATGGTGCTGGAGCTAGTACTAGAACTGTAACTACAAGCTTTAGCAGTCTCAATACCTACCAACTATTAGTTGGTTTGGGCTATGCGTTTTAGAAATAGTTGGGCGCCATTGGCCCTCATGATTGAAGACTTTAATTTTTTCTAACATAAGCGCAATAGCTTTAAAAATGATGGTGCAACGATTTTTTAATTGATTCAACAACAATTTTTAATGTAAGGAACTGCCATGTCAGAAGTAGATCTTAATTTAGAAGGCGAAAATCTTTATCGCCAATTTCTTAGTGCAATAGCTGGCCAAAATTGGTCGGCAGTTGAAGCTATGATCTCTCCTAGCTTTCAATCAGTTCACTCTGATGGAGCAAGAGACCGGGTTGCTGAATTAGCGCTTTTGAAAGGCGTGAATCTAGGTACATATACGCTGCATGATTTTAAAGTGACCCAAGCAGATAGCCACCTGGTTGTTACCTGTTGGATTTCTATTGAGGAGACTATTGATGGTGAGCGCCTATCTACTAAATCCTCTACCCGTTTAAGTGTTTGGGATAAAACATCCAATGGTTGGCAGATGATAGCTTTGGCAAACTTAAATCCTGTTTGAGGGTGATTCTCGGATATTAGCTTTGCAATGATGAATCTGTTTCAATGGGATGGATAAAAGACCTGCTTCGGCAGGTTTTTTATTGTGGGATGCAAGATTACTTTTAGCTAAGAAATGGCTGATTACGCTTATCGATCTCAAACTCTCAAGTTAGCTAGTAGCAGTTGGTAGAGCAGATGATTAAAAAATCTCTGTATCAGTAGCTTGATTCTGCTCTGAGCTCATAAGAAATATCAAAACTGCTCTCGGTTGGTTTTTTCATTTACCTTTGGTATAAATTGATTAATCATCAATGGAGCTAATATGACTCAATCTTCCCGCCGTACTTTCTTAAAGTCTTCTGTTGTGGGAGCGGCTACTGTAGCTAGTACTTCAGCATTAGCTCAATCCCCAAACATATCAAAAAAATTAATAACTGAGGTTGAATTACTTGAGGCCCAGAAAAATATTGAGACCACCGCCGGTTGGAATGATGGATTAGCCCATCCCATTCCCTATAAGAATCCCCCCGGAAGGGGAAAGGAAAGAGGAATTGCTTTGGGTGGGGGCGGTACACCGCTACTCAGTTTTTATGCGGGCTACTTTAATGCCCTCAGAAAAAATGGCGTTGACTTAAGCAATGCTGATGTCATTGTCGGAACATCAGCAGGTGCGATATTTGGATCGATGTTGACCGGTGGACGTCTTTGGTTAATTGTGGATGAGATGGATTTTTTTAACGACTTTCCTAAAATATTTGCCGAGCTAGTTCCAACTCTTCAATTTAATGACTCTCAAAAGAGGGCTATGGCTGCTGCGCTTTCGGCCTCAGACGGATCTCCTGCAACCATTCAGCGAATTGGTAAAGCCGCAATGGCTGCACTCAACCCCAATGGCGTTGATAAGCAATATAAGGTTATAGAGAAAATTATTGCAATGACTAAGTGGCCCTCTCCTGCAATGTATACAACTGCTATTGACTGCTTTACTGGTGAGCGACTAGTGGTTTCTCATAAAGATAATGTGCCTATTAATGTTGCAGTATCTGCTAGTTCATCTGCGCCTGGACAAGTAGGGCCAACATTTATAAAAAATCGTATTTGTATGGATGGTGGCATTTTTCAAACGAGTACACATAGCGATGTGATAGCTGGAGTGAAGCGAGCCTTGGTTTTTTCATTGGGCGATGGTACCAAGAATGAACAAAAGCAAGGTCTACGTTTATCTGATTTACCAAACACAGTAAATCAAGAGGTAAAAGATCTAGAGGCGACCGGAACTAAAACTAAGCACATCGTAGTTGGTCTACCCCCTGGTTTGACTAAAGTAGAAAATCTGATTGATCCTAAATGGATTGGTGCGTATTTAAAGCTAGGATGGGATAGAGGTATTGCAGATGCTCCGATGATGAAAGCATTTTGGTCTTAACTAATTCAGGATCAATCAAAGACCCATTAATAGAGCGTTTGTTAGTCAAAGTACACGTCCTAGAAGAGTCCTTAATGAAATCAATAGTCTAGAAAGAAGCACCTACGCAGAGCCCTTTCTCTGAAACTCGGCATGTATACGAGGGCCCTTATTTCTTACAAAGCAACCCAGTAGATGTAAAGGTATAACAGCTAAGAAATGACTAATCATTGTAGTAATTAACAATGATATGATTTTGATGCGTTCTTTCCTGCCAATGCAAGCCAATTAACCCATGAAAAAGATTAAATCAAGATCTAGCCAGCTTATTGCAGCATCCTATGTAATGGGCGGCTTATTTGTATCTGCCAATTTTGCTTATGCTGCCGATGATCTCAATCCTATACGCAAGGTTTCTGATACATGGAGCTTTGAAGTGACTCCATATCTGTGGGCGCCAAGCATTAGCTCTACACTCAACTACAAAGGACAGTACGTTAAAACAGCCGATGTAAATGCAAATAATATTATTAGTAATCTCAAAACTGGGGCAATGCTTGCAGGAGAGGTGCACTATGGTAACTGGGGAGTTATGGCTGATGTTGTTTCGGCTACCTTGCAAAAAACTAGTAATTCATCAGTTACTCCGCAAGCACCTTACACATACCAAATCGCCACTAAAGCAACACTGCAGCAAACTATCCTTACTGGCGCTGCTACATACAATTTGCTAAATAATCAAGATGTCAGAATGGATGGATTATTAGGTGTTCGTTGGATTGGATTAACAGCATCCTTGAATCTTGCCGTCGATGGTATTTCTGCTGCAATCAATGGCGACTCTAAAACAATGAGTACAGCCGATCCTATCGTAGGTCTTAAGGGGCGCTATCGGATCGCTAAGTCGTCTTGGTATGTACCGTACTATGCCGATATTGGTGGTGGTGGCGGGACAACGAATGTAACTTGGCAGGCCATGCTAGGTATAGGCAAGACAATTGATAAGGGAATTGATATCTCTTTAATCTATCGTGGCTTGTACTACGACATGAATAGCTCAAAGACCAATGGTCAAGGGCTGCTTCAGAAGACTACCTTCCAAGGCCCGCAATTATCAGCGACCTTCAACTTTTAATTATTTAAGGAGTGGTCTTTGACATTGGTGTTGAATGGATTGCAGGTCGCTATACTGATTGCAATATTCTAATTAAATAAGTACCAATCTAAAGCCATGCTAGCAATTCTAGGGACCCTTCTTTTTGTATTAGCCACTTTTCTTGGGGGGACTTTAGTTCTATTCTTTCTATCGAAAAAATATTTATCCTTCTTCAAATTTGAAAATAATGGTTACCCAGCTATTTTCTCATTTGCAATTGGTACCACTTTTGGGCTGACTCTAGCCTTTATTTGTGTCTCTACTTGGCAAAACTACAATCGTATAGATTCAGTAGTTTCAAAAGAAGCCACGACTCTTACTACTATATATAGATCTTTAGAGGCATTCAAACCAGAGTTCCGAGACTCTTCCGCCAAGCTTCTTGATGGATATGTAAAAAAAGTGATTGAGCAAGAATGGCCATTAATGTCAAAAGGGCAGTTTGATCATGATGCCTACAAGGAGTTTCATCAGTTTCAGATAGGCTTACTCAACCATATCCCACTGAATAATGCAGAGTTGCTAGCCCAGCAGGAGGAGTTGAGATTGATTTCTGATTATTACGCGCTTCGCTTGGAGCGAATTACTAGTGCTAAATCAGCCTTAGATCGCTCTATGATATTGACTCTGAGCCTGGGTGCTTTCATCTTTATCTTGTATCAGTGCCTTCATGCTATGCCAAATAATCGTCAACATCTGGTGATGATTTCTTTGCTTTCGATATCAATTGGTTTAATTTTCTTTTTAATCCTCAGTTACAACACTCCATTTTCTGGGCCGAATGCTATTTCTCCAGAGGCTATTCGTAAAGCACTGGCATTATGGCAAATCGATTCTGTTACACCATTACGTTGAGCTTGATTGAAACTTAAATAGGGAGCTTTAATTGAGTAATCAAATAGATGTGACTGAAGTTGATTGCGCACTAGTTGGTGCTGGAATTATGAGTACTACTTTAGGGGTTTTCCTAAAGGAACTCTCTCCAGGTCTCTCAATTGAGTTATTAGAGGTGCTCAAGCATGAGGCCCTCGAAAGTTCTAACAGTTGGAATAACGCTGGTACTGGTCATGCAGCAAATTGTGAATTAAATTACACACCCTTAGAGTCTGATGGCACTGTAAATATTTCCAAAGCCCTAGAGATCAATAGCGAGTTTGATCTATCAAGACAATTTTGGTCTTATCTTATTAAAAAGGGAGTCATTAAAGATCCCGCCTCTTTTATTCATCCAGTGCCTCATATGAGTTTTGTCTGGGGTGAAGAGCATGTTAGTTTTTTAAAGAAACGTCATGCTGCCATGAGTGCTCATCATTGTTTTCGGGGTATGGAATATTCAGAAGATCCAGCTCAGATTGAACAGTGGGTACCGCTAGTCATGAAGGGTAGGGATCCTACTGAAAAGATTGCCGCTACGCGAATTATGAATGGTGCTGATGTCAGTTATGGATCATTAACATCAAATTTATTAACGTATTTGAAAACGCTTGATGGTTTTAAGGTATCTTTTTCAGAAAAAGTGACTCATATAAGTCGCGACCCGGATGGGCGTTGGTGCCTAAGTATTAGAAATCAAACTACCGACAGCTTGCGTTTTGTGATGGCAAAGTTTGTATTTCTAGGCGCTGGTGGTGCAGCCTTAACTTTATTGCAGCAGTCGGGAATACCAGAGGCTGCTGGATACGCCGGCTTTCCTGTGGGTGGAATATGGCTGCGCTGTGATGATCAGGAGATTGTGAAACAGCACGAAGCTAAAGTGTATGGCATGGCATCTGTAGGTTCTCCTCCAATGTCTGTTCCTCATTTGGATACAAGAATTATTGATGGGAAGCGCTCTCTACTTTTTGGGCCTTATGCTGGTTTTTCTACCAAGTTTTTGAAGCACGGCTCTTACTTCGATTTAATCAACTCCATCCGCCTAGGAAATATTCTTCCACTAATGGCTGTTGGGCTGAGCAATTTCTCTTTAGTGAAATATTTAATCAAGCAAGTGCTCCTAACTCAAAAACAGCGCTTTAATAGCCTATTGGATTTCTACCCGAATGTTGATCCAAAGAATTGGATTGAAGAAACTGCAGGTCAACGGGTACAAATTATTAAAAAAGATCAGAAGAGGATTGGGGTTCTGGAATTTGGCACAGAAATTGTAGAGTCTGCAGATTCTTCGATGGTTGCCTTGCTTGGTGCATCGCCCGGCGCCTCAACTGCAGTTTTCATCATGATCAACGTGATTGAGAAGATGGGGCCAACAGGCTTGTTGCCAACTGATTGGAAGCAAAGAATGCAGGCCATCATTGAGTCTTATGGCGAGTCCTTGATAACTAACGAAGCTCTATGTAATAAAGTCAGGGCTGAGACTGCAGCAGTATTGGGTTTACACAATATCAACTAACCAGTATTGAATCGTTAAATATTGCACTAGAACAGTTTTTAGATAAAACCAGGCAGATGCTTATCTTGCGGCGGTAGTTCGGGCGAGATTGGCTTCGTCGAAATTGTATTTTCGAACTTGCGACCAACGCATTAAAGCTTGTGGATTAGCTAACTACTTAGACGTTAATCCAAGAAGATGCTGACTTAGCAATGTTGCAGCGGGTGGATGATTGATTTTTGCCTTCATGGCTAACAGCAGATTGCGACTTGCCCATTCATCTTCAAGTTGAATAACTTTGAGATTCATAGCTTTAATCTGGGCTCCACAGGCTTGAAATGGAAGAACTCCAATACCTAAATTCACTGCAATCATCTGGCACATTGCGTCATAGCTTCGTACCTGGATTTTCAATCTCATTGGCTTGCTCAATTTCTCGGCAAATCGAGAAGTGAGCTCAAGTAATGAACTTCCTCTATTAAGGCCTACAAAATCGTATTGAAGACACTCCTCAAAAGAAATACTTTTTCTTTTGTTTAATGGATGATCTTTGCTGCAGGTAACGACAAGTTGATCTCTGCCTATCATTTTGGTATCCAATCCTGTTGTGACAGGACCTTCGGCAAATACACCAATATCTGCAATACCATCCATTAGCGCTCTCACAATATCGCCACTCAATTGCTCTTCTACTTCAAGCTGTATCTCAGGGTGGGTTTTTAAAAAGCTTGCTAGCGCCGATGGAAGAAACTCAGTTAAGGCGGACATATTTGCCCAAAGCCTTACATGCCCCTTTACTCCTTTGGAATACTCCCCTAATTCATTGCTTAATTGCTCAAATCCTTGAAACAATCGTAAAGCGTGCTGCATTACTGCATGTCCTGCGGGGGTGACAGTCACCCCTTTGACGGAGCGATCTAATAGTGGAATTCCAATCGTTTCTTCAAACTCAGAGATGCGTCTACTTGCTGCAGATAGGGCCAGATTACAGGAGCTTGCACCCTTGGTAATGCTGCCAGATTGCACGATTGCGCAGAATAGCTTTAGGGTAACAAAGTCGACTCTGGCGGGGTTTAGGGGTGATTTCATAGGGTAATTCTAACCATACCTTCGCAAAATGAGAAGGAATCGACTCCAAATAGCAATTTTCAATGCTGATGAAGAGAGTTAACTTTGCATTCAAGCGTAATGAGAGGGTCTAAATGGAGCCGTTAGCAAAACTAAAAGTAGTGGAAATGGGTCAATTAATAGCGGGGCCATTTGCAGCTAAAACTTTGGCTGACTTTGGTGCTGATGTGATTAAGATTGAGCCGCCTAAAGTGGGTGATGCACTCCGTAAGTGGCGCCTGCTCAAGGACGGGACTTCAGTTTGGTGGCAAGTTCAATCCAGAAATAAAAAATCTTTATCACTCGATTTAAGGGAAGCTGAAGCCCAAGAAATCGTAAGGACCTTAGTTAAAGAGGCAGATGTATTAATCGAAAATTTCCGACCTGGAACATTAGAGGGCTGGGGTCTTGATCCAGAAAAACTTCTGGAGTTAAATCCCAAATTAATTATTTTGCGTATCAGTGGATATGGACAGACAGGCCCATATAGAGATAAACCAGGCTTTGGTGTTGTTGCAGAAGCAATGGGAGGTTTGCGTCACTTAACTGCAGAGCCTGGCAGAGTCCCAGTCCGTGTTGGTATTAGCATTGGCGACACTTTGGCTTCTTTGCATGGCGTCATTGGTATTTTGTTGGCATTGCAAGAGCGGCATAGCAGCGGTAAAGGGCAGATCATCGATATTGCTTTGTATGAGGCGGTATTTAATTGCATGGAAAGTTTGCTGCCTGAATACAGCGCATTTGGCGAAGTAAGGCAGGCTGCCGGCAGTGCTTTGCCTGGGATTGCTCCCTCAAATGCTTACCTATGTGCAGATGGCGGCTATGTATTAGTTGCCGGCAATGGAGACAGCATTTTTAAGCGTCTCATGAAGGCAATTGGGCGCGATGACTTAGGCAATGATCCTGAATTAGAAAATAATGATGGTCGTGTTAAGCGCGTAGCAGAGCTTGATAGGGCGATCGGAGAATGGGCAAAAACGGTAAGCACTAGTGATGCCCTAGAACTAATGGATTCGGTGGCTGTCCCAGTTGGCCGTATTTATACCGTTGCTGATATTGCTAATGACCCGCACTACAAAGCGAGGGAAAACATTCATACAATCAAAATGCAAGATGGTTCGAAGTTGGATGTACCAGCCGTCTTTCCTAAGTTATCACGTACACCAGGCTCAATTAAGACTCTTGCTCCAAATATTGGCGAGAACACCGATGAAATTTTAAAGAGTATCGGTTTAGATGATTTTCAGATTGCTTCCCTGAAAGAGCGCGGTATTGCATTTACTCAGAACTAACGAGAAAAAATATGACAAGAATTTACTTTAACGATGTTGTTACAAGAGACGGCTTTCAGATTGAGCCAAACTTCATCCCAACTGATGATAAGGTGAAATTAGTTGATGAGCTGAGTGAATGTGGGTTTGCAAAAATTGAAGTTACTTCCTTCACTTCACCCAAGTCTATTCCTATGCTCAAAGATGCAGAAGAAGTGATGGGGCGAATTAAGAGGGTTCCCGGAGTTGAATACACAGTCTTGGTGCCCAATTTAAGGGGCGCAGAGCGTGCCTTTGAATCTAAGGCGGATGAATTTAATCTTGTCATGTCTACATCTGAGACTCATAACCTAGCCAATCTCAGAATGGGCAGAGAGAAGAGCTTTGCTGGATTGGCTGAGGTCATTAAGTTCGTTGATGGCAGAACGCCGATTAACGTCTCACTCTCAACGTGTTTTGGTTGCCCAATGGAAGGTGAGGTTCCTCAAGTAGTGGTTGAAGCGTTTTCACAACGATTTGCAGATCTTGGGGTTCGGGGTCTAACCATCTGCGACACCACAGGTATGGCAAATCCCGATCAAGTTAAGAAAATCTGTGATTCATTACAAAAGCGCTTTCCTAATCTGCAGTTGACATTGCACTTTCACAATACAAGAGGTATGGGTTTAGCTAATGTATTGGCGGCAGTTCAGTCAGGAATTATTCGATTTGATGGCTCACTTGGTGGCTTAGGTGGATGCCCTTACGCCCCTGGAGCAAGTGGAAATATTTCCAGCGAGGATGCTATTCATATGCTTGATGCAATGGGCTATGACACTGGTATTGATCTCTCGAGATTATTGAAATTAGCTAAAGAGTTGCCAACAATCGTAGGCCACACAGTACCAGGTCAGGTCGCTAAAGCGGGAAGCACTTACACATTGCATCCTGAGCCAGATTATGTCGATGCACTTCGTCGTGCCCAATAATTTTTGTAAAGGGTAATAAACATGATTGACCATTTAGACCATTTGGTTCTCACTACCGCCAAAGAAGCAGAGTGTGTAGATTTTTATACTCGGGTCCTCGGAATGAGGCTGGAGTCTTTTGTTGGTGGCACTCCACCGGTAGAACGAAAGGCATTCAAGTTCGGAAATCAAAAAATAAACCTTCATATCAAAGGGAAGGAGTTTGAGCCAAAGGCTGATAAACCTACCCCTGGAGCACTCGACCTTTGTTTTATTGCTGATCGCCCAATTGAAAAGGTAATTGAAAAGCTTAAGGCTGAGGCTTGGCCAATTATTGAAGGTCCAGTAATACGAACTGGTGCTACGCAAAAAATCAATTCTGTATATGTAAGAGATCCAGACCAAAACTTAATTGAAATATCCGAATTAATCTAAATATCAAATCATGGAGACGAGAGTGAAAAAATTCCCTTTTATAAGAAGCGTAGCAATGTTAGTGCTGGCTGGTTTTGCGATGACGGGTATGGCTCAAGAGAGCTATCCAAATAGGCCGATCACCCTAATTGTTCCCAGTGCACCTGGTGGAACAACTGACTTTACGGCCCGCTTAATTGCTGAGCCATTATCTAGAGCATTAGGTCAGCCTGTTGTTGTCGAGAATAAAGGAGGTGCATCTGGCAATATTGGCGGTCAAGCGGTAGCCCTTGCTAGGCCAGATGGCTATACCTTATTGGTGGCTTATAGCGGCTATCAAGTCGGCAATCCTCATTTATTTAAAAAGGCCCCATGGGATCCTATTAAAGATTTTTCGCCAGTAGCCTTTTTAACCAAAGCACCACAAGTTATTGTTGCTACTCCTGGCTTACCAGTAAGCGATTTAAAAGAGTTAACAGCATATGCTAAAGCCAACCCAGGAAAGTTAAATTACGCTTCTTCCGGGAATGGCTCGATACAGCATATTGCAGCAGAATTATTGAAGCAAATTACTGGAACGCGTATGGCACATATCCCATACAAAGGAGCTGGCCCAGCAGTACAGGATCTAATGGCGGGGCAAGTTGATTTGTTTATTACTACTCCAGCCTCAGTTATTGGGCAAATTAAAGGCGATAAGCTAAAGGCATTAGCCGTTACCAGCCAAACAAGGCTTAGCGCATTACCAAATGTCCCTACAGCAAGTGAGCAGGGTATTAAAAACTTTAATCTTGATTCTTGGTTTGCTTTATACGCACCGGCAGGAACGCCTCCAGATGTAGTGAAGAAGTTAAATGCCGAAATTAATAAAATTCTTGCTCGTCCTGAGATTCAAAAGAAGGCGGAAGACTCCGGAACCTTTGTTGAGCAAATGACTCCAGCCCAATTAGCTACATTTACCAAGAAAGAGTACGATTTTTGGGGTAAGGTAATTCAGAATGCAAGCATCACTGCGGAATAACTCTTTTATAGCCCAAGGAAGTCTCTAAAAATTCGGAGCGATCAAAAGAAAAGGGGGCCGCAATACTGCGACCCCTTCTCAAAACCTATTTTAGGAAGAGCTGGCTAGTGATACGATAGCGTTACTTGATCACCAATGCACAGGACCAGAACATGAAAATTATTAATTCCACATTCATTACTTTAGCAACAGGCCTTGTATTAACAGCTTGTGCTCAGCAGACAGAATTAATCCCCACCAAAGGTCAATCAGCTGATCGCTATAACCAAGACCGTGCAGCCTGCATAAAAGAGTCCAATACATACTACGGTAACCGTGGCGGCACTCCATCCGAGTCCGATGTATTTTTGGAGTGTATGAAGGCTAAAGGCTACCAAATTAAACAGAAGTTTTAATGAAAGCAAACCACCTTCGGGTGGTTTTTTATTTGCTGGTAGGTCGGGCTAGATTGACTTGACCGAAACTTTGTTTTCGAACTCGCGACCAACGGATTAAAAGAAGTTGTGGCTCTTTAAAACCCCATATCAATCAATGGTCTGCAAGGCTGAAAGATATGTGTGCGATTGAGTGTGTGAATGAAGTGGAAATAGTTACTTAAAATTATTTACTAATTGCGCCAATTGCGCTGGTGGTAGCGCTCCAGAAATACGCTCTACCTCAGATCCATTTT
>JACCDO011107351.1_pt1 | contig 17944 bp, 13 predicted proteins | sample 7446101 | NCBI WGS metagenome assembly JACCDO01 (sample SAMN15323440, study PRJNA562643) | freshwater metagenome | isolation source: river surface water | place: USA:Blue River Watershed | collected 2017-08-16 | reverse complement strand
TTAAAAGCGGAAGTCTTTGAAAAAATCCGTGCATCTGGAAAACCGTATAAGATTTATGTAGTATACACAAAGATTGATGATGTCGATGTCTTGCGTGAGCGTCTCCGTAGAAGGCCATTGTTGATGATGGAACGGAAACCTGCTTTTTTCCGTGGAGTTCCTCCTTCTTTTGGGAAAAAGTTCATTGATATGCATGAAGAGTATTTCGTAAACTTTTTGCTGCCCCTTCAGGCACAAGGTGTACAACTTGTAGTTGTTTTCTGGGATGGCCGAGAGGATTTGTATATTCCATCCAAGCCTTCTTCTGCATCCGCACCCGTTACAGAAAATAATACAAAAACAAAAAAAGCCGGCAACACAAATAAATCTGCAAATCTGGGTGGTGGAAACCGAAAAACCCGCCGCCGCAAAAATCGCAAGACTCGTCGCAGATAAATTTCAAGGATGCTTGAACAGCAATAAATATGCATATTCAAACCCTATGGTGGTTAAATCAATATAGGATTTGTATTCCCAGCCGGCCACCTGAGCCGTCTTCACGATCTCTTCAATCGGTGGCATGTAGAAAATATGTTTCTGACGTCTTATAGAGCCATCCTTGAACCGAAAGGTTTCACGGAACTCGGCAATCGGATCGATTAAATCAAACTTGGCCTCATAGTCAAACTTATCAAAGTTGACTTTTGAAGTTGTCACCCTTTCTTTTGAATATTTTTGCAGGGAAAACCCCATCCATGGAGCCGCCGCATCTAACATCGGATCGAACTTGTATTTATTCACCACCTCGATTGCAATCATCCCTCCAGGTCGAACCCAGACAAACATATTTCTGAAAAATGCATCGAGGTCGCGAATGTAATACGGTACAAAGTAAAAAGCAATCGCGTTTGTTACCTCTCCAGGTGCAAGAGCACTCGGATTCAATAAATCCGATTGACGAAACTCCACCTTTGATTTCTGAGTGTCAGTGAGGGTTGTAGAAGGCAAAGTTGTTTCTTTGGCTCGCTTAATCATACTGGGGCTTACATCCACTGCGATGACTTTCTCAGGATTCATCTTTGCAAGTGCAGCAGTTACGATACCCGTTCCACATCCTGCATCTAAGATTCGCATAGTGCTCAAATCTTGGCCTCCCTGCCGAAATGCGTGAAGGGCTAATCCAGTCTCTGCCTGCAGACGAACAGAGCCCTGTGTAAGTTGATCATAGACTTGGGAGTAAAAACTATCAAAGAGTTCAGGCGGTTCGATCCATTTTGTTTCCGTGGCTGCCGCCATGGATTTTTTCTCCTCACCACCCTCGAACCCTTCTTTTGTTTCAGGAAGATCGCCTTCCCATGGCATGATTTGTTGATGACTAAACCAAGTGATTGCTAGATAGTTGAATAATAGAAGTCCGATCATTAAAAGGAAGTATATGGCCTCCATTCCTATTTTAGTGTTTTAAAGTCTTCCTGCGAGCCTTGTCCCGCATTTTTCGGCATGTCTTTGCTCTTGTAGTTTTCCCACACCCACTGCGATGTTCAGCGAGAACACTGCATAAATCAGCAAATCGTGTTTTCCCCTCAAGTTCGAATGTCTCTTCCATTTGACACCTTACTTTCCAAAGCGCCTTGAGCAGTGACCAACGAGAAGATGTCTTGGCCTGTAGGTGTGATTTCTGTTCTGCCTTTTTCCAAAGAGTCCTCCATTCTGGATACGGCAAGCTTTCACCCACGGAGCTCCAGAACTTTTTATAAAGGGGCAGTCGTTCATGTGGTTTGAGAAGATTGTAACGGTTCAAATCATTGATGGTCATACCGGGGCTTCTAGGCGGAGATTCAGGCATAGGTGATGTGTTCAAGCTTCCTCGACTGAGTGGATGGTTTTCCGCTATACTAAATAAAAAGTCCCAACCTGGAAAGTTGACTCGTGTGCATCCACTGGCCAAACTATCTCGGTAAAAGGCCTGGACGGATTGAAAACTCGGGTCGGCCTCGATTGGCTGTCCCTGCTTTCGCAACTTTGCATTCACCTGATTGTGAATTCTCCAGAGCCAACGTGCAAGGGAATCCTGGCTCCGCAAAGCAGGTTCAAGAGGATCGGCCTCCATATATTCAGTGAGACTCGCACGACAGAACTTACAAGGAAGCACAAATGGCAGCGTTTCAAACAGTACTCGCACAGGCTTTTTTTGCATTTCTGGATTGTAGGCAAACGAGATTTGATGAAGAAATCTCCAACCTGATGGACCCCAGTATCTTGTGTCCATTCTAGTTTGAATCAAGAAGAAGAATCATGATTGTATTCTTTTGGAAAGAATATCTCATGGTTTCATGGCTTATGTCATACCAAATCCAGGCATACTGAGAGGAGCTAAATAAGGACGCACTGTGCTTGCAGGAGCCTCCTCGGCCTTGCACTTGACCTGCGTAGGCGGGCAGACGGGGCGGGGGCAAGGTGCAGGAGGCGGGCACTTGGTAGGCGGGGGACACTTTACTTCGGGGCAACGAGGGCGAGGGCAAGGAGGGCAGTCACCACACTGCTTCTGGCATGCACTACTATCAATGATGATTGGTTGAGGCTTGGGAATAGAGCTCTTGAGGATATATTTGCTCAAATCGGGTACAGGCGGGCACTCAGACTTCAACATATACTCACTCATATCGGGGCACTGAGGGCAGGGGGGAATGCTGCTCTTCAGCACAAACTTCGACAGGTCGGGCCCACTCGAAGCACCGCCGAGAGTAAAGCCACCGCCACCCGATGTGACCCCACGACATCCGCAGGGGCGGGTCCCACCGCAAATATTACAAGCCCCACTTCCAGATTGGAATCCTTCTTTTCTAACAAATATGGTTCTCATAAATCCTGCACCTAAGCCAACACCGATCAGAAGTGTGACTATGAGAACGATTGCAGCCTGTTGGTTGATAGAGGTCATTCCTTCACTACTTGTATGAAACTTTTATTGTCTCCAGCCGGCCCATCCTACAGGAGGACAACCACAGGCCTCGGGTAGACCCGAATCGGTTGTGGTTTGGAGTCGTGTGCAGACCATCTTTGTATATCCTCGCCAGGAAAAATCATCGCCGACCTTGGAGGTGTTGGCCAGACATCCAAAATCCGCAGGATCCAGTCCCTGCTTCCGTACAGCTTCGCAAATCTGGGCAGATCGAGCTTTCCAGTCGAAGCTGGCTATGTTGGGTGTTGGGAGCACTGGCCTTACGCCGGGACCCATCGCATCAGACTCCAGTTGACCAAAGGCTTTATCAAAATCTCCACGCGTTCGGGCAACCGTCCCAAGTTCAAACTGAGATCCAGGAGAGTTCTGGAATCCTTGCTTGAACTGATTTGCATCCGCAAGTGCTTTGGCCTTTGCTAAATCCGTGGGTGATGTGTAGTTCAACTTCAAATCCCAAGAAAGCCCACTGAAAAGTGAATCACCGTATTTTGAGAAAATGGCATTTGCAAGCTGTGCACCTGAAATATCAGCACCCTCGTAGGCAGGGAACAGGTTCTTCATTCCAGGCGGGGCATTCAGACTATCCATGAACTTTGAAACAGGGCTTGCAGGGTTTGAGATCGTCGGCAAGAACTCCTTCAAATCCTTTGACGTCACAGGAACATCTTCAGGCAGAAGGGTCTTTGCCTTCAGTTGGTCAACAGTCGTATCAAGTGTCTGGCGAATCTTTGAAAGAATGTTGATTCGTGCTTGAAATACAGGATCTGTCGTTCCACTCGCCTGGAGTCGGGCGACTTCCATCGAAATGCGAAAACTTGCATCTTTCAGTTCTTCCTCGGTTGCCTTGGCAGCAGGGGCATTCTCAAACCCCTCCACACGTAAATCTGCAGATAAATCAATCTGTCCCCCGTGCAAGGCACGTGCCTTCTTTTGCAGATAAGTCAAGTTTACACGAATCGCTTGAGCATCTCCCACCGTCAGCGTGGATTGCAGGCCAGGATTGCGATTTAAGAAAGCCACTTCATCCATGAGGCGTTGACGATCTGCACGGAATGTATTCAACGGAAGTGCAATCTGGGGATCAGAAGTATCCTGGAGCTTCTCCACTTCAAAATCATGGAATGCGTTCAAATCCTGCAGCAGTTGATAGAGACGAGCATACGTAGCCTTATCGAGTGCAGGATCCTGGAACGGCCTGGAGGTAACATCAGAGGTTTCACCAAAAGGAGCAGTCAAAATCTCAGATGTGGGAGGATTGTAGGGCTTCGCCTTTTCGCCTGCACCGATGGGCTGAGGAGGCGGGCCGGGTGTAGGAGTTACCATTGCCTCAAAGTTTTCCTTCACTGTACCAGTACCTTTTCTGTTTTGAGACACGACAGTCAAGCAGACTGCCAAAAAAAGAAGTAAACTGAGGAACAGAAGTCCTTTCATCTATTTAACATATATGATAGTTTGAGAGTCTCAATTTATCATATATTCAAAATCAAACTTTTACAAAGTGCATCCGTAGCAAGGAATCTCATCCTTCTTGATGTAATCTTGAAGGGCATTTTGGAACTCAAGGCCTTGTGCGGCAGCATCTGAACAAGGGGCCTCACTCGGGATAGGGCTAGATGGCGTATACGGGCTTCCTGCAAGGTTTGAACTGGAGACACCGTCAACCATGGAGTTTGAGCCTGTAGATTGTGTGCCTTGGGACGCAGACGAAGATAGAGAGCTTCCTGATGACGAGGGGGTGGTCGTTGTGGTGGTATAGAACATCGTGCTTGTAGTGCCGCCCGTTGTACTGCCGCCCGTTGTAGTTCCTGCCCCTGTTCCAGCAGAGGCCTTGAATAAGCTCAATAAATCAGCCAAGGTTAAGGTAATCGTAGAGGTTGGAGCCTGTGTTACATTTCCAGAAGCATCCGTCGGATTCCCTGAGGCATCTGTGGTCGTTGTTACAAATGTTTCGCGGACCTGCAGTTGGAAGAGTAAGGCCACCACTAATAAAATGATTGGAATGAGAACCTTCCACATTCTTCACACTCTATTTAGCTGGTTTTTAAAATTGAAGCCAATCCTGTACTACCCATGAGGGTAATCATGCTGAAAACCCGATTTGTAAAAGATAATGCAATCGAAGCAGGGATTGATGAAGTGGGTCGTGGATGTCTCTGGGGTCCACTCGTTGCGGGAGCAGTTCTTTGGCCACCAGAGGAGGAATGGACCGAAGAGCTCAAAACCCTTTCAGGCCAAATCAAAGACAGCAAGAAACTTTCTGAAAAAATGCGATACAAGCTTGCATCGCTGATTCGAGATCATGCGATCGACACAGGGATTGGAGTTGTAGAACCTACAGAAATCGATAGCCTCGGGATGACCCGAGCGAATCAACTGGCCTTTTATCGAGCCGTGAAAAACCTCACTGTAGATCCTGATCGTTTGCTCGTCGATGGGATCATTGAGCTCTCCAAGCTAGATTGGACAGGAGAACAACACACAATCATTGAGGGGGATGCCCAACTCATTCCGATTGCGGCAGCCTCCATTCTGGCCAAAGTTCACCGGGATACATGGGTCGAGACTTGGTGCAATGGAAATCCAGACACAGGTGATCGGTATGGATTTCTAAAGAATAAAGGATATGGAACCTTGGTTCATCGGAATGCCTTGAAGTCTCATGGCCCCCACGCCCTTCACCGTAGGCTTTTCCTTCGGAAGATTCTCGGAGATGATATTTACAGGCAGCCAGTACAACAATGTCAGATTCAAGATGAGCCTGAAATTGAAGAATAAAACCTCCTAGACAACTTTAGTGCTTGCGGGAACCCTTGCGGCCCTTGCGGGACTTGCGGTGTCCCTTGCGGTGCCCCTTGCGGTGCTTGCCGCCCATCATGTTGTTCTTGCGAGTCGCAGCAACGTTGTTGCGGCGGTTATTCTTGCGGTTCTTGCGAGTATTACGACGGTTGCGACGAGTGTTGGCCATTTTATATTGATACATTCTATTTTTTTTACGCGAGTCGGAAAGGAGCAGATCCCCTCCAGGCAATCAAAAGGGCTAAATCTTCTGCTCGATGCTGAAGCCCTGCAGATCCATTGACAAAATGTCCTTCCTTTTCTTCAAAGGCCAGGAGCTTTGTTGGGTCTCGTACTTTCGGACCCCTCGCCTTCAAAATCCACTTGACAGGCTCATATGCAAAGACTTCCTTATCATTTGCACCTGTTCGGATAAGTGCAAAAAGTCCAGGATAGCCTGCAGGTGGGATTCCTTCCATTGGAGAAATCCGCCCAAGGGCGACTAGATCCTCTACACGCTCAGCAGGATTTCCAAACTCATTGAACTCCATAATCGTTAGCGGTAAGGATGTATTTGTCGTTGTGCGAAGAACATCGAGATACGGAACTTCTCCATATAGGCCCGCAAAGAGTGTTACTCCTTTTTGGCGTGCTGCTGCTGCACCAATCAAGATTCCACCTGCAGAACGCCCATACACTACCGTATGACGACTAGAGACACCTACAGCTTTCTGAGCAGATCGAATGACGGCTTCAAAATCCGCGACCGAGTTTTCTCGACGCCAGGTGCGTGCGTCATTTGCCCACTCCATTGTATCATCTCCGCCACCACGCACCATAGCAATCACAACAGCCCATCCGCGTTTGATCAAAGGAAACCAACGTGTTGTATCTAAACTGGAAGGGTGTCCATAGGCTCCATATCCAGTGACAAGTAAAGCCTTTACAGGCTGTTTGAACGGAGTCACAAGAATATAGGGCACCTTCCCTGCAAAATGTCGAGTGCAGGATCCATAGGGATCAATATGAGGCGGCAAACAAACAAAGGAGTCATTCTGAATCCGGCAGAAGCTTGGGAAGGCCCCAGGCACAATCAGGTGAAAACTTGGCACCTTGTCCTGGAAGAAGATTCCCCATTCATTGAACGTCACTTTGCAAATCCCTCTATGAATCAATACAGGCTTCTCGCGTGTGGAACATTTCCAGACAAAACGTTCTCCCTGCTTTCGTGTTACTAAAAGCCCATGTTCCACCCAGAGAGATTCTGGGATTCCATGCGCTTCAGGTAGATTCCATCGTGAGAGCCGAGGCCCGTACCCTTTCCATGTATCTGTTCCTCTCCCCTCCGTGGCCAAATAATCATTCGGTGCCCCTCCACCGAGAACAAAGAAGCCTGTAAAAGGCAATGCTCGAAGAGATCTCGGGTTATGAAAGAAAAACGCTTGTTGGAGCCCACTATCTTCGCGGACCAGGTAGGCAGTCTGATTTTCTGCACGGACAAGACTCAAGTTCCAGAGAGGATCCTTTTCTTCATACAAAATCTGCTTCTGCTTTCCTGTCTTGGCATTCACACAGCAGAACTTGGAAAACCAGAGGGACTTCTCAGCTTCTAAATAATAACACTCAGATCCAATCACAATCACATACGGGCCGACACCATGGAGTTCCCATGTATACTTCTCAGACTGATAAGGCCAGTAGCGAAGTGTATAGGTTTCAGCTCCATCTCCAGTATCTACGACTTCCCATAGATTTCCATCACGATCTGGCATACAATCTGCACAAAGATGTTCAGGTCCCGTAGAGATCCATTTCCAAATCCGAGAGAAAGTTCCAACATCCCAAATCTGTGTTTTACAGACTTGGAAGGGTTCACTTTTCTGTGCCTGGCCACTCACGGTGAGCTCATCGATGATCCGTTGAATGTCTTCTGGTCGTGTATATTTGGCCTTTACAGAGTTGTAGGTTAGTTGTTCATGGTGAATGGTTCGATTCCAGGCGGCTCCCCTCATGGATTCTGTCCAGGCGTGAGGATCTTCCCAGGCTAGATATTTTAGAGTTCGTTTCATTTCCACCTAAACCCTCTTCCTACATGTAGCTTAGATGTCCATTCAAATAACGCTTGTTTATAACAAATCAAACCCATACGGGATTAAACAAGATGCTGAGATTTTGGAATCAATGATTCGTCAATACAACTCATCCGTGGGGATTCAGTTTGCAAAAGTAAAGCATGCAGATTTGCTCGAGCCACCTCAACCGACCGATGTTTGTGTACATCTGGAGATTCCATCAACGAACTGGATGCCATTTGCCCACAAAAATGTCATGATGATAAACTCTGAATGGTGGGTTCCAGCCTGGGATTGTTTATCTCCCAAGTTTGATTTTGTCATAACCAAAATCAAAGATACCCTTCAGGATTTATCTGGGACATATGTGCCCTGGAGGGCTTCTGTGGAAGAATCTGATTTTAAGAGATATCCAGCCAGTGATTCACTCAGCACAGGCTGTGCATGGTTCCTCGGTGGGTCTAGAAATAAGCGGGCCTTTGCGGAGGTTTTGATTCCTCTTTGGAAGCCGACCTATCCGAATCTCACGGTCTACACGACAAGCCCTCTCTCAGTGACCTGTCCCGCAAATGTGACGATTGAAATTCGCGACCTTCAGGAAGACAATCGTAGACAGTTGCAGCATTTTTATCCGGTTCATCTTGTTGCAAGTTGCTCGGAAGGCTTTGGCATCGCTGCTGCTGAAGCGGAGGCGGCTGGGGCCTATCTCATCGCCAACAATATTCCAGCCTATGAATGTGCATTTGCAGGCAATCCAAATGTAGGATGGTTGCAGACGCCACTTCGAGACGATGCAAAGTACACGAGGGCCAAGTTCGCGGACTTATCAGGTGCTGAACAAACGTTACAAGCCAACCTTGATGCCATCTTTGAAAACCTCAAATCAGCAGATTTTACTGATATCCGTGATGACCAACGCCGAAGAAGCCGTGAACGTGTACAAGCATTTCGTCAATCGATGATTCCTCTTCTCAAGAGTTTAGTGGCTGAAGTGGAATCTGTGAAACGTACACTCAAGGGAAATCGTCATCTCCCTCCTCCTCTTGATGCAAGTCAGTGTCCTCCCATCAGCATTGTGACTCTCACACACAATCGTCGCAAGTTCATTGATCTTGCCTTTCACAACATTGTTCTCGCCGATTATCCGAAGGACAAGATTGAGTGGGTGATTGTGGATGATAGCAATGATCCAGAACAGAGCGTGAGTGATAAGGTGGCCCAGTTTGCAAAACGTGCTCCCGTTGCACAGGTTGTCTATGTTCCTCTTCCCAGAAAGCATAGCATTGGATACAAGCGAAATCTAGGAGTTGAACGTTCTTCCAATGATATTATACTCTTCATGGACGATGATGATCATTATCCCGAGACATCCTTCCGTCGTCGCGTCGCCTGGCTAACAAAGCATCCCTGGAATGCGAAGGTCGTAGCATGCTCAACGATTGCATGTTATGATCTTGTAAAGGGTGTGAGTGCAGTGAATACGCCTCCTTGGGAGCTTGGGCCTTCTCAACGAATCAGTGAGGCTACCTTGACGTTTTATAAGTCATTCTGGGAACAGCGGAAGTTCCCTCAAGTGAATATGGCGGAGGGTGAGGAGTTTTTGAAGGGTCGAGAATGTGATTTGATTGATATTCCTCCACAGCAGATTTTGGTTGCCTTTAGTCATCAAGGGAACTCGAGTGGCCGCCGCATCCCTACCACGGATGACACCAAGCCTGGATGTTTCTGGGGATTTCCTAAGGAATATTTAATCTGGATTCACAAGCTGGCGGGCATTGAAGTGGAGGAGGAAAAGGAGGTAAAAAACAAAGTTAAGAAGCGGTAAGTTTGCGAGTCTTCTTCCTTCCACCTTTTTGTGAGTTTTTACGAGTCGTGTTTTTCTGTCGTGCACAAAGATCATCTATCTCGGCTTTCCCAGTGGGTACATTGAGTAAATCGAGAGTCAAACGCAACATAAATACGGAACGGAGGGGATACATTAACTTTTTGAAACTAGGTAAGCATGCAATCTCGGGCTGATTGAGAAGAGATCCCAGCATTTGAATATCTTCATAAGAGGGGACAGTTTCCAAGGGAAGATCTGGAACTTTAATATCATTATCGGCCGCCGCCTTTTTGACTTTGCTTGTAAGGGGTCCCAGGGCGATTTCTTCCTCTCTTGCGATTTTCTTGACCTCCTCAAAAATATGATTAATATTGTATTTCAGGGAAAGTGGTGCAAATGTATAATAGGTCCAAAGAAGTGCACCTGCTGTGATTGTTTTCATATTTTTATACAAATCCATTTCCAGATTGTTTGAAATCCCTGGAGAGACTGTTTCAATAATATTCACCACAAAACGCATGAGCACCGAAATGTAATATCCATGTTGACCGAAGATTCCTAAGGAGCTGATGAGGGCCTGACGGATATTTCCACGAATGGTATCCAAGATACTTTGCGAAAAGGAGAGGAGAACACGATAGGTTGCAGAATCAACATAACTGTATGCGACCCAAATACGGAGACTTTCGACAAGTGTAGAGAAAAACATCAAAATATTTCCTGTAAGGTTTGTCTCAGCTGATTCCTTTTGGTTTGATTTACCCTGCCTTTCCCCATTGCTGAGAGAGGCACTTACCTTTTGCAGAGTATTTGTGGCAACAACTCCTAAGGCATTGATTATCTCACGCCACTGAGTTCCGATATCACCTAGTTTCTGTTGAAATGTCTTGTATTCATTTTCAAACTCTTCATCTTCTTTTTCTCCTCCTCCAGCCTGTGTCTCTAAATCTTGAAATCGAGATTCTAAAACAGTCGATTCCTCAGGTTCTAGTAATCCGAGTTGTTTGCTCCAGCCAGATTTTTTTTCAGAGGTTTTCCAAAGATACACAAGCTTGCAAATCGTTTCGAGCGTTTGAAAGACATGCTCGGGAATCGTATCTGGATGTTTGGCCAGCTCTTCCTCAATTTCATTTAGCACATCGTAGATTTTTTGCCGTTTTTGAAGAGTCTCCATGCTATTTTGTAGATAGCTTTAAAGTTGAATCTCAAATACGAAGAGAGTGTAGGACTATGGAGGACACATACTGGCAAATCTGGGTAGGGCGTGAAACAAACTCCATGAGTGTGTATAACTCAGAAATACCTTTATTCAGCATGAATTTTGAAAATGCATCCTTTATACGTTTAAAAAAAATACAAAAGATTCATTTTGTGTTTCAAGAGTTTGATTATACTCGATATTTCAAGATCTTTCAATGGAGATGGAGAGAGTATCACCGAATACGTAAGAAGGCTTTCAAGTACTTGCGTATGCGTGAACTGGGCCTTCCATATTCTTTAGCTTGAGCAAACGGTGCACCCCTTCGCTGCTTCATCCTCGTATTCTTGTGCGAGTCTTGCAAGGAGGGCAGCACGCTCAGCTTTCTTCTTTTGCTCAGGAGTCATCTCAGGCTCCTCCTCATCCGAGCTTTCATCTGAATCACTGTTGTAGGGCGAATTCTCCTCCGTATCAGTCGTGTGTGCTGTTCCAGTATTGGTAGAAATGGCCGCAAGAAGACGAGGGTCCACAGTAAACTTCTGTGCAGTGACGGGTGCCTTCGTACGCAGATAATAGCAGCCAGTCTTGAGGCCCTTCTTCCAGCTATAGAAGTGCATGCTGGTAAGCTTCGCATAGGTGCTATCGGCCACAAATAGGTTCAAACTCTGGCTCTGGCAGATGAACGCACCACGAGCTGCGGCCATGTCGATCAGCGTTCGCTGCTTCAGCTCCCATGCTGTCTTGTAAAGGACTCGAATGGATTCGGGAATCTCAGAAATGTCCTGAATGGAGCCATTCATTGCGACGATGCGTTGCTTCATTGCATCATTCCAGAGTCCGAGCTTCATGAGATCTGCCATGAGATACTTATTCACAACAATGAACTCACCAGCAAGAGTTCGGCGGGTGTAAATGTTTGTCGTGAAGGGCTCGAAGCACTCATTATATCCCAGGATCTGGCTGGTGCTGGCCGTGGGCATCGGTGCAAGCAGGAGTGAGTTCCGCATTCCATTATGGCAGCGGCCACGAAGGAGCTTCCAGTCGAGTGTTCCGTCCTGTTCTGTGATAGGAGTGATACCCCAGAGGTCAGGCTGCAGCTTCATTGTACTGGCAGGCGATCCCCAGTAGGTTTCATAGGCCCCCTCCTTTTGTGCAAGTTGACATGACATCTCCACTGCAGCATAATACATGTGCTCAAAGATGAGCTGATTGAGTTTAGCTGCTTCCTCCGATTCCCAGGCGAGGCCAAGCATGGCAAAGACATCGGCGAGACCTTGGCACCCCAACCCTACAGGCCGGTGACGCATATTGCTGCGTTTGGTTTCAGGTGTCGGATAGAAGTTGATATCGATCACACGATTCAAGTTCCGAATCGCGACCTTCGTGGTGGCTTGAAGGGCATCGAAATCAAAGACTCCTCCACGCACAAATGCGGGCAGGGCAATAGAGGCCAGGTTGCACACTGCAGTCTCTTCAGGAGAACTATATTCAATGATTTCCGTGCAGAGGTTGCTGGACTTGATAGTGCCTAGATTTTGCTGGTTGGATTTACGATTGGCCGCATCCTTGAAGAGGATGTAGGGGGTACCCGTCTCCATTTGGCTATCCAGAATCTGGAACCAGAGTTTCTGGGCACTCACAGTCTTACGACCACGTCCCTCGCGTTCGTATCGCGTATAGAGCTGATTAAATGCATCTCCCCAGACATCTGCAAGCCCAGGTGCTTCATTCGGGCAAAACAAAGTCCATTCACCATCAGTCTCTACACGTTCCATGAAGAGATCAGGAATCCATAGGGCATAGAAGAGATCGCGAGCACGCTCCTCCTCTGCACCCGTATTTAGCTTCATCTTCAAGAAATCTTCAACATCTGCATGCCATGGCTCCAGGTACATGGCGAAGGAGCCGTTTCGCTTCCCCCCACCCTGATCCACATATCGTGCCGTGTTGTTGAAGACACGGAGCATAGGAACAAGACCATTACTAGTCCCGTTTGTGCCACGGATCAGTGCCCCACGTGCACGAATGTTGTGAATATGAAGGCCAATCCCTCCTGCATACTTGCTAATCGCTGCACAATCACCCAGTGTCTTGTAAATGCCGGCAATGCTATCGTCAGCCATGGCTAGCAAGAAGCAGGAAGACAGCTGTTGACGAGGAGTGCCCGCATTAAAGAGGGTGGGAGTCGCATGCGTGAATCGCTTGAGGGAGAGCATCTGATACGTTTCAAAAGCCCGATCCAGGTCCACTGTACCCCAGAGAGCCAGGGCGACACGCATCCAGAGATGCTGAGGACGCTCCACAACCTTCATGGAGGTATCCTTGAGGAGATAGGACTTCTCAAGAGTCTTGAACCCGAAATAGTCAAAGAGATAGTCGCGATCGTAGTTAATCTCTGCGTCGATTGCTGCACCGTGCTTGCGGACCACTTCAAGCAGATCAGGATGGATGATGCTCGTTGTTTCACCCGTCTTGGGCATTGTTTGATTGGCAAGTTTCTCCATCACCTCGGTAAAGGATGAAGAAGTTTGCTTATGGTGATTGCTAATAGCAATACGAGCAGCAAGGGTACCATAGTCAGGGTGATTCGTACAGAGGCTGGCGGCGAGTTGTGCAGTGAGATCATCCAGCTCAGACGTATGAACACCATCGATGATTTGGCCAAGAACTTGTTGTGCCAGAGCATCGGGATTTACTTGGAGTCCCTTTGCAGCCTTGCGAATACGCTGGAGGACCTTGTCAAAGGATACATCTTCACTCTTTCCATCACGCTTAATAACTTTCATGCTAAACGGCATTTTGACTTTGTGCTATAAAACAGGCCGCGAGCCGGGTCAATTTTTACGGGTCCTTTTATACCCCTTTCTATGACGGGTTTTTCTCTTCTTTGTTTGTTTCTTAATACTTGCACGTCTACGTTTGATTTTCCGCCTGCCACCCAATGGGAAGAAGTTCGCCCCGTAGTTGTTGGGCATCGCTGCAGCAACGGGTGCTTGGGCCGCCGCAGCAGCAGCAGGACCACCTTCCTGATTTTCACCTTCCACAGCGGCACCAACTTCAGCACCTGCCTCCGCTTCTGGTTCTGCTTCTGCTGCTGCAGGAAGAGGTGGAAACAAGGCATCAATTCTCGCTAGTATCGCATCGGTATCATCGAGGAATGGATCATTTTTCAATGCATATTGAGCATTGTATTGCGTCAAGAATGTATTAATGCTTGCGAAAGTCTTGGCCAGTGGGGGTTGAGATGATTGTAAGATTGTATTTATATATGTCAAGTATTCAGGATCCGTGTGAAGATTTTGACTTTCTAACGCTGAATAAAAACAATCATTGACTGCAGCAATACTTGCATCTTTCTTGTAAGGGTTGACCCTAAAATATCTCTCGGGTCCAATCTGATTGAATATATCTTCATGAGGAGGATTCAAATCATCAAAAAAAAGAAGTTGATCTACCGGAACTTCTTGATAGTTAGCAACAATATTACCACACATTGGGCCAACAAAGGATTCACGTAAGACTCGTGTACTTTTTGAAGCAGCTCCTGGACGGAATCCTTTTATATTTTTCCCTGGGCCATATCGCATCGGATTCCACCAGTTTACGCGATTACAGAAAAGACCAGGCTTTTGAAGTAAATGCTCAATCATTTTTGTCGCAAGAATCAATGCTGCAAGATTCCCATTGTTCGAGTATACAACAATCCCATTGATTCGTCCTGCATCCTTCAACTGTGATAACTTTCCCACTATCTGAAGAATGCCTGGACGAAGCATGCCAAGTGCAGGTTCTTTGTTTGCGAGACAAACCGCAAAGGAATTGAATGCAGCAGTGAGTTTCGTTTTCAGATCATCAGAAGGCTGATGGAACGGACCATAGGGAAGAAACTGCGTTGTATAAAGTACTTCAGGCATCAAAAAATAAAGATGTCCATCGGGAACAGAAAATCGTCCAAGCGTTTCGTCTAAATCAAACCCTACAAAAGCCATCTACTCATTGCCCAACATCTTTTTTTCCTTTTTGAGCATATTCATGATCTTGCCCTGAGTAACAATACGCGAGGAAATGCACATGGTTTCAAGTTCCTGGAGCAGAAGCTTGTAAGCGTAAGGGATCTCAATGGGACTGAAATCGGTCGTGTTTCCGCAGCCACGGCACACCCAGATTCCATCCTTCGGATTGGCTACCGCAATGAGCCCACAATCCCTACAGGACCAGCAACGGAATGCATCAGAGCACTCCATGAATCGCTCTTTTGTGAACTCTGTGATACCATGAGCCGCCACGCAATCTCTCTCCATCTCTCCAAAACGAAGACCACCCTCGCGTGCACGGCCTTCTGCAGGCTGACGGGTCAGCATCACCAGTGGCCCTGAAGCACGACTGTGAAGCTTATCTGCAGAGCAGTGACGGAGTCGCTGGTAAAAGCAGGGGCCTACGAATACTGAGGTTTCCATCTGACGACCCGTATAGCCATTGTACAAGATCTCATTGCCATACGGCTCCATACCCAGGTCATCTCGCAGCATTTTGGACAGTCCCTCCACTGTCGTCGCATTGAAGGGTGTTCCATCTCCCAATGAGCCCATCTGTGAGCAAATCTTACCCAGGAGCGTCTCCATCAGCTGAGCAATCGTCATGCGGGAAGGAATGCAGTGCGGGTTGATGATAATATCTGGCACAAGGCCCGAGGCAGTCTGTGGCATATCCTCAGGTCGCAGAATCATTCCCACAGTTCCCTTCTGGCCGTGACGAGAGGAGAACTTGTCGCCAATCTCGGGGATACGGTCCTGGCGAACGCGTACCTTCGCAAAGGAATAGCCTTCTCCATTGCGATTCTTGAAGATACGATCAACCCAGCCCGTCTCATTGTTCCTCATTGTACGAGACACATCACGGAACTTCTTAGTGCCTGTAGGGATTACCATACCCGTGGGGACACGAAGAGGAACCACCTTACCAATCAGGATATCATCTGTGTCGACGTAGGTATCCTCGGGTACAAAACCATCCTCTGCAAGTTTCTCATAGTTAGCATTCTTCATGTGCCGAGTAAGAGAAGGATCAGGTCTGGCAAACTGCTCCTCTTCTCCTGACGACTGATTCTTCTTCTCCTCGTCCTTGTACGTACGATAGAAGACAGAACGGAAGAGGCCACGATCTAGGGCACCACGGTTGATCATAATGGAATCCTCCTGGTTGTACCCCGAATAGGTCAGGATAGCCACGACAATGTTTTGGCCTGAAGGCATCGTCTGAGAGCCATAGAACTTGCTCATAAATGGGGAGACAAGGGGCACTTGAGGATAGGAGAGCACATGAGCCAGTGCGTCAAATCGCTGGAGATAGTTGAGGGCATAGATACCCATGGCCTGCTTGCCCATTGCACACTGATAGGAGTTTCTCGGCGATTGATTGTGGTCAGGGAAAGGAATATTACTGGCCAGCGATCCCAGCACAGTGCTCGCATGAATCTCCGCGTGGGTGTGCGAGCTTTCCTTGTTCATAACCTCTTCAATCTTCATGGCGATGTAAATGCCCTCGGATTCCCCTGCATCCACATACTCGATGAGATTTTGTCCCTTCGGAGTCTGCCAGAGAATCAGTTGCTCCCAGGTTTTCAGATCATGAATCTGCTTGAGGAGCTTTCCTGACTTGTCATTGCCAATCTCGCGAAGTGCTGGAGCATAGAAGAGAGGACGAAGGATGCGACCCGCCTCTGTGGTCAGCCAGAGTTCACGAAGTGCAGGCTTCCAAATGATTCCTGTCTGAATATGAATGATACCTGCACGCTTCGCGTTTCGTAGCTTTTCCAGAGTAGGCACTGCATCCTTCTCGGCAAGACACCCTAGCCATGCTCCATTGACGAAGACACGTGTCTCTTTATGTTTCTCCTCGGCTGAGCAGGACTTTAGAGACTTCAGTGTACCAAGCTTCAGGAGATAATCTCGAACATTACGAGGATTGCTATAGATGCCTACGATCGCCGTCGTTGACATGTTCTTCACAACACCTACTGAGTGGCCTTCTGGAGTCTCGGATGGACAGATATATCCCCACTGAGTCGCGTGGAGTTTCCGAGGAGGAATGAGTTTGCCCGTCTTTTCAATGGGTGTGCTTACACGCCGCAAGTGCGAAATGCCTGAAATATAGTTCAGACGATTGAGAACCTGGCTGACACCGACCTTCGTGGGCCCACCAATCTTTGCACTTCCGAAGTTGCCGGTCGCCAGAGATGTCTTCAGGCCCACTTCAATGATGGTCGATTTGATCACCTTGTAGATATTGCTAATATTCAGGATATCCTCAAAGTTTCCACTTGCCCGCCAGCTGCCGCTGTGGATTTCACGACCAAGGCTCGTACGGATATCTTTCACCATCTTGGTGGCGAAGTAGGTACGGAAGAGATTGGCCAGAAGGAATCCAGGCAAGTCTACACGCTTATTTGGATAGGCATCACGGTCATCGTTCTGGATACGTGAGGTGTAGACCCAGAGAACCTTACGAGTCATGTGACCCAGAAGGCAGGCCTTTTCATATTCCTTCTCATGCTCGCCCACATGAGGGAACAGCTCCTCTGCAAGCACATCTGCAACATTCAGAGGGCGATGAGAACGAGAGGACCAGCTCTGAATATGTGATGCGAGCCAATCATGTGCTTGCTGACGAGTGAAGACACCAAGGGCTGCCGTCTCTGCGATAGTCTCATCAAAGATGCCATCGAAGTCCTTGTCGCCTTCAGGTCCGATAATGAGATTGTAAATATCCTTATCAGCGGTCACACCGAGTGCACGGAAGAGAATCCAGAGAGGAATCTCAGTCTTGACACGGGGCATTGTGGCCTTGAGGAGGAGGATTTGTTGATTCTTCGGGTGGTACATGATTTTCACGGCATTATTCTTGGGAACCTGGTCATTATCGGGTCCAATCGCCTTGATTTCAATCACCTCCGCCTCCTTCACAGGATTGCGGTTGTTGCGGAAGACAAAGGGGCGGTTCTCACTCATTCGCTCCTGTGAGATAATGACACGCTCACCTCCTTGAATGATGAAATAGCCACCGAGATCTTCTGCACACTCGCCGAGCTGGGAAGGAATGAGGTGCTTTTGGTCATTCAGATGACAGAACTTGCT
>JACCDO010957955.1_pt1 | contig 17952 bp, 16 predicted proteins | sample 7446101 | NCBI WGS metagenome assembly JACCDO01 (sample SAMN15323440, study PRJNA562643) | freshwater metagenome | isolation source: river surface water | place: USA:Blue River Watershed | collected 2017-08-16 | reverse complement strand
TCTGTAAGCCCTTGATTTATATGGCGCGCCCGGCAGGATTCGAACCCACGACCCCTTGGTTCGTAGCCAAGTACTCTATCCAACTGAGCTACGGGCGCAGCAAAGTGCAACAGTATAGCAGTTTTTATGAACGTCAACCTGTGATGCGAGGAATCTTAGCCGCTTTGATCGCTCGACCCATTTCGATATACCCTTTCTCTAGGATCTCAAGGTAGGCTTTCGCGGAAAGCGCGGCAGGATCAACCCCCATGTTCTCTAGACGAGCGGCCAGTGCGGGATCTGCCATCGCTGTTAAAGCCGCTTTTTCAAGCGTACTGACAATCGCAGCAGGAGTACCCTTTGGGACTGCCAAACCTAGCCAAGAATCAATTTCGACGTCATAGCCCTGCTCTTTCATCGTCTTGACCTCAGGCTGCTCAACCCAGCGCATCGGACTCGCAGAGGCCAGCATACGTAGCTTGCCAGCCTTAATATGAGGAAGGATGTCTGGCGGATTCTGTACGATGACTTGCACCTGCCCACTCAGAACCGCCGTCACAGCCTCGGCACCTGACTTATAGGAGATGTGCTCAAACTTCGCCCCTGTTAGCCGTGACAGCTCAAAAATTGCCAAGTTATTGGGCGCTGAAGTTGTGCCAAAAAATAAACCTGGACCGGACTTCGCTGCTGCCACTAAATCATCCAGGGTTTTGTAAGGGGAGCTCGCGTTAACAGCGACTCCATATCTAAATCGACCAAATCCAGCGACGAACTCAAAATCCTTGATCGAATACGTCAGATCCATGAGATGCGGCATGATCGCCACCGTCGAATAAGTCACCACACCTATTTGATAGCCATCTGGCTTTTGACGCGCGATGTAAGCTGGCGTGAGCGTCCCCAGCGCACCCGGCTTGTTTTGCACAATCACCGGCTTGCCGAGATTCTTCTCCATCCCCTGAGCTAAAGCACGCGACGCGACGTCGGTCGTACCGCCCGCGCCGTAGTTCACGATGAGCGAAACTTCACGATCCGGAAAAGTTTGTGCCTGACTCGTTATGCAGGCGCCCAAAAGTACGCTCGCACAGATGACTGCTCGCGCACGCTTAAATAATTTATTGTTCATACATTCTCCTCACTCTTATTCGTTTTACACAAATTCAATCAACCTACGACATAAAAAATCCACCATTGATATCGATGGTAGCGCCATTAATAAAGCCGCTGGACTCTGCGCATAAAAACGCGATCGCGTCTGCAACCTCCTCCGCCGTGCCAAGCCTGCGCACTGGAATCTGTTCGGCATACCGTCGATTCACTTCTTCACCGGCCTGCATCGCCATATCCGTCAAAATACGTCCGGGCGCGACACAGTTTGCAGTAATCCCGAAAGGCCCCATTTCAGACGCAATCGCACGCATTAGCCCAAGAACACCCGCCTTAGACGCCATGTAGCTTGGTCCGGCCACTACGGATTTCGAGCGTCCCGCAAGCGACGACAGGCTCACAATTCGTCCAAACTTTTGCGCCTGCATACCGGGCAAGAATAATTGCGACAGTTGCATCACCGTCGTCAAGTTAATCATCAATACCTTCGACCATTCGTCCAACGTGACCTCTAGAATCCCGCTCGACCGCCCATCTGGCCTTTTCGGTGAGATGCCTGCGTTGTTGACTAGAATCGATACCGTTCCCAAACGCGACTCAATCTGCTCTTTCAACCGTAACAAGAATGCGGCGTCGCTAACATCCCCTGAAAACGCCAACGCATTGTTCGACGAAATCCCCAGCTTACTCAAATCAATTGGCAAGCGATCTACCATCACAACATGGCACCCGTCTGAAATCAATTTTTTACTAGTCGCCAAGCCAATGCCTTTCGCTGCACCAGTCACTAACGCAATACGCGATTTCATTTGACGTTCGCTGTATAAAAGGTGATGGGCGGAAACGCATTTTCGTCAGTCATGATTTCAATCAACGTCGTCACGTCACTTTTAGAGGCATCCTCTAGCGTTTGAGCGAGCTGTGCGGGATCGCTTACCCTGACACCATGACATCCGCAGCTCCGAGCAATCGCTGCGTGGTCTACCGGGAAGAAATCAACCGCAGACGTATGCTCACCAAACTTCACGTTTTCGGCATGTTTTTGATATCCCAGGATACCGTTGTTTAACAATAACAACGTAACCTTAATCCCCATCCTGCGGGCAGTCTCCAGTTCAGACCACACATGGCCAAATCCGCCATCACCCACCAAGCAGAACACTTCCGAAGCCGGTCGCGCAACTTTTGCACCTAACGCCATGGGGAAACCCCAGCCCAATCCTGCCAGCCCCCGCGGCGTGATGAATCGCATTCCACTCGACAGCGAGGTCAAGCAATTCGCAATCCAAATCGAGGAATAACTTGCATCGGCCACCACGATCGAGTCCGGTGTTAGGCGCTTCTGCAATTCAAACATTACTCGCTCTGGCCTAATAGGAGTCTGGGATGACAATCGGACCGACTCGGACTCCTTCAGGTAGTGCTCTTTGGCTTTTAAGATACTGCTCTCGAGCGCGGTACGAGCGGACTTGCGCAGGCTGAGATCCGCCCGCCCAAGCGCATCTGCCAACGCATCAAGCGTCAACCTCGCATCTCCTATCAACCTGACGGCCTCGTAATTTCGACCAACCTCTGTTCCATCAATGTCCAAATGAATGAAGGTCGCATCTTTTGGATAGAGCTGCCAAGAATCGGTACCATTTTGATTTGTGCGGTTTCCGACCAATAACACAACGTCGGCCTGTGCAATCACATCGCGTTGATAACGCGTCGCACCGTTAGGTCCCATGAAATAACCTACGACTCCGACCGATAACGGATGCCGTTCGTCCACACTGCCCTTACCCATGACGGTCGTGGCAACGGGCAAATACGCCTCGTCCATTAGACGTGTCAAGGCAAGTTGCGCATGAGATAGGTGCACACCTCCGCCGGCAATCACGACCGGGCGTTTTGCTTTGGCAAGAAGTTCCGCCGCGCGCTGCACCGAATCCGGCGAGGCAACTACGGGATCTAGAGGGAACTGACCTAAGCAAGCGCGACGTGCGGTCTCAACAGCGGGCTCAAGCAACAAATCAGCAGGCAGCAAGAGCACGACGGGACCAGGCCTCCCCGAGCAGGCCATGGCGAACGCTTGATCCACATAGTCGTCCACCCTACTTGCGTCACCTACCCGACGGACCCACTTTGCAACGGGCGTAAACATCGCAACGTGATCAAGATCTTGAAACGCGTTTTTATCGTGATGGAGGCGGCTGACGTCCTGCACCAAGGCGATGACGGGTATCGATGCTTTCAGCGCTTCGCCAAGTGGGGCCACGAGGAGCGCCGCTGCCGGACCATTTTGCGCCGTGACGATACCCGGCTTTCCTGAAACTCTTGCGTAGGCATCTGCCATATACCCACCAGCATTTTCAGTTCGGTAGGCAATTTGCTTGATTCCACCATGCTCCGCAGACAACTGAATCATCGTAGGCAAACTTTGACCAAAGGTGCAATCGACTCCGTGACGCTTCATCGCGCGGATGACCGCATGCGCGACTGTGTTGGGTGTTTTCAATCCTGTAATGGTTAATGGGGTCGGCACTGCATTCGATGCATTAGTCATTCATTTACTCGCTACGTTGTCTCTAATAATTTCGTTTTTTGATATACACACAGTATTGGCGTACATTCTTTATACGATACTTTTTACATGCATGCCGCGCGCAATGTCTATACCTATGTCTAAATACACAGATCACCAAGATATCTCACTCAGCCTACTTAAGGAAATTTGGGGTGCAGCACGCGGGAATCCCGTCGAAATAGACAAGATCTCATTTATTGGGCAGGGCAACCTACCCTCGTATTTCGCAGTCACAGACTTCGCCTCGGCAACCATGGGAGCGGCCGGGCTTGCCCTAGCAGAGCTCACTGACGCGCCGCGAGTCACAACAGATCGTCGCCTCGCGTCCTTATGGTTTAACAAAACCATATCTCCTATTGATTGGAAAATTCCGTCAGAGCCAGCCCTTGGGCCCACCGACTATAAAACCCGCGACGGCTGGATTCGTTTACACACGAATGCTCCCCATCATCTGGATGCAGCGTTACGCGTACTCGGAGTCCCGGCTAAGCGCGATGCCGTCATCGCAGCAGTCTCGTGTTGGGATGCGCTCGAGCTTGAGTCCGCGATGATTGCTAATGGGGCATGTGCAGCGCAAATGCGATCTTGGGATGACTGGCAACGACACCCCCAAGGACAATCCGTATTGGCTGAACCACTTTTACACTGGCGCCAAGGCACGCAGGGCAGCATCACCCATTGGCCAGCGGACCGAGAACATCCCCTGAAAGGCCTTCGGGTACTCGACATGACACGAGTGCTTGCAGGTCCTGCCGCCACGCGGTTACTGGCTGGACTTGGTGCAAACGTGTTGCGTGTCGACCCTCCTTGGTGGGATGAACCCTCCGGCGCACCAGAGATGAGTCTTGGTAAGCGCTGCACGCGCCTGGATTTGCGAGAAAAACAAGACCTCGAACACTGGAAAAAATTGTTAAGTGAGGCAGATATTTTTGTACATGGATACCGAAGCGATGCGCTTTCTGCGCTTGGATTAGACGCAGAGCAGCGACAAGCCATTCGACCCGGCTTGATCGACGTATCACTCGATGCTTACGGTTTTACTGGACCTTGGCGATATCGCAGGGGCTTTGACAGCCTCGTACAAATGAGTATGGGCATCGCAGAGGCTGGACAACGCCTATCCGGCTCCGAACGTCCTTTCCCCTTACCTGTTCAGGCGCTAGATCATGGGACCGGCTACTTATTAGCGACAGCAACATTACGTGCGTTAACGACCCGCAAACAAACCGGTTTAGGGACTATCGTTAACGGGTCCTTGGCACGTACGGGCGCGTTACTGATGCAAACGCTTGACGCCAATTTAATCAATGAACCAGTCATCAGACCGATTGAGCCGGCTGACTGGTCTGACAGTCTCGAGAACACGCAGTGGGGCTTGGCTAAACGACTAAAGTGGCCGACCTCTATCCCAGGCCCTCGCATGGACTGGACCATTGGCGCAGGAGCCTTAGGACGGCATCCTGCGACTTGGGACAATTAAGAGCCTAGGCTAAAAATCTAAGCCCTTTATAACCCTCTGCTGCGACTTGATCACAAATGACACGATACTTATCAAGGCCCGCGACATAAGGCATAAACACGCGAGGCTTGCCCGGTATATTGGCCCCGACATACCAAGAGTTCGCTAAGGGATACAGCGTAGAGTCACCCACTTCATTGACATGCTGTACCCACTTCTCCTCCGCGTCTCGGTCCGCTTCAATACGGTTGAGGCGCTGGGCCTTAACATGCTTGAGCAAGTCAGTGATCCAGTCAACGTGCTGCTCAATAGCGGCAATCATATTCGTCTTGACTGATGGGCTACCCGGGCCTGTGATGATCATCATGTTTGGAAAACCTGCTGTCATGATACCGAGATAGGTTTTGGGTCCATCTGCCCACTTGGTACGCAGGTCAGTCGCTCCTTCCACGCGTATATCGATATCCAGTATCGCGCCGGTCATCGCATCAAAGCCCGTGGCGAAAACGATCGCATCCAACGCATACTCTTGCTGGGTAGTCTGTATGCCTCTCGGAGTAATTTCAACGATCGGATTTTTCCTGATATTGACGAGCGTGACATTGTTACGGTTATACGTCTCGTAATAGTCCGTATCGAGTGGCAAACGTTTTGTCCCGATGTAATGATCGTTCGGAATAAGGTCTTCAGCCACCGCTGGATCTTTCACAATCAAACGAATCTTATCGCGAACAAACTCACATACCGTTTCGTTTGCCTCTTTGTTTGTGAGCAAATCCTTATATGCATAGAGAAAGCTGATATTCCCGCCGGTACCCCATTTCTTTTCAAAACTTGCGAGTCGAGCCTCTGGCGTGTCCTCCAACGCACACTTTGTCGGAGGAGGAAACCCGGCAATACCAAACGGTGTCTTCAACGCCTCCTTACGCCACGCTGAGTATTTTTCTTTGTGTGCCTTAACTTCCGCAGGAGTTAAGACCCGATTAATTGCTGGTACTGAGTAGTTTGCGGAGCGTTGAAACACGTGAAGATGCTTCGCTTCTTTTGCGATAATCGGAATGGATTGAATCCCCGAGGCACCGGTACCGATAATTCCCACGCGCTGTCCAGTGAAATCAACCTTTTCGTGTGGCCACTGACCAGTGTGGTACCACTTACCTTGAAACGAATCCAAGCCTTTGAAGTCCGGGACACGAGGCAACGAAAGATTTCCGGACGCCATAATACAAAACTGGGCATCCACGGATTGATTGGTACTGGTTGTGAGTCTCCACGTGTTAGTCGTGGGATGAAAGACCGCCGATGTGACCCGCGTATTGAATTGAATATCGCGTCGCAAATCAAATCGATCAGCAACGTGATTTGCGTACTTTAGTATCTCAGGTTGTGTCGCATAACGCTCTGGCCACTCCCACTCTTGCTGCAAATCCTCAGAGAACGAATAGGAATACTCCAGACTTTCGACATCGCAGCGCGCACCTGGGTAACGGTTCCAGTACCATGTGCCGCCAACCCCATCACCTGCTTCGAGTACGTGTACGCGCAAGCCCAATTGCCGCAAGCGATGCAGTGCATACATGCCAGCGAAACCGGCTCCAATCACCACCACGTCATAGCGTGATGTCCCTGGGGATGCATCCGTCATATCTGCTTGTCTCCGTTTTGTTTATTGTGTTTTCTGTATTTATTGCGGCGTGATGCCAGCGGCCTTAATGACGGTGCCCCATTTATCAAGCTCAGATGCAAGATGCGTGGCAAGATCTTTCGGCGTACCACCCAAAGGGGTCGCACCGATGTCGGCTAATTTCTTTTGAAACGCAGGGTCTTTTAATATCTTGTTTACCTCAGCATTCATCTTTGTGATGATCTCTTGAGGTGTGCCACGCGGCGCCAGAAGCGCAAACCATGTTGAAGACATTAGCTTAGGGAAGCCGAGTTCCGCTGTTGTGGGTACATCGGGTAGTGCTGGTGAACGCGTCGGCGACATTACCGCGACCGCGTTCACCTTCCCCGCCTTTACTTGACTGGCGATTCCAGGAATCAACTGAAACATCAGTTGTATCTCGTTAGCAATTAGGTTGGTGGTGGCTGTACCAGGCGCGTTGTAAGGTACATGGACCATCTTAGTCCCAGTCTCGCGCATAAATAGTTCGCCGGCTAAATGCATTGAGCTACCAATGCCTGTCGACCCAAAATTCAACTTACCTGGATTCGCCTCTGCGTAAGAAATAAACTCCTTTACGCTCTTGGGTGGCAACGTCGTATTCAGAACAAGAATATTCGGCACATCACAAATGAGCGCAATAGGATCAAAGTCCTTTTGAGGGTCATAGGCAATCTTTGCATACAAGTTCGCATTCACTGCAAGTGTGCCAGCCCAAGAAAATAAAAATCGATACCCGTCTGGGGCGAACTTCGCCGCTGCTGCCGCACCGATATTGCCGTTTGCGCCGGGTCGATTGTCGATCACGATATTCGTTTTTAAATTAATCGCGAGTTGCTCAGCCAACATACGCGCAATCGTATCGCCTGTTCCGCCCCCACCCGGCGACGGCACGGTCAACTGTATTGGCTTGCCTGCCGCGGGCCAATCCGATGTCTGGGCAAACGCCGAGGCAGCGAACAGCGCCACTACCAAGGACTGCATGATGCGCAGGGTTTTAAACATAACTTACTCTCTTAGTTGGAGGACTCGTGTGAAGGGAATACCGGCTCACCTAGATTCAGCATCAATCGGTTAGCCCAAGCGAAGATTGCGACAGAGTGAATCAAGTCAAGTATCTCGGGCTCGGTTAAACCAGCATCTTTTAGTTTTTGAATACTTGTCGCGCTCACTTCGCCGGGCCTGGCAGTCAGCTCAATCGAAAAATCAACAATCGCACGCTCGCGTGGAGTCGTGCCTGCACCATGAGGATCGTTGAATACCTCGATAATTGCATCTTGTCTTTTGGCCAACTGCTCAAAGCGCTGCGCGTGGACAGAGGCACAATAGACGCAACCGTTTATACGAGAGACAACGGTTGCGCCAAGCTCGCGCTCGGCACGCGGCATACCGCCCGGCGCATACATAATCGCATTGAACGCCACAGAGCGTTGCTTCAAAATTTCAGGCTGGTGCACTAGGAACAAATAATAGTCAGACACCTTTGCTTTCGGGTGACTCTCCTCAAGCACAGCCATTTGCTCAGGAGTCGCTGTATCCAATGCGACCACATCCAGCCAGGCTTTCCAACCAAGCGTGTCGTTTGTAAATCCTTTGATATTGATCGGTGCGCTCATACAGACTTCTCCAATGCCTTCATCGCCTTCAGACCAGCAACTAGTCGTACCTGATAGGATACAAACGCAATCAGCTGCGCGAGGGTCACTACTTCCGGTGTAGACAATCCAGCCTGGGGCAAGGCTAACAAGGCCTCACGATCGGCCTTGACTGGATCCGTAATGAGGGTATGAGTAAACGCAAGAATTGTATGCAAGCGAGGGCTTTGAATATTCTCGAGCGCTGCGCTTGCAACAAAATCGATAATTTCACTATCTGCACCTTGCGCGAGCAATCGCTCGGTATACTCCTTGGCGAGCTCAGGCGCAGGCGTCAGCACACAGGCAAAGAGCGCAACATATAAGCGCTCAGTCACTGTTAAGCCCACCAACGCAGGATCGAATAGACCGTTTTCGCTCCCCTGTGTCGCCGCAACAACTTTATCGCGTTGATGACGTACTTGATACGTCTGATCGCCTGCAGTTAGACCAACCAAGCGATCAACCGTATCCGTTTGTTTAGCATCCACCATATGTCTTCCTTCAGTTAATTTTTCGTGGTTCGGCTGGCGTCCATTCGTCACCGAGTAACTCAGGTTCGTCATAGCGTTGCATACGCGCAAAGTGTTCGTCAATATCCTCTCGGTAAAAATGTGCAGCAATACCTTGAGCAAGACGTTTTGCACCGTCGCTAATCGCAGGTATATCGCCGGATACGGTCCCGTGGGACAAAGCGGCCGGATAACAGAAACAATGGATTCGATCCAGGCCGGGACACTGACCAGGACTCTTCTCTCGAAACTCGAAGGCTGGCCCGAGGTCTGGCGAATCAATCATCTCCTGGCCGCCGGGCTCATCTTGTGTACGCAAGCGATCACCCCACGCCAATACATTGGGAGCGATCGCTGCGTATTCAGGACGTCTCCACCAATCGATCATGAATCCCGTCGAAAATATTAGGAAATCTAGTTCGAAGGTACCGACTGTCGTTCGTACCTCAACCCCCTTGTCTCGCGCTTCCGCACCTAGCAAGGTACACCCAAGGTTAAAACGTGCATTCTCAAACTTTGAGACGCGCAGCGTGCTACCTCTTGGCGGTGGCACCTGTTGCGTGCCTAAATAGTGACGAATACGCCACTTCCAGTTTTCAGGCAGGCTCATGAAACCGTGAACCATACCTGCGTTACCCGCGCCTTTACCTTTATTGATCCGTGGCAAGTCATCCCGACGTATCAACATATCCACACTGAGTGCACCCGCCTCAAGCGCTGTCGCTGCACTATCCATTGCAGATGCGCCCGCACCAACTACACCGACACGCTTACCCTTTAAGCGGTTGTAATCAAACGGATCCGATGAGTGTGCCCAAAGATCACGCGGAAGCATCTTCGCAATATCAGGAACGTAAGCGCCACCCAAGCCATCGCGGCCTGTAGCTAAAACCAAGCGCCTAGTCAGCACGATTTCGCAGCCCTTAGACGAGCTTATTTCTAGCTCAACCAATTGATCAGCTCGAGGGGTTACGCGAAGAACTTCGCATTCATTACGTATGTCGAGTGAAAGCACCCGACGGTACCAACGAAGGTAGTCCATCCACTGGGTACGCGGAATCTTGTCCAACGCCTCCCATTGAGCAAGTCCAAACTGAGCCTCAAACCACGCACGAAACGTTAGCGCAGGTAACCCGAGCGCTGGACCTGTCAGTTGCTTGGGCGATCGCAACGTTTCCATTCGAGCCGTCGTGACCCACGGCCCTTCGAACCCCTCGGAGGCTCGATCAAAGATCACCGCAGGGATACCGATCAACTTTAATGCAGCAGCCGCTGCCATACCCGCCATACCGCCACCAATGATTGCAACATCTAAGAGTGGCTTACCATTCTGTGTTCGCTCCACTACCCAGCGCTTCGCCGGTAATTCAAGCCAAGCTAGATCTTGCCTTAACCGCGCTTCAAGCGCCGGCAAACCGGTCGGGATTTCAGAATTGATCGACATATAAGCGTTACATCAAGTATGACAAAGATGGGATCAACCCATCGGCATACGCCTAGCTTACCGCAGGTTCTAACCCCTGTCCGCCGTTCGCCAGGGCAAACTTCCATCCTGAGCTCCCTGATAGTAGCCGCCAAAAGGTCGGACCACCTCAGCGGATACCTGCTGCACGCCCTGCCCCGATAGATCGAAGTGTGTAAACCCGACCCGTCGCAAGAGAAAAATCAAATCTTGGGTGATATCTCCTACCGCATGCAATGCCCCGGTGTAGCCAGCCTCTCTGAGTCTTGCCGCTAGCGAGCAAGCACGACCATCGGTAAACTTACCAAACTTAATCGCTATCGCAGACACACTTGAATGCAGTGTTAGCCAATCTGAAATTTTTTTGTTTAACGGCCCTCGTGCACCGTCGATCAAAAATGTCTCTGGCTCGATTAAAACAGTCGCCGCTGCGACATCGTGTACACGTGCACCGTGCACGTCAAATAGCTCGACCACCATCCCCATCATCCCTCAGTAACACCAATTGTCAACCTACAGCGTATTCCGCCGTTACATCCTTTCCAAGCAGGATCGTGTCCACATCTTGCGCTTTTGCGAGTACGAGTGCGTCACCCATCAGCACACTGACGGGTCCGATAAATTGAGGCAAACCATCTCTTGCCAAATCCGACAAGGACATGCGCAAACGTGCGCCGACGGCACTCGCGTTTTCTACGATGCAGACGGGTGTGCTCGCGGGCTTTCCGCCTGCGATGAGATTATTTGCGATTGACCTTGCCTGCTTACCAGCCATGTACAACACAACAGTTTGTGCAGCAAGGCTGACGCGCAGCCACTCATTCGCGAGGTCGAGCTCTTTACGTCCAACACGCGGCGTCACAAACGCCACACTGCGCGACACGCCGCGCAGTGTCAGGCTCGTCTGTAGATCAGCCGCAGCCGCACATGCAGATGTCACTCCTGGAACAACCTCAACAGAGAGTCCCGCGTCACGACAGGCTGCAAGCTCCTCTGCCAAGCGACCAAATAAAGTCGGATCTCCACCTTTCAAGCGAACAACTTTGAGTCCACGTTTGGCGTACCCAACGATACTGCGACATATGAACGTCTGATCAACCGAGGTTCCCTCGCAACGTTTGCCCACATTGATCCACAGAGCGTTCGGTGCGGCCGCCTGCATACCCGAAACATCCATCAACGCGTCATGCAGAACCACCTGCGCCTCTCCGAGCAGACGCCACGCCTTACGCGTCATCAATTCCGGATCACCAGGACCTGCCCCTATCAAGTAAACGGTAGCCATTTGGTTCAGGCCTCGCTTTCGTGAAGTGAAGAGCCTTCGCGTCTGACAGTCTGTGCGCGAATCGCATCAGCAGCGGACGCGAAAACTGCTTTACCTAAGCGAGCAACTGTCTCACGGAATGTTTCGCCCGGATGACGCAGTTCGAGGTAGGTATCAAGCACTTGCTCGACAGCATCGGCAATCTCATCTTCCGCAAACGCCCGCCCGATAATGGTTCCAAGTGCCGCCGGCGCACCATGCCCCGAGTGGCCTCCTAGAAGTAATTGATAAAACGCTGCACCATCTTTATCCACGCCCAAAATACCAATGTGCCCAGTGTGGTGGTGTCCGCAACTATTCATACAGCCTGAAATACGCAAATCCAAAGGTCCAATGTCTTCTTGTGCATCAAGCTGTGAGTAGCGCGCCGCGATCTCATCGGCAATCGGTAAAGACCGTGCATTCGCCAACGCACAGAAATCTCCACCAGGACAGGCAACCATATCGCCGACCAAACCACCAACAGCGTGATTCAGTCCCAATGCCTCTAATTCAACATACAGCGCATATAGATCCGCTTCGCGTACTGCAGGTAAAACCAGATTCTGTGCATGGGTGACACGCACAAAACCCTGACTGAACCGATCCGCTACATCCGCTATCGCTTCCATCTCAGCACTTGTGATGTCTCCGGGAGGTCGCCCTTTTCCCTTTAACGCAATAAGCACTGCAGCAAAACCCTGATGCCGGTTAGGAAGTCGATTGCGCACGAGCCACTTGTTCCATCGATTGAGCGCATCTCCGGTCAGCGAGACTGCATCATTCGCCATAGGTTGACCAAGGCTCCAATCTGGCTCGACGAAGGCCTGTTTAATCCGCGCCAGCTCAGTCTCAGGCAGCTTATGTACTCCATGTTTTAAATCTGCCCACTCTGCCTCAACAAGCTCTCTAAAGTGCTCAATACCTACGGCACGAACGAGGATCTTGATCCTTGCTTTTGTCAGATTATCACGACGTCCGAGCTCGTTGTAGACGCGTAAGACTGCATGCGTATATGTCAGCAAATCTTGCCATTCAAGACGTTCGCGCAGGACTGGGCCGAGTATGGGAGTACGGCCTAAGCCACCTCCAACGCGTACTCGGAACGTGACGATCGGACTAATTTCAACGACTTCAAAAGCCAAATCGTGAATCTGAACAAGCGCACGGTCCTGCGGCGTACCCGTCAGCGCCACCTTGAATTTACGGGGTAATAGTGCAAACTCTGGATGAAAGGTGCTCCACTGCCTGAGTAACTCAGCATAGGGGCGCGGATCCAGCATCTCATCCGGCGCAATTCCTGCCAGCGCATCACTCGTGATGTTACGCAGGCAATTGCCGCTAGATTGAATTCCATGCAAACCGACCTCAGCTAAGTCCGCCAATGCGAGCGGTGTGTCGTCCACTGAAATCCAGTTCAACTGCAAATTTTGACGCGTCGTGAAGTGTCCGTAACCTCGGTCATACTTTTGCGCTACACGACCGAGTGCGCGAAGCTGCTCGCTGTTGAGCATGCCGTAAGCGATCGCAATTCGCAGCATCGGTGCGTGGCGCTGTATATAGAGACCATTCTGCAAGCGCAAGGGCTTGAGCTGGTCATCGCTCAGGGCGCCACTTTTATTACGACTGATCTGACCAGCCAGTTGTGTGGCGCGCTCTTTCAGTCGGGCGATGTCGAATTCGTTGGGCTGATACATGTTGAAAATGGAATATCGATATAAGTGTCGCAAGAATAAGGCTGCGTGCGACACAGCGTCCAATAACCATTTCCTGTATGCATATACGATTCTTTCATAAGGCTAAACGACGATAAGCTAATCACTAATCAATCGTTCCCGTCGCCCCCTTTTCGACCATACGATTGCACAACCTGATCAATATGCCATGCAATTCGCCCACATATGAAACTAAGCAAACCGACTTTGCACACGCTAGGCGCAGCGATCTTTCTATTGCTGACTGTCGCCGCACTACATGCCGCCCCAGCGACCTCAACGCTTGCCGAAAATACTCTTCAATCAACGCCATCGCTCTAGTCAGATTGTGATTGACTAGCCTGGCGACTAACGCTACATTTTGCGAGTCCGGTTGTAACCACCCACCGCCAGTCTTGCACATTGAAAATCACCGTTGGTCATAAGCTTTTTGCCAGTGTCATGCTGGTCGCCCTCACCGTCATCGGCATCTTTGTCGGGCTGACTACTTGGCATCTACGTCAAGGATTTTCCTCATATATTGCAAAAGGCGAGCTTAGTGATCAACAAGCGATCATCTCGCGTTTAGAGTCACTCCATACAGCACGGGGCAGCTGGGATTTCTTCAAAGCCGAGCCTGGAGTATGGGCTAGCTTGGTGAATCAAAACACGAGTTCACGCCAACAAACAGGGCGCTATGCGCCTGCCAACGCCTACGATGACTGCATCGGAAAACGAGCGGGTGATGTCGTAAACCACCAAACACCTACTGGGGTAGTACGGGCAGTCTGCCGCCATACCCCAGACGGTCTCGCCGCTCGTCCAGAACGTCAAGGTACAGGGCAAGATACGTCAGCAGCAAATCGTGCGCCCGCGCGCCCCCCTGAGGCGCGGCCGCCCGGACTTGCAAGTCGATTGGTGCTGTTCGACACCAACAACCAACGCGTTGCCGGTGCGATGGTCTCCAGCTCAGACAAGCTCGTAAGACGGCCCATCGGACCTGCCGCCAAACCAATTGGAGAACTCGGTTTGATTGTGGCCGAAACATCCAACGGGATCGAACAAACATTTCTAGATCAAAGCATACAAATCATACGACTTGTCGCTGCTTGCTCTCTAATCGTCTCCCTACTCGCAGCCTACCTACTGAGTAAAAATTTTGTCGAACCACTCCGTAAAATAACGCTTGGTACGCGCCAGCTTGCGAGCGGACAATATCAAGCGCGGATAGACGTCAATCGAACCGACGAGTTTGGGGACTTAATCCGAGATTTCAACCGTCTCGCGCATGCGCTCGAGCAACACCAGAGCAATCGACGCTTGTGGGTCGCTCAAACCTCTCATGAACTGCGTACACCTGTATCAATACTCAGGGCACATATCGAGGCCTTGATCGACGGGGTTCGCACACCAAACACGCAAGAATTTGAAGTTCTACAAAAAGAAGTCCTTCACCTTTCAAAACTGATCAGCGATCTCAATGAATTGGCAATCGCGGACTCAGGTGCCTTAGCCTTCAAAAAAGAAAAGGTCGATATCCCAGAGCTACTTGCTGAATGCCTAGGTTCATTCTACGAAAAGTACAACAAGGCAAAAATTAGTCTTTCTATGCAGCGTTGTGCCAGTGCGCCAGTATTCGGTGATGCAGCCCGACTGCAGCAATTGTTTTCTAATCTTTTAGAGAATGCGCTGCGATACACCGATGCTGAGGGAAGCGTCGAAATCAACTGTGCGCGCACTGGCAGTGCCGTAGTCGTGACATTTGACGACACTCCACCTGGTGTAGAGCCAACTGCCCTAGCCTCTCTGTTTGACCCCTTCTTTAGGACATCCGATTCACGAAAACTTGGGGCGAATGGCTCCGGACTAGGTTTAGCCATCTGCAAATCGATCGTCGTGGCGCACCAAGGAGCCATTACAGCCAAGCAGTCACCACGCGGCGGCCTGCGTGTTGAGATTGTTTTACCTTTACTGGATGCACACGCGTGAGTACATCATCCTCACGAATACTCATTATTGAGGACGAGTTTGCACTCGCAGAAATCGTGGTGGACTATCTCGCACGTGAAGGCTTCACTTGCATCCATCATACGACCGGGTTCCATTGCGTCGAAACAATTAAGACTGAAAATATAGACTTAGTTCTTTTAGATGTCATGCTCCCCGACCTAGATGGTTTTGAAGTCTGCAAAATGATTCGTAAAACCCTCTCAACTCCGATCATCATGGTTACCGCACGCGTTGAGGAAATCGATCGACTCATCGGCTTAGAGTTAGGTGCAGACGACTATATTTGTAAACCTTTCAGCCCACGTGAAGTCGTCGCAAGAGTGAAGACCGTCCTTAGGCGACAACCATTCCTCCAGCCGCATTTGGAAAAGTCGAGCTCATCCCCTACAAATGCGATCACAATCGACAGAGAAGCCTACTGCGCATATATCTATGGCAAACGCCTTGACTGTACGCCCTCAGAGTTCAAGCTCTTAACCGCACTGACGAGTCGCCCCGGGAAGGTATGGTCGCGCGAGCAATTGCTCAATGTTTTTAGCGATGAAAAAAATGTGTTTGACCGTACGATAGATAGCCACATAAAAAACCTGAGAAAAAAACTATTAGTCATTGCGCCCGAACAGGACATTATTCAGTCCGTGTACGGAGTGGGTTACCGACTCGAAATCTAATCTCCACAATTTCTCCATTTTTCCTTCAAATTATCTTCACCATGCGTTCGTATAGTCTGCCTGTCACCACCCACAGGAGAAGTCGACCATGGTTCAGTCTCAATATCGCCGCAAATTTTTGCAAGCTGGTTTAGCAGGCCTCGCGACCCAGATGTCGCCGCTTGCGCTCGCACAAGCGGGCGCTACACCGACTCAAAGCGGCTTGATCACACGCAATGAGATCGCGGGCGGCTATGTTCGACTGTTTCCTAACTTACCCGCGGCGAAATTTACAGAAGCAGACCTTGTGCGGCTCGCCTGTGGTGATGGAAACGCACTGACTGGCATGTCCGCGGAACCTGAAGTCATCAAGGATCAAGCCGGTAAACCGCGACGCGACAAAAACGGCCATCTCATCGTGACCGCCACCGCGGAAGACGAACAAGATGATGAAGAGAACTTTGGACTTGCATCGGGCTACACCTATTTAGGCCAGTTCATAGATCATGACCTGACGCTCAATCCGATCAATCATTTTGGTCCGAGTGTTGCGACAGCGACCATGCCAAACTTGCGTAGCGCGGCGTTTGACTTGGACAATATTTATGGACGCGGCCCTGCAGATCAACCCTACATGTATGCCGCCGATGGTCGCAGCCTTCTCAACGGTCGTCGCCTAACCCGCGCCGGAGTGCAGACAAACGCTTTTGACCATCCTCGCATTCAAGGACGTGCTGTCCTGGGGGATAAGCGTAACGATGAGAATGTCTTGGTTTCGCAAATGCATCGGGCGTTTGTTGCTTTTCATAACAAAGTCGTTGCCGATCATCCCAAAGCCAGCTTTGAAGAAATTAGGCAAATCGTTACTTTGCACTATCAATGGATGATCTTGACAGATTTCTTACCTAAACTCGTTGGTACACCAACGATGTCAGCACTTTTGCCGGACTTCGGATCTGGTGGCAAGATCACCCGCTCGACACCAAAGCTCACGATTACGGGGCAATTGACACCCGGCCTACTGCCACTCGAGTTTACTGATGCAGCCTATCGTCTCGGACACTCGTTAATTCGTCCCGTATATCGGCTGAGTACTGAAATGCGTGGGACAGAACACGACAGGCAAATGAATCCCGCCTTGAGTGGCCGTCGGCAGATTTTTGCAGCCTCTGGGGCTGCGGGATTAAATGGTTTTCGAGCCTACCCACCGGAGTGGGCCATCGACTGGAATCTTTATTTCGAAATCGACCGCAAACTTGATCTAGCGAGTCTTAAACAGGGTGCGGCCCGTGTACAAGCCGCCTATAAAATCGACACATCACTCGTTAACCCACTTGCCTTTCTACCTGAGTTCTCCGTTCCTCTAGGGGCCGGCACTTACTCGCGCGACAAGGATGGAAATCCAGTGGCACTGACAGGAAATATTTCCAACCTTGCTCAACGCAATTTACTACGCGGTCTTCAGCACGGATTGCCCAGCGGACAAGACGTTGCACGCGCCATGGGATTCGATCCAATCGCGACTCGTGATCTCATGGTCGGGAAAGCGACAGTCGAAGGACTCTCTGAAAATAAATCTATTGCTGAATACGGCGATAGCTTTGCTCAGGCAGCTCCACTTTGGTTTTACATTTTGGCCGAAGCGCAACATGTGTGGAATCAGAAGGTCAAAGCGATGGTGAATTCCACAGACTCAGAACGCAATGCGGTGCCAACAATCATGGGTCCAGTCGGAGGGCAGATTGTGGCGCAAACATTTATTGCACTGCTGCGTAACGACCCAAAGAGCGTCTTGCATGCCAAGGCGGATTGGCGACCGATTTACTTACGTCAAGGACGATTTGATATGCCAGCCTTGCTGACCGCGGCTGGCCTCGCCTGACACCTTCAAGCGAGAAAGAGCCGCGGGG
>JACCDO011013377.1_pt1 | contig 17953 bp, 10 predicted proteins | sample 7446101 | NCBI WGS metagenome assembly JACCDO01 (sample SAMN15323440, study PRJNA562643) | freshwater metagenome | isolation source: river surface water | place: USA:Blue River Watershed | collected 2017-08-16 | reverse complement strand
CCGGAACTGCACGCCCGCTTCAAAGACAACTGCGACCGCTATTTCTTCTTGAAGCACCGCAACGAACCCCGAGGCGTGGGCGGCATTTTCTTTGACGACTTCAACGAGCTGGGCTTCGAACAGAGTTTTGCCCTCACCCAAAGCGTGGGCGACGCTTTCTTGGGCGCTTATGTGCCACTCTTGGAGCAGCACCGGAATCAGCCCTACGGCCAACGGGAGCGGGAGTTCCAAACCTACCGCCGGGGCCGCTATGTGGAATTCAATCTGGTGCTGGATCGGGGCACCCACTTCGGCCTGCAATCCGGTGGCCGCACCGAATCCATCCTCATGTCCCTGCCGCCCGTGGTCACGTGGCGCTACGACTGGCAGCCGGAACCGGGCAGCCCAGAGGCGCAGCTGTATGATGAGTTCTTGGTGGTCAAAGACTGGCTATAACGCAGCAAGCATTGCATTAACATAAATTCAGCCCCACAAGACCACCACTTTCGGTGGTCTTGTCGCTTGGTAGTAGGCATTCCTCCGCCCTCGTCTTCATCCCTCCCCGCCATTCCCTGCCCATTGCCGCCGTCGTTGTCAGGTAAAAACAGTATTTCAGGCATATGTTTTACTGGCTCACGGCTAGGCTTTGCTTTATTCTCTGGCCCCGCCTTAGAAAATGCGAAAGCGGTATCCACATTTGCAGTATGGTTTTAGTTCTTGTTTAGGTGAGCGCGATGCGAGTTCTATTTTTACCAGCGATCCATTTTATGAATCGCATGAGCTATATGGCTCGATTCATGGTTCTGGGGGTCGTGGGCTTTTTAGCCATTGGCATGCTACTGACCCAGATGGTCATGAGTTTGTCGGAAGCCATTACCTCCACGCGGGGGGAGCAACATGGAGTAGAGGTGGCCAAACCCTTGTTGCGCTTGATTCAAGCCAGCCAACAGCATCGCGGCTTATCCTCTGGGGTGATTAATGGCGATGCCTCCTTGGTGCCCAAGCGCCAAGCCAAAGAAGCCGATGTCAGCCAAGCCTTTGCCGCTGTGGAGCAAAGCCTGTCCCCCGCCCTTGCCCAAGCCAAAGAATGGCAAGACGCCAAAGCCCAGTGGGCACAAATCCAAGCCAGCGGTATGAGCTGGGCCGCCCCGGATAACTTTGCCCGTCACACCGTCGCCATCCGCCAATTGCTCGACTTCTTAGCGCGGGTGGGCGAAGACTCCCGGCTGCTGCTAGACCCGGACTTTGCCTCCTCGTTCATGGCCAGCATGGTGGTGCAACGCATGCCAGAAACCCTAGAGCCCCTGGGGCAGTTGCGCGCACGGGGCACGGGCATCCTGGCCAAGCACCTCATTTCCGATCCGCAACGGGTAGAAATCAGCCGTCTGGTCAGTGAAGTCGGCGTGGGCACGCGGGGCCTGAGCATCGCCGCCCACAAAGCCGCCCACTACGCCCCCCATTTGCAGAGCACCCTCACCGGCCCAGTGGATAGCTTCGCTCAATCCTTCGCCAATGTGGCCAAACTGGTGAATGAAGATGTCTTGGGTGGCGTGTTTGCCACCCAGCCGGGGGCCTACTTCAAAATGACCACGGACGTGATCGACATTGGCTACCGCCAACTCTATGACGTGCTCTTGCCCGCCTTAGAAAAAGAACTGGCCGAACGGGAACAGCAACTGGTGAAACGCCTCGCCCTCAATCTGGGTCTGGCCGCCATCGTGCTGCTGGTGGCCGCCTATCTGGGCATGGGCTCCTACTACGCCGTGATGGAAGGCATCGCCCAACTCTCCAGCGATGTCACCGAAATTGCCAAGGGCGACCTGCGCGCCCGCGTGCAACTGGAAAGCGAAGACGAACTACGGGATGTGGGCAACAGTCTCAACCTCATGGCCGAAGCCGTGGCCAGCCTGATTCGCAACGTCCAACAAGGCGCGGGCAATCTCACCGCCTCCGCCCAATCCGTCTCCGCCGCCAGCGTGCAGATTGCCGACTCCTCCCAGACCCAAAGCAACTCCGCCACCAACATGGCCGCCTCCGTGGAGCAAATGACCACTGGCATCGACCAACTCAGCCACAACGCCGTGCAAGCCTACGACGCCGCCAACGAATCCGCCCAACTGTCCGTGGATAGTGGCCGCAAAGTGCAAGATGTGTTGCAAGAGATCGAACGCATCGCCACCGTGGTGGGCCACACCTCCCACAGCATCAGCGAGCTGGAAACCCACTCCAAGCAAATCTCCACCATCGTCAATGTCATTCGCGACATCGCCGACCAAACCAACCTCCTAGCCTTGAACGCCGCCATCGAAGCCGCCCGCGCTGGCGAATCCGGGCGCGGCTTTGCCGTGGTGGCCGACGAAGTGCGCAAACTGGCGGAACGCACCGCCCTATCCACCCAAGAAATTTCCAACATGGTCACCGCCATCGAAAACGGCACCCGCAGCGCCGTGGCCGCCATGGAAGAAGGGGTGGAACGGGTCAATACCGGCGTCACCGAAGCCAAACTAGCAGGCAGCGCCATGGACAAAGTGCGCGAACACGCCCAGCAAGTGGTGCTGATGGTGAACGACATTTCCGTAGGCCTACGGGAACAATCCGCCGCCGCCATCACCGTCGCCCAAGGCATCGAACAAGTCGCCGCCATGGCACAACGCAACGACCAAACCGTGCGCGGCAACGTCCGCACCGCCGCCGAACTGGAACGCCTCGCCACCGAACTGCAAACGGATATTCGGCAGTTTAGGGTGTAGCCCCCACCCGGCGGGGAATCCACGCAACCCTCGTAGGAGCCAGCTCGCTGGCGATAGAGCGCTTGTTCAGTGTGACAGCCCCCATCGCCAGCAAGCTGGCTCCTACGGTTTACCCTAAAAACCTCATTTTGAACCGCAGAGACGCAGGGGCGCAGAGGAAAAATAAGAACTGAAGTTACACGGTCGTATCACCCGCTAGGTGATGAACAGACGAAGGCCAAGCTTTTGATTTCTCTGCTTCTCTGTGCCTCTGCGGTGAGAGAACTGCTTTTTATAGGTTTAAAGACTGTGACACGTAGGGATAAGTCGTAGCCCGGAGGAGCACAGCGAGTCCGGGAGCCTTTTTCGCTCGTGTGGCGCCATTCCCGGACTCGGCCTATGGCCTCCTCCAGGCTACAAAAGCGCAGATATCTCCGTGGCGGTTTTTTAATGAGAAGGCTGCTACGCCTCCCGCCTAAACCCAATCACGAGTCCTTATTCCGCCCGCAGTTCCGGCAAATCCGCCGCGCAGTGACGCGGCGCTGCCAGCGGCGGCAGCGTGGGATCCACATACACCACCTGCTCTGTCAGCGCACCTTCCCCACGCCATTTCCGGGTGCGCGTATCAATGGACAGCCAGCTGTCACCATCGGACAGGTAGCGCATCAATGCCTCGCCGGTCTCCGCATCCCACAGGCAGGTGCTACGGTCGTCTGAGGTGGTGAGGATGCGACGGCCGTCGGGAGAGAAGGCGCAGGCGGTGACTCTGTTTTCGTGGCCCGTGAGCCGGAGAATTTCTTTGCCGCTGGCCGCGTCCCATAGCCATGCCGTGTGGTCATCGGAGCCGGTGAGGATGCGGCTACCGTCCGGGGAAAAGGCGCAGGCGTTGATCCCGCTTCTATGTCCTTCGAACCGCAGCACCTCCTTGCCGCTGGCCGCGTCCCACAAGCGCGCCGTGTCGTCATACGAGGCGGTAAGGAGGCGGCTACCGTCTGGGGAAAAGGCGCAGGCGCTAACCGGCTCTCCATGTCCTTCGAGGCGCAGCACTTCCTTGCCACTGGCCGCGTCCCACAGGCGCACCGTGTCGTCCCAGGAGCCGGTGAGGAGGCGGCTGCCGTTCGGGGAAAAGGCGCAGGCGCTCACCCAGCTTCCATGCCCTTCGAACCGCAGCACCTCCTTGCCGCTGGCCGCGTCCCACAGGCGCGCCGTGTTGTCGTCGGAGGCGGTGAGGAGGCGGCTGCCGTCCGGAGAAAAAGCGCAGGCGGCGCAGGCGCTGACCATCCCTCCATGTCCTTCGAGCCGCAGCACTTCCTTGCCACTGGCGGCGTCCCACAGGCGCGCCGTCATGTCCCTGGAGCCGGTGAGGATACGCCTGCCGTCCGGGGAAAAGGCGCAGGTGCTGACCCTGTCTCCATGTCCTTCGAGCCGCAGCACTGCCTTGCCGCTGGCCGCGTCCCACAGGCGCGCCGTGTTGTCGTCGGAGCCGGTGAGAAGGCGGCTGCCGTCCGGGGAAAAGGCGCAGGCGCTGCCCCCGTTTCCATGTCCTTCGAGCCGCAACACTTCCTTGCCGCTGGTCGCGTCCCACAGGCGCGCCGTCATGTCCCTGGAGCCGGTGAGGATACGCCTGCCGTCTGGGGAAAAGGCGCTGGCGCTGACCTGGTTTCCATGGCCTTCGAGCCGCAGCACTTCCTGGCCGCTGGCCGCGTCCCACAGGCGCGCCGTGTTGTCCCAGGAGCCGGTGAGGAGGTGGCTACCGTCCGGGGAAAAGGCGCAGGCGGTGACCCCGCTTCTATGTCCTTCGAACCGCAGCACTTCCTGGCCGCTGGCCGCGTCCCACAGGCTCGCCGTGTGGTCCTCGGAGCCGATGAGGAGGCGACTGCCGTCCGGGGAAAAAGCACAGGCGCTCACCCAGCCTCCATGGCCTTCGAGCCGCAGCACTTCCTTGCCGCTAGCGGCGTCCCACAGACGTGCCGTGTTGTCCCAGGAGCCGGTGAGGATGCGGCTGCCGTCCGGGGAAAAGGCGCTGGCGCTCACCCAGCTTCCATGCCCTTCAAACCGTAGCACCTCCTGGCCGCTGGCCGCGTCCCACAGGCGCGCCGTCTTGTCCCTGGAGCCGGTGAGAAGGCGGCTGCCGTCCGGGGAAAAGGCGCAGGCGGTGACTTCGTTTTCATGGCCCGTGAGCCGCAGCACTTCCTGGCCGCTGGCCGCGTCCCACAGGCGCCCAGTGTTGTCATACGAGGCGGTGAGGAGGTGGCTGCCTTCTGGAGAAAAAGCGCAGGCGCTAATGGGACCCGCGTGCCCTGAAAGATAGGGCTGAAGAGCGAGGAGGGCGAAATCAGAAAGCTGTTCTAGGCCTTGCGGCAATTGGGCGTGAGGGGCGGAGAGGCGCAACAAGTCGGCTTTTTGCAGCGAGAGAGCAGAATCCAAAACAGCGCCCGCCCAATTGGCATCCCGCAGCACGGCGCCTTCCCACTGACTTCCTGCCCCCCGCATCCCGCGCAGCGTCGCTCCCGCTGCATTCAGCCTGCGGCAATCGGCGCCTTCAAGCAGCAGTGCTTGCCCCATGACTCTCAAGCAAGACGCACCCAACAAGCGGCTACCGGACAGATTGGTCTGTATTAGCTGGGCATCATCCAGATTGGCGCCGTCCAGTTGTGCCAAGGGCAACTGCACAAAAGAAAGATCTGCTTTGAGCAGCGATGCGCCGCGCAAGTCGGCGGCGGGGAGTTCCAGGAAGGGCATGCTGATCCCGTTGAGATCAGCCCCCGCCAAGCCAGCGCGCTCTGGCAACCAGCGGGCTTGGTTTTCCGGCCCGAGCTTGGTTTGGTGGTTAGTGCAGGCCGCCTCCGCCAACCGATAGCCCAAGATCAGTGCATTTTCTGAGGTTTGCTTGCGATAGGGCTTTTCCAAAATCCCCCGCACCGCCGCCGCTAGGCAATCGCTGTCTTGCTGGGCAGCGGTGAGGTCGTGCACGAAGCGGCACACTTCTGGGGAGAGGCGCGGGATAGCCAGCATATCGGCCAAGCGTGCTTCCTTCGCCGCACGCAGAATGGCGCGGGCCAGGAAAAATTCCAGAAAACTACGGTGGGAAAAGCGGTATTGGCCTTCCGGGTTGCGGATCAGGAAGGCGGCGGTGCGCAATTCCAAATCCATGCGTTGCGGGTCGAGTCCGCCCGCTAATTCTGGGATGTCGTGCAGGCTGCGCGCCAAGTCGGCGTAGTGAATCTGGTTTTCGGTGCGCGCCCACAGCAGCCGGGATAGCCATTCCAACAGGTTGCGCAGTTGTTCGGCGGACAGTTCTTGAGCAGCGCGGCGGTAACGCTCCAGCCATTGATTGGTGTAGGTCACATACAGGGCGCCGGGGCTGACGCTGCCGCCTTGCTGGATCAGCGCGGGCAATGAAGCCACGATCATGTCCAGCAGTTGCGGCACTTCGGCCAGGGCTTCCAGGTTGTAAGTGTTGTGGATGAATTGGGCCGCCTGCTCGGCCTCCGCCTCCCCTAGACGGCGGGTGAGGTAGTCCTTGATCTGCTCCGAAGTAAACACCGGCAGTTGGTCAATCACCGCGTCAAAAGCGCGGGCGCTGCGCCCTAAGTTGGAATCCCCGGCGAACAACTGATCTTGCCCTGCCGTCGCTTGCCGGGCATCGCTTTGATCCTTGAACAAATGGGTGCGGGAGGTGAGCAATAAGCGATTGCCCAAGGGGCCATCGCCGGATGAGGCGGTGGTGCGAATTAACAGCCGTAGCTGTTCATCCATACTGCGCCCGGCTTGAGCCAAGCCCATTTCGTCGAAACTATCCAGCAGCAACAGCACCCGCCCGGCGGCATGCAGATGCAGCAGGATGGCCGGATCAACGGTTTGCCCCAGCTCTTTCCTCATGTGTTCCTGCAACAAACTTTCCAGGCTCAGGGCGTTGGGGTAGTCCTTGAGATTAATCACCAGCGGCACCGGCTGGCTGGGGTCATCCACGCAGCGGCAGGCCAGCTCATAGGCAAAACGCTCCACAAAACAGCTCTTGCCCGTGCCGTAATCCCCCAGCAGCAACCACAGCCGGGAGCCAGTGCCTTGCGCCCAATCCAGGGCATGAGGCAACAGCGGGCGGGCTTCCGCGTCGGGCAGTTTTTCCAAGCACACCAATTGATCCACATACCAGCGCGCCAGGGGGCTGGCTTCAAAACGAGCCCGAATCCGACGCAGATAGTCGGAAAAATCGAACAGACTGCGTTCCAGGTCGGCGTAGGTGAGGGCCAAAATGCCCTTGTTTTCCGCCGCCGCCAGCGCCGCCGGAGCAAAGCTCTTGGCGGCCACAATCATGCCTTGAGCACGGCGCTCCCGCGCCTGGGGATCGTCCAGCCAGCTTTTCAGGGTATCCACCACCTCTTTGCCAACGCCAGCCGCGTAGTCCTTGCACTCCACAAACCAAGTTTCGCTACGGCCAAAACTGAGCTTTTTGCTGGCAATCAAATCAATACGGTTAGCGTCCACCAAGGTCTCGCCTTGCACTTCAAAACCTTGCAAACGCAGCAACTGCCCCACCCGCTCTTCAAAAGTCTTGCCCCGTTCCACCGTAGAACGCCCCCGCCGCAACTCGGGGTGTTGGGCTTGTTCGCTGGCGACAATTTGGTTTTCCAGGGCGCGCACGGCTCGCCATTGCTCTTCCAAGCGTTGATCCAACTGGAAATAGGCTTTAGCGGTGGCGGATTCGGGCTGACTTTGGGCCAGCAAATCTTCGGTGAACGGTAAATCCGGGTGGTAAGGCACTTCGATACGTTCTGTAGGCAGCAATCCGAAAGTGTCTTTCCACACTTTTTGCCCAGCGGCCAGCAGTTCCGGCCTATCCATGGGAATTGGCGAAGCGACTAACAGGCGCTGCAAAGGCGGCAAGGGCTCGCGGGAGGCGGCAGGAGAGCCGCTATCGGCGGTCATGGGCGTCAGTGCCTGCCAAATTTCCGCCAGTCCCATGACGTTTTGCCGACCGTAGTTACCCACCAACACCGTCACATGGGGCAATAGTGCCGCCAACAAGCCACCGATGTCGGTGTAGCCAGTGCGGGCATCGAGAATCACCGTTTCAAAACCGTGTGCGGCGAAGGCACGAATGGCCTCACGAAACAGGCCCATGCCCAAGCCGAGGTCATTCTTCAGAAAGTCGTCCCAGCGCACTGGCTCATACATATCCGCCACTGACGCCCCCTCACCACAGGCGGGCAATACGTACAGGTTTTCCGCTACTGGCGTCGGCAGTGCCAGAGACAGCAGACCAGGAAAATCAGGCCGGGTGGTGCGGGGAATGTCTTGCCATTCAATCAGCCATTCAAACAAGCCCTTAACCGGTGGCTTGCTCGGCGCCAGTTTGCCAATGCGATGCAGCCCCGGCGCCTCCACGTCCAAATCCCACAGCAAAGTCTTGCCCCGCCGCGCCCGCAAATAGCCAATATTAGCCGCCAACAAAGACCGCCCCACGCCGCCTTTGTAACTGTAAAAAGTGATGGTGAAGGGGTAGGACATGGCAACTTATTTTCTGTAGAGGAAGGGAAAGAGTCATCGCGAGCAAGCTCGTACCTACGCCGACCACCTCGCCCTGCACGCCAAAACCCCCATGCAGATCATCTGCGCCATCATGCAGAAACTACTTCACTCCATTCATGCCATGCTTAAAAACCAAACCTCTTTCAATGGGGAAAAGTTCTACCTCATCAAAGACAACTCCCTCACCTGTTAAAACGATTGACAGAGAACAGAGTATCTACGGGACGGTTTCACCAACAGCGGGATTTTGTAGGAGCACGCTTGCTGGCGATTACAACGCTGGCGTACTGGACAGGCGTTTTATCGCGAGCAAGCTCGCTCCTACGGGATACGCAGGAGGGTTAATCCTTGAAGGGAGGGCGTTTGCGGGGGGCGGAGAAGCCGTCGCGGGGGGGGCGGTCGTCGCGGCGGCCTTCGAAGCGGCCACCATCACGGCGACCTTCGAAGCGGCCTTCGCTGCGGTTGTCGCGGTTTTCGAAACGGCCACCGCCGCTGCCTTCGCGCCGGGGTTGCTCGTCACGACCTTCGCGGAAGGCGGGACGGCGGGGGGGCGGGGCGCGGTAGCCTTCTTCGTCACTGGCTTGGGCGGGGCGGGCGCGCAATTGTTTTTGGCGCACGCGAATGCGGCCAATTTGTTCCAATTGCTCGGCGTCCAGACCGTTGGGCAGCTCGACGGTGGTGTAGTCGTCGAACAGGTGGATTTGACCGATGTAGCGGCCATCAATGCCACCTTCGTTGGCGAGAGCGCCGACGATTTCCTTGGGCAGCACACCGTCCCGGCGACCGACTTCGATGCGGTAGCGGGCCAGATTGCCATCGGAGAAGGCACGGCGCTTGGCTTGGAGCTGATCCCGATTTTCGCGGGAGGGCCGTTCGCCACGCTCGCCGCGATCACCCCGATCAAAGGGCGAGAGGGGCGGCGGCTCAGGAATATCCACGCCTTCCGGTTGCAAGGGACGTTCGCGCTGGGCCAGATAGGACAGGGCGGCGGCCACTTGGCGGGCGCTGTATTTGTTGCCTTCGTCGTCTTCGGTTTCTTCTAACTGGCGTACCACGTCGAAGAAGAAGTCCAGCTTTTCAGTGGACAACACATCCAGAACTTGTTGCTTGAACTGGGCTACGCGGCGGTCGGCCACTTCGCTCCGAGACGGCAGGGTGATGGGGTCGATGCGCTGACGGGTGGCCTTTTCGATGGCCTTGAGCATGCGCAGTTCACGGGGGGCCACGAACAAAATGGCGCTGCCGGTACGGCCCGCACGGCCCGTGCGACCGATACGGTGCACGTAGGCTTCGGTGTCGTAGGGCACGTCGTAGTTAATCACGTGGCTGATGCGCGGCACGTCGATACCACGGGCGGCCACGTCGGTGGCAACCACGATGTCCAGGCTGCCGCTCTTCAGGCGATCAATCACTTGTTCGCGCAGGCCTTGGGTCATGTCGCCGTTGAGTGCAGCAGCTTCGTAGCCACGGGCTTCCAGCTTTTCGGCCAGATCCACGGTAGCGGTCTTGGTGCGCACGAAGATGATGGCGGCGTCGAAGTCTTGTTCCACTTCCAAAATGCGGGTCAAGGCTTCCAGCTTGTCGGCACCGCGCACTTGCCAGTAACGCTGGCGAATGGCGGCCACGGTGGTGGTGGCGGCGCGAATCTTGATCTGTTGCGGGTCGCGCAGGTGACGCTGGGCGATGCGGCGGATCGGCTCGGGCATGGTGGCGGAGAACAGGGCCGTCTGACGGGTGTCAGGGGTGTGCTCCAGAATCCATTGCACGTCGTCGATGAAGCCCATGCGCAGCATTTCGTCGGCTTCGTCCAACACCAGGGTGCGCAGGTTGTCCAGTTGCAGGCTCTTGCGCTCCAAGTGGTCCATAACGCGACCGGGCGTACCCACGATCACATGGGCGCCACGGGACAAGGCACGCAATTGCACCACCATGCTTTGCCCGCCGTAGAGGGGCAACACATGGAAACCGGGCATGTGGTGGGCGTATTTTTGGAAGGCTTCCGCTACCTGAATCGCCAATTCACGGGTAGGGGTCAACACCATGGCTTGGGGGAATTTCAGGGACAAATCCAGCCGGGCCAAGATGGGAAGGGCAAATGCGGCGGTTTTACCCGTGCCCGTTTGGGCTTCACCGAGCAAGTCCGTACCGGACAGCAATTGGGGAATACAGGCCGCTTGAATGGGAGAAGGGGTTTCGTACCCCACTTCAGCCAATGCAGAAAGGATATGGGGCGGCAACTGAAGGGCCGCAAAAGATTCTTCACTCATGGGAGACCCGCTGGGCAGCGGAAAAATAAGGCTTACGCCGAGGAACCGCGCATTATCCCAGACTCGCGCCGGAAACCCTAATCCTTTTTAATTCAAATACAAAACTGGACTGTTACAATTTGCACGCGCATAAACCATAACATTGAAGATCTAGCGATCAACCGCTCACACCTGGAGGACAACCATGAGTGTTTCAAACCTATACCAACAAAAAATGATGACTGCTGCCGAGGCCATACATTTGCTGCAAGACGGCGATGCGGTGGTGGTACCCACGGGGGTGGGCGAGCCCCCTACTCTGCTCCATGCCTTATCGGCCCATCGCCGGGATTTCCGGGGGGTGTCGGTGGCGCAAATTCTGCCCCTGCGCAAATACGATTACTTTGATCCCGAGACCGCCGAACATGTACGCCATACCGCGTATTTCTATGGCGGCGCCTCCCGTCCGGGGGGACAAGCCGGGTGGATCGACTACGTTCCCGGCTATTTCTCCGAACTTCCGGTCATGATTCGCCGTGGCTTAATCCCGGCGGATGTGGTCGTGACCATGGCCTCGCCCATGGATCAGCACGGCTATTTTTCTCTCAGTCTGGCCACGGACTACACCATGGCCGCCATCGCCAAAGCCCGGTGCGTGATCTTAGAAGTGAATCCTAATGTGCCCTTCGCTTTTGGTAATTGCCATATTCATATCTCCCAAGTATCGGCTTTAGTGGAAAGTAACGATCCGCTGCTGGAAGTGGGCCTACCCGCCATCGGCCCGGTACAAAAAGCCATCGGCGCATACGTGGCCGAACACATTAATGACGGCGCAACGCTGCAAATTGGCTACGGCGGCATCCCTGACGCCGTGGTGATGCAGCTCACGGAAAAGCGGGATTTAGGCATTCACACCGAAATGATCGGCGACGGCATCATGAGTTTGGTGGAAGCCGGGGCTGTGACCAACCGCCGCAAAAACTACCTGCCCAACAAAATGCTGGCCACGTTTGCCCTGGGCTCCAAAAAGCTGTACCAGTTCATGGATCGCAATCCCATGCTGGAAATGCACCCGGTGGATTACACCAACGACCCCTACTTGGCCGGGAAAAACAACGATCTGATTACCATCAACGCCAGCTTGCAAGTGGATCTGATCGGCCAGTGCGGCTCCGAAAGTCTGGGCTTCATGCCCTACTCCGGCACGGGTGGCCAAGCGGACTTTGTGCGCGCCGCCAATCGCTCCGAAGGCGGAAAATCCTTCATCGTGCTGCCGTCCACGGCCAAGAACGACACCATTTCCCGCATCGTACCCACCCTCACCCCCGGCACCCACGTCACCACCAGCAAAAACGACGTGAACCATGTGGTCACGGAATTCGGCATCGCGCAACTGCGCGGCAAAACCGCCAGCCAGCGGGCCGAAGCCCTGATCGCCATCGCCCACCCCGACTTCCGCGCCCAACTGCGGGAAGACGCCAAGCGCATGAAGCTGCTGTAAAAACAAAACCCCCGGCGCACGATGAGGTACGTCGGGGGTTTATTTATGCGCGCTCAAGCACGACGGCGGCGCGCCACTGCACCGCAGAATTACTTCCCACACCACACCGGATGGCGTTTATCCAAGAAGGCGGAAATGCCTTCCCGTGCATCCAGGGTTTCCAGATTAGTGGCCATCACCGAGCGGGTGTAATCATAAGCGTCCGCCAAGGACAGCTCCTGTTGGCGATAGAACGCTTCTTTGCCGATGGCTAAGGTCACGGCGGATTTAGCGGCAATGCTGCGGGCCAAGCTGAGGGTGCGCGCTTCTAGATCTTCAGGGGCCACCAATTCATTCACCAAGCCAAAACGCAGGGCCGTGACGGCATCAATCATGTCGCCGGTGAGCAGCATTTGCATGGCTTGCTTAGGCGCAATATTGCGGGTTAAGGCCACCATGGGCGTGGAACAGAATAAACCGATATTCACCCCCGGCGTGGCAAAGCGGGCATCACTGGCCGCCACCGCCAGATCACAACTGGCCACCAACTGACAGCCCGCTGCGGTGGCAATGCCATGCACACGGGCAATAATCGGCTTGGGCAAGGCCACCATGGCCTGCATCACTTGCGCGCAATCGTCAAACAGCTGGTCAATAAACGCCCGGTCAAACTCCTTGGCGCGCAATTCCTTCAGGTCGTGCCCCGAACAAAACGCCGGGCCCGCCCCCGCCAAAATCACCACCCGCACACTGTCATCTGCCTTAATCGCGTCCAAAGCCGCCAGCAATTCTTGCAACAAAGCATGGGCCAAGGAATTGCGCGCCTGAGGGCGGTTTAAGGTCAGGGTAGTCACGCCATTGTCGTCGTGACGCAGTAACAAGGCTTGTTCAGTCATGGCTGTCTCCTTTAATCAAGGCCGGGTTATCCCCCCGGCTAACCGATGAGTAAAAACACCATTATGAATACCCTGGCTTACGGGGGATTGACGAGGGAAAACGGTTGGGGGCTGACGGTGTGGGGTAAAACTGTGGTGCGTGCCCTATTTTTCCGTCCCCTATTTTTGCTGCGTTCTCCCTAGGCTCATGACTGGCCTCGGTTCCCTCTCCGCCACCCTGCGCCGCCTCATGAAACTGCTCACTCAGACTCTCGAACGCCTCCGACCAGGACGGTCATTCCCAAGAAACCGACAAGTCGTTAAACCCACCAAACACCGCGCTTACAAGAATATTCGATAGCATGACAAAAATCTAACCTAACGGCATTGTGTGCGTCCCCTATTATTCTTCCTAGAAAAACGCCCCGCACAGTTTGGAGGGAAGTGAAGCGGGGGGAATACTGGCTTGCGGAATAAGCTCTTCGCAAGAAGTTTTTCTAGTGTTGCTCGTCGTCAGCACAGGGGCACTGGCGGGTAACTACAGACAGACTTTCTACGAAGAGCTTAGTAAGAACTGAGACCTGTCCCCATTAACCACATTGCGCCGACAGGTGAATTATTGAAGCGGCACAGAAGTTAGTTTGAGTGGCTAGTTATTAGCGGTTAGGAAAAATATGTTTTAGCCAATTTGAGAGATTTGAAAAATCAGCGGAATTTTCATTAATTAGCTGATCTGCAAATACACGATGAAATCCTTGTCCAGGGTGTTTTTCCCAGGCTAGCCACGTCGCAATTTCTGCTTTTGGGAGATGAGTAGTTTTGAATTTAGTTGGCTTGGGCAGTGACGCGACGACTGATTTTGCGTGGGTTAGAAGACCTCTTGAATTCCCATGAACACAATTTGCAAGCCAAAGTTCTATTCCACCTTCGTCAGCATTGTTGGGCATGATCCAAACACCAAAGTCGGGTAAACCATTGGAGTGTTCAAATGCAAAACCTGTTCCATATTTCTCAGAAGAAATTGAAAACCCAGATCCAGAAATTTTTTCACGGATTTGGTTGAGTGTATTCTCCAAACCGCCGCCATTTGCCACAAGATCAGCGTCAACAACAATTCCCAATCGGCCAATACTCCCATCTGCAAGACTATCAAGCATGGTTTTAAGAAGATTGAATGCGCCTTGTTTAGTATTGTGAGTACCGCCAAATTCTTTAGGTGGGGCTACTTTGATTTGAACAATCAAACCCAAATGCTTAAGCAATTCATCAAAAAAATCTTTATCTGATTCGCCTTCAACCAAAAGAATGTTACCCCCTTCTGCCATTACCGAACCTCCATGTCTGCCTGAGTGACATTCCGTAAGGCATCCTGATCAAAAATGGTTGAGATAACTTCACCCTTGTCACTGATTCGAACGCTCTTCCCAATTCGAAACAAGATTCCTTCTACATCTTTATTTTCGACTGCGGCGTTGGCAAAGCTTTCAATACAGTCCCAGCTATGAGTTGTGGCAAATATTTGAATATTGAGTTTTTTAGCTATTTCAAAAAGTAATTGCCATACCTTTTTCATTACTGTGTAATGGAGTCCGTTTTCAAACTCATCAATGAGGAGAATTCCATCCTTTGCAGAAAATACCTTAATGGCTAACTGACAAATTCGCAGCATGCCATCTCCTAAACTATTCAGAGGGACGGGGCGGGATATATTTTGTAATTTTATTATTGCAGAACGTCTAAATGGGCGACGGGAGGGAGATGGGTATTCTTCATTGCGAACGAAGGTAATATTTTCGAAGTCGCTTGAGATAATTTGTAGGGATTTTTTTACAAACTCCTCATGTTCTGTAAACACTATTTTATCCCATATATCAGCCAACTCATCTACAGATACAAATTGTGTTGGGATTGAGCTACAAGGTAATGTCCCTGCCGTATCTAATATATTTGGTCTAAATCGAGGACCAAGTGCATCAAGCAGCATTAAAGTTGACCGCTCTCCTTTTGTAATAAACAGAGCCTGCCTAATGGAGTCATGACTTTCGTCCTGATTCAGTGCTTCTTTGAAAACACGCTGCCGTCGAATCCGAGTGCTCGTTTCAATTGTTCCACCTAAATCATTAGTGACTGTCTCCTCGATTTCGGCCACAAGACCATGCTCAATTCGAAGTGTTTCTGTGCCGGATATAGAGCCAATCGAAATAGCATCATCATCACTATTTGGAAATTTGCGGCCTGTAAATAAATCCTCGAATGGCAAGTAATCACCATTCTCTATGGATTCAGTGTCGTGTAGCCGGTATTTCTCATTGTGCTCAGCTGCAATTTGTTCAAGAAGATTACGTTGGGCATTACCGGCAAAAATACGTAGAGCTTCCAGAACAGAGCTCTTCCCTGAGTTGTTCTTACCAACGATAAGGTTGACATGTCCCAGTCGTGAAACCTGGAAATCCTTTAGTGATCGAAAATTCTTAATTTGAAGTGAGTCAAGCATAGTATGTTCTCCGAGCGTCCGGCATTCTACCGTTGGTATCCCCCATTGTGAGCCTCATTCAAAAGAAGAACGATTTAAAACAATAGGAACAATAGGGGACGCACCACAGTTTTAGCCCGGTTTTAGCCCAAGTAGGCTGGGCTGAGGTATGAAGCCCAGCATGGCTATCCGATGCACCGGAAATGCTGGGCTTCCTTCGTCTGCCCAGCCTACGGATACTCACCCCTCCCACGGATTCACCAACCGCAGCCCAAAATCAACAAAGTCTTTGGTGTTACGGGTAGCAGCGTGAGGCCATAACTCAAGGCGGTGGCGGTCAGTAGGCCATCTATAGACGACCGTGCCGAGCGGGAGCTCGGCGTTCCGCTGAAACAGAAAAGACGGCTAGCCCCCACACTTCCGCCCCTGCTCTGCCAATCGGGCACGGGCGGTGCGGGAGGCGGTGGGGCGCTTGAGTTGTTGGGAGATCCAGCTGCCGGTGGCGATGAGGGTGTCGAGATCGACGCCGCTTTGGATGCCTAAGCCTTGCAGCAGCCACACTAAATCTTCCGTAGCGACATTGCCGGAGGCGCCCGGTGCGTAGGGGCAGCCGCCCAGCCCGGCCACGGAGCTATCAAAGCAGGCCACGCCCAGTTGCAGCGAGGCGTAGATGTTGGCGATGGCCATGCCATAGGTGTCGTGGTAATGGCCCGCCAGCCGGGTGATGGGCACACGCCGGGCCACGGCCTCCAGCATGCGGCTAACGCTGGCCGGGTTGCCGACGCCGATGGTGTCCCCCAGGGAGACTTCGTAGCAGCCCAGGCCGTCCAGTTCCGCCGCCACCTGGGCCACGGCGTCCGGCGCCACCGCGCCTTGATAGGGGCAGCCCACCACACAAGACACATAACCGCGCACCCTCAGCCCGGCATCTAAAGCGCGGCGCACCACTGGGCGGAAGCGTTGCAGGCTCTCGGCCACGCTGCAATTGATGTTTTTCTGGGAGAAGGCTTCCGAGGCAGCGGCGAATACCGCGATTTCTTGCGCCCCCGCCGCCAAGGCTTGTTCCAGGCCTTTTACATTGGGCACCAGCACCGGGTAGGCCACCCCCAGCTTGGGCTGGATGGCGGCCATCACTTGGGGGGCATCGGCCATTTGCGGCACCCATTTGGGCGAGACGAAGGCCGTCACTTCGATAGCAGGCAGACCGCAAGCCTCTAAACGCCGAATCAGTTCCAGCTTGAGCTCGGTGCTGACTGGCTGCTTTTCATTTTGCAGGCCGTCTCGCGGCCCCATTTCTACAATTCGTACCTGTGTCGGCCAATCCATAGCAGCCCTCCGATTGTTAACGGTTATCCCCATTCTCGGCCCGCCCCGGCCCCAGCACGCACAGACTTACCCACAAAATCTGTGGATATGTCTGTGCACCAGCCACAGCATAATGAACCAAGCCATTGAATATCAAAATAATGATCGCTTTGCCTAAACACACGGCACCGAGCACAAGCCACCAAGTCCATTGTATAAATCAAGGCTAACCCCCGCTTTAAACCATGGCCCACATCCAAGGCTCCTTGGTCACGCAAAGCGAGTACACGCTTACTCACAATTCCCGTGCACGAGGCTGTGCACTGCCTGTGCATAACCTCGCTAACTCACTCTATAGAAAAGAATTTTTCCGGGTGGACAAAAAATGAGCAGGGCTATTGTGGCGTAGGCATAGCCTGCACCCAGCCCAAAACACTCCACCCCAGCTAAGCACTTGGTTCACAAGGAGTAAACCACTTACCCACAAAATCTGTGGATAAGTCTGTGCACTGCGTCTGTGTGGAAGTGGTAAACACCTGCCAGCACAGGCTTTTTAGCAGCGCGACTGAAAAATACGCAAATCAATAAGCAATTGATTTACAAGAACTCTACCAACAAAGGGCATGAACACCATCGCCCGGCCCCGGCCTAGTAAAACGCGCAGCGGGCTGGGCGACGACTGTGCATAAGTGCGCGCCTCAAGCAGAGGCTTGTTTTTGCCACGTCAGGGCTTGTTGATACAGCTCATTTTTGCTGGCGCCGCTGATGGTGGCGGCCAGTTTGGCGGCTTGTTTCACGGGCAGGCCGTCGTCCAACAAACAACGCAGCACCCGTTCGGCCTCCGGGTCTAGGCCCTGGCGTTCCGGCGGCGCCGATACCACCAACACAAATTCGCCCCGGCAACGGTTGGCATCTGCCGCCAACCACTCAGCCGCTGAAGCCAGGGGCATGCGAGTGATGGTTTCAAATAATTTGGTCAGTTCGCGGGCAAATACGATCTCGCGCTCGGGCTCTAACACATGGGCCAAGTCGGCGACGGTTTCTTGCACCCGATGGGGGGCTTCGTAAAACACTAAAGCAGCGGGAATGGGTTTGAGGCTGGTGATGGCGTGGCGCCGGGCTGCGGCTTTGGGCGGCAAAAAACCATAGAAATGGAAGTGGTTCAGCTCCAAGCCCGACACGGATAAGGCGGTAATGGCGGCATTGGCCCCCGGCACTGGAATCACCGGCAAACCCGCCGCTTGCACCGCCGCCACCACCCGTGCGCCAGGATCAGAAATGCAAGGCGTACCGGCATCGGTGACGAGAGCGATTTTGTCACCCGCGTGGAGCTT
>JACCDO011377002.1_pt1 | contig 17954 bp, 15 predicted proteins | sample 7446101 | NCBI WGS metagenome assembly JACCDO01 (sample SAMN15323440, study PRJNA562643) | freshwater metagenome | isolation source: river surface water | place: USA:Blue River Watershed | collected 2017-08-16 | reverse complement strand
GGTCGAACGGCGCGCCGCGGAGGATCGGCTTGGCGGCATCGGCGAACACAAACACGGACGTGCGGTGGCCCTGTTTCCAGATGCCCTGCACATCGACGCTCGCCGTCGGCGGGACGACGGGAAACTCGAGTTGGCGGAAAAAGTCCGGCCACCAGCTGCGGAACCACGGCGAGAGCTCGAGGGGACGCAGGCGGCCATCGAGCAGGAAGCGGAACTCGAGCGTGCGCAGATCCTGCTCGTAGGAGCCGACGGCGAAATTTTCGCCGAGGCGGGCGGAGACTTTGGGCGAGCGGAAGCGCGTGGGGTCGAGTTCCACGATGGCGCGGCCGTCGGACATCGGGACGCCGTAGGCGTTGACGCCGTCGACGCGGACCTGGGCATCGAGCCGTTCGAATTTCCAGCCGGGGGCGAACCGGGCCTCGCCGCGTTCGACGAGCAGCGAGGTGAAGTCGAAATACTGCCGCACGTTCACGCGCAGCCGCCGGCTGAGCACATCGAGGATGCCGGGTGAAATCTCGCCGAGGAAACGCGCGCTGGCCCGGCGCGCCTCGAGGTCGGCGGAGGCGCTGAGCGCGAGCGGCGCGCCGGCGATGCGCCCGACCGCCTCGAGGTCGACGCGGGGCAGCGGCCGCGGATAGACCTGCGTCGAGAGCGCGGTGATCTCGGTGCCTTCGGCGGCGACGGCGTCGGCGGTGAGCGTGAGTTCGCGCGGCTCGAACTTGAAGGCGCCGTCCTGGAAACGGCCATACACATCTCCCTGCAGTCCGCGCACGCGCACGCCGCCGGGGAGCCGGGCGTCGGCGAGGCTGAACTCGAGCCACGAGGTCGGATTGGCGCCGAAGAGCAGGAGGCGGGTGCGGGCGCGGAAACCGGTGGCCTGCACGGCGACGGGGGCGTCGAGCGACACGCGGCGCGCGAGCAGGGTGAGCGTGGCGCCGGCCGCGCCCGATTCGGACGGCGCGAGCTCGAGGTGGAGTTCCGGCTGTTCGAAACGGGAGGCGTAGTCGACGGCGCGGAGGACATCGCGGCAGAAGGCCGGGAAGCGGGTGCGCGCGAACTCGGCGAGCGGCGGGCCGGCGGAGCCCGGCGTGGTGCGGCGCTCCAGCACGAGCGTGCCGCGGGCGGACACGATGATGCCGGCGGCGCGGGCGCTGAGCTGGCGGATCTCGAGGGTTTTTTCCGCGGGGAGCAGGGTGGCCTCGACCTGGTTGAGAAACTCGGTCGGCCGGCCGGACGGCGCGAACATCGCGGGCACGGAGGCGGTGCCGCCGACGAGCTGGATTTCCTGCGGCTCGAACGAGCCGACGAGGAGCGGCCACGGCTTGACGCGCACGAACAGGGAACGCGCGGTGACGATCGGATCGGGGATGCCGGGCAGGGAGAGCTTCACGTTCTCCAGCAGCACGCGGCCGGTCGGGTCGAACGTTGCGCGCGAGAAGCTGGCCTGGAGGCCGGCTTCGGCGAGGCGCGCCTCGATACGGCGCAGAGCGAAGCCCGGCACGGCGAGCTCCGAGGAGGTGAGCACATAGAGCTGCAGCGTGAGAAGCAGGCCGAGGGCGAGCCACAGCGTCCACAGCGCGAACGAGCCGGCGACACCGCAGGCCTGCCCGGTGGAACGCAGGACAAACTGAAGGGCGCGCTTCACTTCTGCGGCGGCGTGGGCGGTCCGGGGTCGCGAGGGCCGTAGGCGAGGGACCAGAGGGCGTCGACGAGCGCTTGCTCGAGGGAGAACGCGACGTCGAGTTCCTTGGCGCCGGCAAACTGGAGCGAGCCGCCGAGGCGCTCGGTGAGCAGCAGCGAGAATGGACGGGCGACCTCCTGGCCGGCGCTGCCGGGCAGCGCGATGGTGGCCTCGAGCTGGTAGCGCCAGGTGCGGTCCTCGCCGGCGGCGAAGATGCGCTCCGTGAAGCCGCCGGGCACGAACTCGCGCGCGCGAATCTGGCGGAGCGCCGCCACGACGGTGGCGAGCGCCTTGGGATCGCGCGGCGGTGCGGCGGGTTGGCCGGTGGCGTCGAAAGCGTGTTCCGCGAGGATCTTTTTCTCGAGGAGATCGGTGAGCTTGAGTGCGGTGATGCGGGCGACGGCGGGGAGCGGCTCGGTGACGTTGCGGTTGCGCCACGCGCTGGGGGTGAGCGGCAGGTCCTGGACGAGGTCGGGACCGACGGTGTAGATCGAGGCGCCGGGCTCGGTGGGCGTGCCGACGCGGGCGTAGTAGACGCTGCGGGTGGCGTCGGTGCCGAGGCGCAGGACCAGCGGCGCGGCGGCGCCGGCGACCGCGAGGGTGACTTCGCGGGCGGGGCGGTTGAAGCCCCATTCCTCGAGGTCGTTGTTGGACGGGGCGTCGCTCTTGAAGGTCTCGGCGGTGAGGAGATTGAGGCGCTGCAGGACGGCGCGGACGATCGCGGGATCGGCGGGCATGGTCTGCGGGGCCTGCTCGCCCTCGGTGCGGTAGACGACCTGCCATGCCTGTTCGCCGTCGCGCGCCTGACCGGAGGCGCCTTCGAGGCGCTGCAGGGTGACGGGGGGCTGGTTCGATTGCAGCGGCGAGGCGAGGGTGAGGGCGGTGACGGCGGCGGGATCGAATTCGAGGAAGCGTTTCTCGCGCAGGCTCTCCTGGGCGTTGCGCAGCGTTTCGAGCAGTTCGAGAGGCACGATCACGGTGAACAACGCGTCGCGGCCCTCGAGTTGGGCGAACAACTCGGTGCCGGCGGCGGGTTGGTTAGCTGCGGTGGCGGGGCGGGGCACGGGCTCGCCGAGGTAGAGGGTCTCGGTGCGGTTGTTGCCCTCGAGGGTGACGCGCAGGGCGGGCGCGGCGGACGGGAGCGTGGCGGGGGCGGGCGTGGGGTTGAAGGTGCCGGCCTTGAGGGCGTTGAGCTCGTTGATGCGGAGTTCGATCGCGGTCTTGCTGGCGGCGGCGGTGTGGGGCGCGGCGAAGCGCCAGCGCTGCGTGGTGCCGTCGCGGAGGATGCGCACGCGGGGAGGGGCGCCGCCGGCGCGGCCGGGATCGGCGGCGAGCTGGAGGCTGAGCGAGCGCGCTTCGAAGACGCGGACCGAGAGGACGGTGTCGGCGCGGAGCTGGTCGACGGGAAGGGAGAGGTTGTCGAGCAGGCTGCGGTTGACGACGTGCACGCGCTGGCCGTCGGGCGAGAGGACGTAGAGGCGTTTGCCGTCGGGCGTGGGGTCGCCGAGCAGGAGGCGGGTGGGCGGGCGCGTGGTGCCGCCGGTGGCGGCGGGATCGCCCGAGGTGAATTCGACGACGAGGCGGGGTTTCTCGAGGCCGTAGTCGGAGAGGGACTGTTTGTTGCGCGCGGCTTCGGCGACGCTGAAGGTGGCGAGGTGTTCGAGCAGGTGGAGTTCGTTGACCATGCTGCTGACGGCGTGCTGGTTGGCAGGCCAGTTGAGCGGCTGGGCGAGGCTCCAGGTGTCGCGCTGGCGGACGAGGCCTACGGTGGCGCCGGTGGCGGGCGCGGTGAGCGTGAGGGAGCGGATGTCGGCCGCCTCGGGGCCGAGCACGCGGCGGCGGGTCTCGAGTGTCTCGGCCTCGGTGCGCCAGTTGCGCTCGAAGCGGAAGATGAAGAAGAACAGCGCGACGTTGAGGAAGATGAGGACGAGGGTGACTTTCGTGCGCATGGCGGCGGGCGTGGGCGGTCGGTGGGCGGGACTCAGCGGGCGGCGGCGCGGGCAGCGGGAACGGCGGGAGCGGGAGTGGCGGGCATGGTCAGGCGCGGCGGGTCCAGTAAACGAGCAGCCCGAGGAGCAGGGCGGCGCCGGGGAGGATGAGGAGCAGCGCGTAGCGGAGCTGCGTGAAGTCGGCGGCGCTGAGCGCGAGGTGGAAGCGTTCGACGGCGCGCGGCGGGACGGTGAGCTGGATATCGCGGTCGACGGTCCAGTTCACCGCGTTGAGGAAGACGGCGCGGTTGGCGCTGTCGAAGCGGGCGTTGCTGATCATGTCGCCGGTGCCGAAGACGACGATTTTGCCGCCGCGGACGCTGAAGGGGAGGTTGTCGCGGACGGCGACGCGTTCGGAAGCGACGATCATCGGGAGGCGGTCGGGCGGCTCGATGAGGCGGAGGGGGCGGGTATCGATGCCGGGATCGAATTTGAATTCGCGGCGGTAGTTGCGCTCGCCCCACGCGGTGGTGGAGGAGGCGGCGATGGCGACGGTGCTGAGGCCGCCGCCGAGGGAGCGGCCGGGGTCGGGCATGACGGTGCGCGCGGTGCCGAGCTGGAGTTTCCAGCCGTAGTCGAGGAGGGTGCGCGTGATCGGATGCGGGGTGAACGCGTAGACCATGAGGTCGCCGTTCTCGGTGATGTTTTCGAGGCCGTTGTCCCAGATCACGTCGTCGTGCACGAGCACGCCCCAGTCGAGCAGCAGGTCGTCGAGCCCGAGGCCGAGGGAGCCGGTGGGGATGCCGGGGGCGAGGAAGAGGATGAGGCGGCCGGCGTTGGCGCCGAGGTAGCGGCGGAGCAGCTCCTGCTCGAGGGGCGAGTAGCGGCCCTGCGGGGCGGTGGCGACGAGGAGCGCGGCGTCGTCGGGGATTTTGCGGGCGACACCGAGGTCGATCTCGTCGATCTCGAAATTGCGCTGCGCGAGCTCGTCGCGCACGGCGGAGAGGCCCTTGCGGGGCTCGGTGTCGGAGAGGCGGAGTTCGCCGTGGCCGACGAGGAAGTAGATTTTTTTCCGGCCGAGCTGGGCGACGTCGAGAATGGCGGCGGTGAGGACCTGTTCGCCGCGGAAGGTTTCCCGTTTGCTGCCTTTCACGCCGTAGAGTTCGTCGTGGCGGACCATGCGGCGTTTGTCGCCGGAGAGGAGGACGACGAGGCCGGAGGTGGTGATGCCGAGTTCCTCGGAGCGGCGGCGGTTCTGGTAGATGTTGAGGGTCTCGACGGTGATGCGGCCGGTGTCGCGGCTCTCGGTGGCGTAGACGAACTCCTGCAGGATGCCGCGGATCTCGGGGTTGTTCTCCTCCTCGGAGTAGGTGACGACGACGTGGACGGGGCGGTCGAGATTGCGGAGGTAGGAGAGCGTCTCGGGAGAGAGGGAATACTTGCGCTGCTTGGTGAGATCGAAGCGCCAGGCGTGGTTTTTCGCGACGTAGTTGAGGCCGGCGAAGAGCGTGAGGAACAGCACGGCCTGCAGCACGAGGTTGATCGTGCGGAGCCAGCGGACGGAGCGGAAACTCGGGGCGGACATGCGGGCGGCGCGTCAGGCGTGGAGGAGTTTCGCCTCGACGCTGAGGATGCTGAAGATCAGCGCGAGGATGGTGCCGCTGAGGTAGAAGAGCAGGTGGCGCGTATCGACGACGCCGCGGGTGAAGTCGTCGCGGTGGGAGAAGATGTGGATGTATTCGACGGCATCGCGGGCGGGGCGGAGGGCGCCCTGCTCGATCCACGTGGAGTCGGCGATGGCGTTGCCGCCGAGGATGAGGGTGGCGAGCATCACGCAGCCGAGGATGCCGGCGACGGATTGGTTGCGCGTGAGGGAGCTGGCGAAGACGCCGATGGCGACGAAGAAGAGGCCGGAGACGCCGATGAAGAGGAAGCCGCCGAGCAGCGGACCGGTGTCGATGAAGTGCGAGTTTCCCGCGTAGCGATGGAGGATGTAGAAGAATCCCGCGGTGGTGACCCAGAGCGAAACGTAGAGCAGATACGCGGCGCTGAATTTCGCGAGGACGACCTCGGTGGTGGTGACCGGGGTGGTGAGGAGGGTCTCGATGGTGCCGAGCCGGCGCTCTTCCGCGAGGCACTTCATGGTGAGCAGCGGGACCATCACGCAGGTCGGCAGCCAGAACAGGTGGAAGTAGACGATCGCGGGCGAGACCTCCTGGGCGGCGCTGCTGTAGTCTTCGAGGATGCGGGTGAAGACGAGCCCCATGAACCCGAGGAACAACGTGGCGGCGATGTAGGTGGCCGGGCTGACGAGCAGCATCCGCAGTTCGTGGCTGAGCAGCGTGGCGAAGTGTCTCATCGGGGACCGGATTCGGCCGCGGGGGCGGGGGGCGGGGAGGCGTTCTTCGCGTTGGGGGCGGGGGTGGCGACGGCGTCCCAGCTGCGGCGGGTGGCGGCGAGGAAGACATCCTCGAGCGAGGGGTGGGCGCGGTTGAGCGCGCGGACGCGGAGCTCGCGGGCGAGGAAGGTGCGGAGCAGGGCCTCGCCGATGTCGTCCTCGCGGTCGGTGGTGATCGTGACGCGCCGGAAGCCATCCGCGGCGGGCTCGGTCTCGGCCGAGACGCGCAGCGAGGTGTCGACGCTGGCGAGGGCGGGCGCGAGAAGCGCGGCGGTGGCGGCAGTCTCGAGTTCGTAGGTGGAGTGGCCGAAGATCTCGCGGCGGAGTTTGGCGGGCGTGCCCTGGGCGACGACGCGGCCCTGGTTGATGATGAGCACGCGGTCGCAGGTGACCTCGATCTCGGGCAGGATGTGCGAGGAGATGATGACGGTCATGCGGCCGCGCAGGCCGGCGATGAGGTCGCGGACGATGAGAATCTGGTGGGGATCGAGGCCGATGGTGGGCTCGTCCATGATGATCACGGGCGGTTCGGCGAGGATCGCCTCGGCGATGCCCACGCGCTGGCGGTAGCCCTTGGAGAGCTGGCCGATGATTTTGTGGCGGACGCGTTTCAGGTCGCAGACCTCGAGCACTTCGTCGATGCGCGGACCGAGTTTGCGGCGCGGGACCTCCTTCAGCCGGCCGCGGAAGTAGAGGTATTCGGAGACGCGCATGTCTTCCGGCAGCGGGTTGTTTTCCGGCATGTAGCCGATGCGGCGCTTGATCTCGTCGGGCTGCGTGGCGACCGGGAGGCCGCAGATCCGGACGGAGCCGGAGTTCGCAGTGAGATAGCCGGTGAGGATCCGCATCGTGGTCGACTTGCCGGCGCCGTTGGGACCGAGGAAGCCCACGATCTCACCCCGCGCGACGGTGAAGCTGATGTCGCTGACCGCGGTGACGCCACCGTAGGTCTTGACCAGATGGGAGACCTCGATGGCGGGCGGAGTTGGAGAATCCTGAGACAAGGGGACGAGGAAAGTGGCCGGGAGGACGAAGGACAAGACTCCGCCGGTCAGCCGGGGAGCGGGGCGTCCTTCTCGATCGTGACTTCGCCGGCCCGAAAGCGCTGGGTGCGGCCGGCCGGGTCGCGGAGCAGGAGGGCGCCCTCGTCGTCGAGTCCGGTGACGACACCGGTGTGACGGCGGCCGCCCTCGACGAGCGTGATGGCCTGACCCCGGAGGAGGTCGTAACGGTGCCACTGGTCGGCAAACGTCGCGAGGTGATCGCCGTCGGAGAAGGCGCGATAGGCGAGGAGCACGCGGCCGATGAGCGCGGCGGCGAGGCGATTGAGGTCGAGCGAGGTGCCGGTGACCTCCTCAAGCGCGATGGCGCGGCGGGCGAGATCGGCGGGCCAGCCGCCGGCGGGGCGGTTGACGTTGAGACCGAGGCCGAAGACGAGGTCGTGCATCCGGTCGGCATCGATGCGGGCCTCGGTCAGCATGCCGCCGGCTTTGCGGCCCTGGAAAAGGATGTCGTTGGGCCACTTCAGGCCCGGCTCGACGCGGGCGAATTTCGCGAGGAGTTCGCAGATGTTGACGCCCATCCAGAGGGTGAAGGTCTGCATGCGCTCGGGTTCGACCCGGGGGCGGAAGGCGAAGCTGGCGTAGAGATTGACCGGCGAGTCGCTGTGCCACGTGCGGCCGAAGCGGCCGCGGCCGCGGGTCTGGCGCCGGGCGAGCACCGCAAACGGCGTGGGCCGGCCGGCGGCGAGCTGGCGGTGGGCCTCGTCGTTGGTGCTGTCGACAGTGTCGAGCACGAGCAGGGAGAAGCCGCGTGGGTGGACGCGGAGCTGCGTCTCGATCAGGGCGGTGTGGAGCGTGCGCGGGGGTGAGGAAATCCGGTAGCCGCGGGAGCGCTGCGCCTCGAACTCGAAGCCGGCGGCGCGGAGCTTTTCCATGTGCTGCCAGACGGCGACGCGGCTGACGCCGAGCTTGGCGGCAAGGGCGGAGCCGGAGACCCATTCCGATTCGTGCGCGACGAGTTCGCGGAGAATGAGATGTTCGGCGGTGGGCATGCGGACGTTGAGCGGACGGGAGGCGGAGGAAGGAGGAGACGTGGCGGCGGACCGCGGTGTTCCGCAAATACGGCAGCGCGGGCGCCGCGTTGTAAGTGCAAAGTTGATATGTGAGGCGACGGGCGCACGCTGGCGCAAATGTCATTTGAGGAATTGCAGCAGTCGGTCGCGCGCGACACCGCGCCATCCGCGGGTTTGCCGGCGACCGTGCAGGCGCTGTGGCACGATGCACGCGGCGACTGGGATGCGGCGCATGGATGTGTGCAGGACGAAAACTCGCGCGACGGCTCGTGGGTGCATGCCTACCTGCACCGGAAGGAAGGCGACTTGGGCAATGCCGGCTACTGGTATGCCCGCGCCGGGCGGACGATGCCGGCGCGGTCGGTCACGCTGGAGCGCGAATGGGCGGAGATCGCCCGGGCGTTGCTGGCGGGAAAATCCGGCTAGGCCGCCGCCGGACGTCGGCCGGCTATTTCGGGCCGCCGCCGTTCCAGCCGAAATCGCTCGTGCGCATGAACGTCTGCCGTGACTCGCGCATGATGTAGGTGCCGGAGGCCGGATCGAGTTTCGCGGCGTCGGCGGCGGAGTCGCGGAGATCGGTCATGTTCTTCAACCGTTCGTCCTCGGCATACATCGCGAGGGCGCGCTGCTGCATGGAGGCGGTGAGGAAGGGAATGTGGAAGCGGTTGAGGGCGCGATCGACCTCGGAGATGTAGCGGCGGACGGCGATGTCCTCGAGGCCCTTGCGGGTGGAGATGGCGCGCTCCGTGAGGATCACGGGCTTCTGTTCCTGCACGATGTATTTCGGCAGGCGGATGATCTTGTTCTTCGGCTTGTCGACCTCGCGCAGGTCGACCTCTTCGGCCTCGGGTTTCGGCTCCGGTTTCGGCGGCGGCGGCGTGTATTTCGGAGCGGCGGCCGCGAGCGCGGCGGAGGCTTCGGGGGAAATGGCGCGGGCGCGCTTGGGGGCGGTCGAGGCGGAGGAGGGCTCCTCCTTTTTGGGCGCAAAGACGGGAGACGGGCCGGGCGCCTGCTGGCCCAGGACGCAGGTGGCGAACGATCCGAGCAGGAATGCGGTCAGGAGCTTCGGGTGAGCGGTGCGAGCCATGACAGGGTAATGGAAACGTGGTTCAATCCGCTGTTCCCTGCAAGTGTGGGGTCGAAGCGTTGGCGGAATGGAGTCGGTCGCGTTCGCTCAGGAGTTGGGCGGCGATGCTGAGGGCGATTTCGTGCGGGTCGTTGGAGCCGAAGGGGAGCCCGACGGGGCAGTGAAAACGGTTCGCCTGATCGGGGGACAAGCCGGCGGCGAGCAGTTCGCGGCGGAGGACGGCGGCTTTGGCGGCACTGCCGATCACGCCGATGAAGGGGAACGTGCGTTCGCGCAGCGCCCGCTCGAGAATCGGCCGGTCGGTGGTGTGGCCCTTGGTCATGCACAGCAGGAACGTGCGGTCGGGCAGCGTAGGCACGAGCTCGGCCGGTTGTGCGTGATGCACGCTCCGGAGGTGGGCGGCCTTGGGCAGTTGCTCCAGCCATTCGGGGCGGGAATCGCAGACGGTCAGGCCGCAGCGCAGGGGGAGCAGCACGCGGAGCAGGGCTTGCGAGACGTGACCTGCGCCGAAGATCGCGATCGACCACTGCGCCGCGGGCGAGATGTGGGGTTCGAAGTAGAGTTTGACGGAGCCGCCGCAGGTCATGCCGACGTCGGTCTTGAGCGTCCACGTGACGAAGCGGGGTCGGCCGAAATCGGGCGAGTCCGGGGCGAGCAGTTGCTGGGCGTGGGCGATGGCCTGGGCTTCGACTTTGCCTCCGCCGACCGTGCCGCAGTAGCGGCCGGCGCGCGTGACGAGCATTTTTGCGCCGGTGTCCTGCGGCGTGCTGCCGAGGGCGTCGACGAGCGTGATCAGCACGACGTCGGTCGAGGCGCGCGTCAGCAGCACGAGAGTCTCATACAACGAGGACGGAGCGGAGGACGCGGAGTCGGACATGGGGTCGGGAGTGTGCAGGCGGCGGGGGAGCTGCCAATCCCGCGCCGGCGCCGGGTGGGGAGAGAGCTGGTCGGGGAAACGAAAAAAGAAGAGCCGGTCCCGAGGGACCGGCTCGAAAGGCACGCAGGGAAGCGTTTGCTCGGGTCAGTTGCGCCCGGGCTTGCCGCTCTTGCGGGACTTGCTCTCCACGAATTCGCGGATGACGGCCATGCGTTCGCGGGCGCGTTTATCCTGCTCGATTTCGTCGAGGGTGCGGACGGCTTCGTTCTTCGCCATGGCTTTCCGCATCTTGGTCAGCGCGAGGTATTCGAGCTGGCGGATGCGTTCGCGGGTGACGTGGAACTTCTTGCCGACCTCCTCGAGCGTGAGTTCGTCGCGGCCTTCGAGCCCGAAGCGGAGCTTGATGATCTCGGCCTCGCGCTTGTCGAGGGAGTTGACCATCGCGGAGAGGTCGCTGTTGAGGTTTTTCTCGCGCAGACCTTCGAAGGGACTGACGGCGTTGTCGTCGCCGACGATCTCGCCGAAGGTGGCGGAGTCGCCGTCCTCGCCGATGGGGGCATCGAGCGAAGCCGGGCGCACGCTGACGGACTTCAGATGCGCGACCTTGGAGGTCGGAATCTGGAGCTCGGCCGCCAACTCTTCGTCCGTGGGCTCGCGGCCAAGGGTCTCGGTGAGCTGCATCGCGGTGCGGCGCATCTTGGAGATCTTGTCGACGAGGTGGACGGGGAGGCGGATGGTCTTGGACTGGTTGGCGAGGGCGCGCTTGATGGATTGCTTGATCCACCACGCGGCGTAGGTGGAGAGCTTGCCGCCCTTGCGGGGGTCGAAGCGCTCGACGGCCTTGATGAGGCCGATGTTGCCCTCGCTGATGAGGTCGAGGAGCGGCAGGCCGAAGTCCTTGTAGTCCATCGCGATTTTCACGACGAGGCGGAGGTTGGCCTTGATCATGTGATCGCGGGCGGCCTTGTCGCCGCGGCGGATGCGCCGGGCGAGGGTGATCTCCTCCTGGATGGTGAGGAGGGGAGTCTTGCCGATCTCCTGGAGGTAAAGCTGCAGGTTGCTGCGCTCGCCATGCGCGATGGGTTCGGCGGGGGGAGCCTCGGATTTTTCGAGGAAGGAAGGCGGCGCGTCGATCGGGGCGGCCGCCAGGACGGCGGTGGAAGCCTCGGCAGGATTGTCGTCGGTGGTAGTGGGACGAAGCGACTTGGCTTTGGCAGGCATGGTGGTGGGTAAAAATTTAGAGGGATGGGCCGTTACCTTGTTCCCCGGACGGGAGCTGAATTCGTTCCACAGATTGCAACGCGCAGCTCCGAGGGAAGGATGCTCGCCGGCCGCGAACTCGCGGTGCAAATTGGCGCACGGTGTGCCGTCTCAAGGACAGGCCGGCGCAGAACCGAGGGGAAAAGGGGTGAGCGGTGGGAGCGAATCACGTGGGCGTGTGGCAATGGAGCGTATGTTCGTCCCATTTAGACGCCTCGGAGGTCCAAAAACTTAGGAACTTGGAAACGAGTCACCCGGTTTCCAGATCCGCGGCGCCGATTGAGAGGGGCGGCGCAGCCCCCGGCCGACTCAGAACTGCTCGGCGACCGCGACCGCTTTCAGGAGCGCGGACGATTTGCTGAGCGTTTCCTGATATTCGGAGGTGGGCACGGAGTCGGCGACGACGCCGGCGCCGGCCTGGATGTAGATCCGGCCGTTTTTCAGCAGGGCGGTGCGCAGCATGATGCACGTGTCCATGTTGCCGTCGTAGCCGACATACCCGAGGGCGCCGGCGTAGAAGCCGCGCTGCGTGGGCTCGTATTGGGCGATGATCTGCATGGCGCGGATCTTGGGCGCGCCCGTGACGGTGCCGGCGGGAAAGGTGGCGCGCATGAGATCGTAGGCGGTGCGTCCGGGCGCAATCTGTCCCTCGACCTGCGAGACGATGTGCATGACGTGCGAGTAGCGCTCGACGACCATCATCTCGGGGACCTGCACGGAGCCGAAGCGGCAGACGCGGCCGATGTCGTTGCGGGCGAGGTCGACGAGCATCAGGTGTTCGGCGCGTTCCTTCTCGTCGGCGAGAAGTTCCTTTTCGAGGGCGAGGTCTTCGGCGTGGGTGGCGCCGCGGCGGCGCGTGCCGGCGATGGGGCGGATCTCCACGAGTCCATCGGTGAGGCGCACGTGAACCTCGGGCGAGGCGCCGACGAGAGAGAAATCCCCCGCCTCGAGAATGAACATATACGGCGACGGATTGACCGTGCGGAGGGCGCGGTAGAGGTCGAGCGGAGCCTTGGTGAACGGGCGGCTGAAGCGCTGCGACGGCACGAACTGGATGATATCGCCGGCGCGGATGTATTCCTTGCCGTCGTCGACGACCTGCTCGAAGCGGGATTGGGTGAAATTACCGGGTGGGACGTCGAGTTTCGGGGCGTCCACGAGCGGCGCGGGGGCGAGCTCGCTGCGGTGCTGCAGCAGGGAATAGAGGTGCTGCAACTCGGCGACGGCGGCAGCGTAGGCGGCGCCGATATCGCCGCGGACGTGGGCGTTGACGCAGAGGCGGAGGGTCTGTTTCGCGCGATCGAAGATCAGCAGCGAATCCGAGAGCATGAAATACAGCAGCGGGGTGCCGAGTTCGTCGTGGGCGACGGCGGGGACGCTGGGCTCAAGGCGGGTCACGTATTCGTAGGCGATGAAGCCGACGGCGCCGCCGGTGAACCGGGGCAGGCCCGGCAACGCGACGGGCCGGTAATCGCGCATCTCGGCTTCAAGCAGCGTGAGCGGGTCCGGCGGCGTGGGAACGAACTCGGAGGGCCGGCCGGGGATGCGAATTTCGGTCCGGGTCGGGCCGCAGACGAGGACCTTGCGGGGACGGCAACCGATGAAGCTGTAGCGGGCGAGGTTTTCGCCGCCCTCGATCGACTCGAACAGATAGGAAGGTCCGGCGTCCTTCAGCTTGGCGTAGGCCGAGACGGGCGTCTCGAAATCCGCCATGAGATCCGTGTAGACGGGGATCACGTTGCCCTGCTTGGCGAGGGTCGCAAAGGCGTCGCGGGACGGGTGGATGTTCATCGTCGGAGCGTGGGTTAATGCGGACCGCGCCGAGGTGCGGCAAGGGGAATGACGGCGACTGTGCCGCTGATAACAGTGGGGAGTTGAAAGGTGAACGTTGAAGGACCGGAGAACGGAATAGTGCTCACGCGGTGAGGCGGATGATCGGCTCGTGGGCGAGGCAGATGAGGCGGGCGGGGGCGGTGCTGCCCTGGATGCGCGCGAGGGCGAGTGCGACGGCCTGGTCGACCATCGCGCGCCAGGGGATGCCGATGGTGGTGAGGCGGAGGTGCTCGGCGATGGGGGCGTTGTCGAAGCCGACGAGCGGCGGGAGTGGGCGGCGGTGTTTGCGGGCGAAGACGATCAACGCCTCGGCGAGGCGGTCGTTGCAGGCGAAGATTCCGGGCGGAGCGGGCGTGAGAACCGTCTCGGCCGCGGCGAGGCCGGCTTCGAGAAACCACGACGCGGCGGTGACCACGCGGGTGGCGGGGACGTGGGCGGAAAAGCCGGCGACGCGTTGCTGGCTGCGGCGGTCGTCGGCGGGGCCGGCGAGCACGGTGAAGCCCGAGGCGCCGCCGGTGCGGCTCTTGAGGAGCTCCGCGGCGCAGGCGCCGCCGGAGAAGTCGTCGGTCGTCACGGCGTCGATGTAGGTGCCGGCGAGGCCGGCGGGTGGGTGGTCGTTGAGGGCGAGGGCGAAGCGCCGGGCGGCCGCGGCGGCGGCGGCCCCGGAGCGGCACTCCCAGAAGAGGGGCAGCAGGTCGCGGCGCAGGCGGGGCGCGGTCGGCGCGGCCGGGTCCGGCCAGCTGCGGCTGACGGCGATGCCCTGGGCGGCGAAGGCGGCGGCGAGGAGTTCCTGGAGATGGGCGCCGAAGCTGCCTTTGCGGCGGGCACGGGGGTGAAACACGAGCTGCACGCCGCGCAGGCTGGCCTGCTGGCCGGGCAGGTAGGAGCCGGAGGCGGCGCGCCGCTGGAGCAGGCCCTCCGCCTGCAGTTCGGCGAGCAGGCGGTGCGCGGTCTGGTAGCTGACGGCGAAGCGTTGGGCGACGGCGCGGGCGGAGAAGAACCGTCCGCCGGGGTGGGAGAAGTCGCCGTGCAGCCGGGCGGCGAGCGCGGCCTTCACCTCGGCGACGTGGGGCGAGCGGGGGCGCGGCATGGGCGCAGCGTTATCATATCAGTTTTCGCGTCGAGCGATTTGTGAACGTTTGAAACCCGGCGCCGCGCGCGCTGGGCTGGCGGCATGTCGTCGGAACCCCTGGCCAACCAAGTCGTCGTCGTGATCGGCGGCACCACGGGGCTGGGTCTGTCGGCGGCGCGCGCGATGCTCGCCGCGGGGGCGCGCGGCGTGGTGGTGACCGGACGGAAAGCCGACAGTGCGGCGGCGGCGCAGGCGGAGCTGGGGGCGCGGGGTGCGGCGCACGTGGGCGATGCGACGGAGGCGCGGCATGCGGAGGAGGCGATCGCGCTGGCGCGGGAGCGCTTCGGCGGTTTCCACGGACTCTATCATGTGGCGGGTGGGAGCGGCCGGCGGATGGGCGACGGGCCGCTGCACGAAGTGCGGGATGAAGGGATCGAGGCGACGCTGCGGCTGAACCTGCACTCGGTGATGCTCTCGAACCGGGCGGCGGTGCGGCAGTTCCTGGCGCAGAAATCGGGCGGGGCGATTCTCAACATGGGCTCGGTGCTCGGGTGGTCTCCCTCGCGCGAGTTCTTCGCGACGCATGTCTACGCGGCGGCCAAGGCGGCCATCGTGGGCTTCACGAAGTCGGCGGCGGCGTATTACGCGCCGCACGGCATCCGGATGAACGTGCTGGCGCCGGCGTTGGTGGAGACGCCGATGGCCCGGCGCGCGGCGGGGGATGAGCGGATTTTGAAATTCATCGCGACGAAGCAGCCGCTCGACGGCGGGCGGATCGGCCGGCCGGAGGACTGCGACGGGGCGGCGGTGTATCTGCTGTCGGAGGCCGCGCGTTTCGTCACGGGTCAGGTGCTCGCGATCGACGGCGGCTGGACGGTCAGCGAGGGACAGGTGCCGCCGGCTTAGGCGGCGCGGCGGGCCCCGGAAATCTCATGAGTGCAGCTACCGAATATTACGAAAAAACCCAGGCGCTGCTCGCGCAGCTGCGAGCGACCCAGCTTCCGGCGATCGAGCAGGCGGCGGAAATTTGTGCGGAGCGGATCGGGAAGGGCGGGCTGGTGTTTCTCTTCGGCTCCGGGCACTCGCGGATGATGTGCGAGGAGATGGCGCCGCGGCAGGGCTGCTTCGTGGGCTTCTATGCGTGGGCGGAGCAGGCCGTGTCGCAGCATTGCGCGACGATCGGCATGAACGGGCTGCGGGGGCCGTTGTTTCTCGAGAAGATCGAGGGGTATGCGGAGGAGCTGCTGCGGAGTTTCAAGTTCGGGCCGCACGACGCGTTTATCGTCGTGTCGACGTCGGGCATCCGGCCGCTGGTGGTGGAGATGGCACTCGGCGCGAAGGCGCGGGGGCTGCCGGTGATCGCGGTGGTGTCGCGGGCGCACTGCGCGCAGGCCAAGCCCACGCACTCCTCGGGCAAGAAGCTGATCGATGTCGCGGATGTGGTGCTCGACAACCAGTGCCCGCCGGGCGACTGCGTGCTGGAGATTCCGGGGCTGGAGTGGCGCACGGGGCCGACGTCGACCGTCACGGGTGCGATGCTGATGAACATGCTGCGCGTGGAGATCGCGGCGCGGATGCTCGCGCAGGGCCACAAACCGGTGATGCTGCCGAGCCATCAGTTCACGGGCACGCCGACGGCGCATGCGGCCGAGGAGCAGCTCGAGGCTTACTACGAAGGCTACCGGAAGAGCATCGCGCATCTGTATCAATGAGCTGGAGCGCGGGCATCGACATCGGCGGGACCAACGTGAAGGCCGTGGCTGTCGCGGCCGACGGGACGATGCTGGCGCGGTTCACCCGGGCGACACGGGACGGGGTCGCGACGGCGGCCGACTGGCAGGCGTGGGCGCGTGATGCCGTGGCGGAGTTCACGGCGGGGCAGGGGGCGGGGCCGGCCGCCGTGGGCGTGTGCGCGCCGGGATTGGCGGCGGCGGATGGGCGCAGCATCGCGCATCTGCCGGGGAAACTGCACGGCCTGGCGGGCATCGACTGGACGCAGGCGCTGGGCCGCGCGGACCGCGTGCCGGTGCTCAACGACGGCCATGCGGCGCTGTTGGGGGAAGTCTGGTGCGGAGCGGCGCGCGGGCGGCGGCATGTGGTGATGCTCACGCTCGGCACGGGCATCGGCGGGGCGGTGATGAGCGACGGGCGGCTGCTGCGCGGAGCGATCGGGCGCGCGGGCCACATCGGGCATCTGTCGCTCGATCCGGAGGGACCGGCGAGCATCACGGGGATGCCGGGCGCGGTGGAGATGCTGGCGGGGGATTGCAGCGTGGCGCAGCGCAGCGGCGGGCGTTTCACGAGCACGGCGGCGTTGGTGGCGGCGCAGCGTGCGGGCGACGAGGAGGCGACGCGCGTGTGGCAGGCAGCGGTGCGGGCGCTCGGCACGGCGATCGGCTCGTGCATCAATCTTTTCGACCCCGAGACGATCGTGGTCGGCGGCGGGATCGCGCAGGCGGGGGAGGCGTTGTTCGCGCCGCTGCGGCGCGAGGTGGCGCGGGTGGAGTGGCGGCCGCTCGGGACGGGTGTGCCGCTGGTGCCGGCGCAGCTCGGGGAATGGGCGGGCGCGATCGGCGCGGCGGCCAACGCGCGGCACGGCGACGGAGGACTTTCATGAAACCGGCGGAAATGTATCTGGAAAAGGCGCGCACGCTGATCGAGGCGGTGGCGCGGCAACAGGCGGCGATCGAGACGGCGGCGGAGTGGTTCGCCGGCACGATCCTCGCGGGGCGGATGGTCCACCTCTTCGGGTCGGGCCACTCGCGGATCATGGTCGAGGAGATGTGGCCGCGCTACGGCTCGTTTGCGGGGTTCAACCCGATCGTCGAGCTGTCGCTCTCGTTCCACAATCTGGTTGTCGGCGCCAACGGCCAGCGGCAGGCGATGTTCCTGGAGAACGTGAGCGGGCTCGCGGAGCGGATCCTGCGCAATTACGATCTGGATACGCGCGACACGGCGCTCGTGATCTCCTCGAGCGGCGCCAACGTGGTGCCGGTCGAGATGGCCGAGCAGTTCCGAAAACGCGGTGTGCGCGTGGTGGCGCTGGTGAGCGCGGCGCACGCGGCGGCGTCGGCTTCGCGGCGCGCGGACGGGAAGAAACTCACGGACTTTGCCGATCTGGTGCTCGATACGGGCGCACCGGTGGGCGATGCGATGGTGAAGGTCGAGGGGCTGGACACTCCGGTGTCGCCGGGCTCGACGGTCGGCGGGGCGTTGATCGTCAACGCGGTGAAGGCCGAGGTGGCGGCGCGGCTGACGCAGGCGGGGCAGCCGCCGAAGGTGTTGAGCGCGGGCGTGGTGGTCGGGCCGCAGCGGGCGACGGAGTTGTTCGAGGCGGCGTATGACGAGCACGCGCACCGGCTGGCGAAATTGTATGCGGCGGTGGGGTGCCCGGCCGCGGCGGCCGGGAGAGTTGAGAGCTGAGGGTTGAGAGTTGAGAGAACGAAGACGGAGCGAAGCACGATGAACACGGGCACGACAGCGCCGCTGATTCTGGAGCGGGTGCCGGTGTGGGCGGAGGCCGATCTCGTGGTCGTGGGGGCCGGTTCGGCGGGGTGCTGCGCGGCGTTGGCGGCGCGGAGCGAGGGGGTGGAGCGTGTGCTGCTGGTGGAGCGCTACGGGTTCGCCGGCGGGACGAGCACCCAGATGTTGGATACGTTCTACGGGTTCTTCACGCCGGGGGCGGAGCCGCGGAAGGTCGTGGGCGGGCTGCCGGACCGCGTGGTCGATGCGCTCGATGCGGTC